>Ga0157369_10001399_pt1 | contig 29614 bp, 28 predicted proteins | sample C25metaG_FD_113461 | JGI IMG/M metagenome (GOLD analysis project Ga0157369, IMG submission 113461) | Corn rhizosphere microbial communities from Kellogg Biological Station, Michigan, USA - C2-5 metaG | ecosystem: Host-associated > Plants > Roots > Rhizosphere > Soil | place: USA: Michigan... | reverse complement strand
GGGTCGAGACTCAGCCTTTATGGTCCCCAACTGCAACGGAAGTCTCAGGGGAGGCAACCGAGACCGGCTCTGGTTCCGATGCATCAGGCTCGGGACTCGGTTCCCCGCTGCTGCTCGCCGCGGGTGGCGCAGCCGGGGCCGGCTGGTCTTGATTGAGAAACTTCGCCGTGTTCAACAGCGTGCGGCCAAGCGAGGGGTTGTAGGTTGTCCAGCTGGATTCGTTCTCGGCTTCGCGCTCAAAGTGAGCCCGCATGCTCTCCATTTTTGAGTCCAGATCATCCAGGTAATGCAGCATCAACGCTTCGGGGAACATGGGGAGCTTGGGGGATCCGAATTCATATTGCCCGTGATGGCTAATGATCAAGTGCTCGACGAGCGTCTTCATTTCGAGGGGAAAGTTCGGCAGCGCAGCCAGCTTCTTCTGCAACATCTCGAGCTCGATGATCATGTGCCCGAGCAGCTGTCCGCGGCTGGTGTAGGAGAACGAGCGATTGTAGGCCAGTTCGTGAATTTTGCCGATGTCATGGAAGAACGCACCGGTCAGCAGAAGGTCGCGATTGATCTGGGGATAGTTGCGAGAGACCAAGTCGCAGGAGCGAAACAGGGAAACCACGTGATCGAGCAGACCGCCGATATAGGCGTGGTGAAGGCTCTTGGCGGCGGGCGCGTTCTTGTACGCGTCAGAAATTTCGCGATCCGCCATGAATGATTCCACCAGAGCACGCAGGTTTGGATCCTGAAAGGTCGCGACGAAGTCCGCTAGAGTGCGCCACAGCTGTTCAACATCTTTCGTGGTCTTCGGAAGATAGTCGCCGAAATCGATTTCCGAATCCCCCAGCTTGCGCAGTTTGTGGATAGTCAACTGAAAGCGGTTCTTGTACTTGTTCAGCAGGCCTTTGATTTTGAGGAAGTCTTCTTGATCAAAGGCATCGAGGGCATCCTCGACGTTGTCCCACATTTTGGCTTCGATTTGGCCGCAGCGATCCCCAAGGGTAAGGGCCAGGTACGGTTCCCCGGTCTTTTTGGGCTTTACCTGCTTGCTGATAACGACGAAGCTGGAGACGATGACCTTGTTTTCAAAGCGCGCGCAGTCGGAGAGGAAGAACTCTTTCATGATGGCTTCAGGCGGGCTTCCCGCTGCTCCTGGCTTGGAAGCGGCGGTCCCGCCCAGGTTAACCTAAAACAACCCCATTTTCTTTTTCTTTTTAAGTTCTTTCGCATTCGCCTCTTTGGCGGCAGTGGTGACGATTGGCTTCGTCTGCTGGCTACTGGCGCCGGTGTCGACGTAGCCGGGCTTGATGTCGATGAAGGCCTCTTCGCGCAGCTTGGTGAGATACTCGCGCATCTTGGGCTGCATTCTTTGCATGTACATCTGATCACGCACGCGGTCCTGAGCATCGGCGAATGATGGAACCCCGGCCGGGATGTGATCGGTTACCTTCAGGATCACGAAGCCCTGGCGGGTGCGAATCACGTCCGTGACGTCTCCCTTCTTCATGGCGAAGGTAACGTCTTCGAGTTGCTTGGCCAGTTTCCCTCGCGGGAACAGTCCGAGGTCTCCGCCTTGCGCGCCTGAGGGATCCTGGGATTCCTTTTTTGCTAGGTCTGAAAAATCCGCGCCGCCACGAATCTGCTTCAGCAAGTCCTCGGCTTTGGCCTTGGCCGCGGCCAGCTTCTGCTCGTCCTCTCCCGCCTGATCGGTTGAAACCAGAATCTCGCTCAGCTGAATCTGTTCCGCTTGCGCGAAATCCTGTTTATGCAGGTCGTAGAATTTGCGGAGCTCCTGGTTGCTCACGTTGATTCGAGGAGCGACTTCGCGTTTGATCACTTCCTGGGTAATGATGTCGGATTTGAGGTTCTGCTTAAAATCTTCGAACGAGAGCCCCTGGGATTGAGCCGCTTTTTCAAGATCATCCAAAGAATCCAGCTTCATCTGTTTGCGGATGTCATCCAGGCGCTTCACCACCTCCGTGTCGGCGGTAATGCCAAGCTCCTTGCCTTTTTCTAGAAGGAGCTGGCGATCGATCAAGCCGCGCAGGACGTCCCGCTTGCCCTGGTTCACGATTTCGGTGGCGTGAGCCGGGTCCTGTTGCTGAGCCTCGTCATTGAGCTGTTTCTCTTCGCGCTGGTACTGGGTGCGGGTGATGATGGAGTTGTTTACTCGGGCGACGATCTCCTCAACGACCGTGTCGGCGGAAACAATAGCCGGAAGGGCGAGAAGAACAAGAACCGTGGTCAAAAGGGAGCGCTTGTACATAAAAGACCCTGCAAAGTAGGTTAAGGCCCAGGTCCTCCCGGGCTCACATTGTTAGATGCAATCGATTGTAAACCTTGGATGGAAACGGGTTCCAGTGGGCAGAGGCGACCAAGCCCCCGAAAAGGCTAGCTACAAACCAGGCACACGGCGGTGACATCATTGTGGGTGGGGGCGGTACCCATAAACTGCTGCACCCGTGAGAGGATCCCCATGCAGATCTCGTGGGCCGACTGGAAGCCGACATCTTCGAGGTATTGCTTCACTCCTTCCAATCCGAACTCATCTCCCCGGCGACCGGCTTCGACAACCCCTCTTGAAACCAGAAGCAAGGAGTGACCGGCACCGAGAGCCACCATCCCCGGTTCAGGCACTGCGTGGGAGAACAAGCCCAGCGGGAGCGCGGTCGCGGCCAGCTCGACCATGTCCATCCCATCCTTGACCAGCCCAGGCGTATGCCCCGCATTTACGTAAGAGACGGTTTTTAAACGTTCGTTATAGCAACCGATGAATGCCGAGCACTGATGAACACCTCCGGCGGTCTGGATCACTTCGCGGTTCAAACGGATCCAGAGTTCCGCCATGGCTTCCATTTCATTGGTCGAATCGTCTTCGAGTAACTCGGAGGCCAGAATGCGGAGCGTCTTCTGCAAGGCCACCATTACTGGGCGGGCCTGCTCCAGCTTCCCGGCGACATCGAAGAGTCCTAAAAGGACACGATCGGGACCGCATCGCAGGAAATCGAAAAAGTCGCCGCTACGCCGCTGCCCGTAGTAGAGAGCACCCATTTCGCCATCGCGAATTGTGGGAATCTCTGCGTGGACAGGATCCTTCCAGGGCAAAATCTCGAGAGTGGGCATGGCCTTCTTCATGACGCTCCGGAGCAGGATGACCTTAGCATTGAATCAAAGGCATGCCAATCCCGATCTTCGAACTGCAGCGCACGAGGGTCATAGCAGCCTGGGGCCGGCTTAGGCGGGGCGAAGGCCCTTGGCAGCGAGGGCTTGCACCGGGCAAGAAGCGACGGAAATCCGCTTTCCCGGCTCATGGTGAGGCCCGAACCAGTTCTGCGCGAATGTCTTCCTCGAGACGCCCATAGCTGCTGTGCAGGATCGAGCGAAGGGCGCTCTCGGTGGAGTCGCCCTGGCCGATTCTTCGGAGCACGCTGATCAGGTCGCCCATTCCATAGTGGGCGGTGAGATAGCTGGCGGCCAGCAGAGACTCGTCATAGGCCAGAACAGCTTCCTCGGCGGTAAAGGAACCGAAGCTGCGCTCCAGCATGTTCAAGGGAATTTCCCTTTCCGCCTTGAACACTTCCCCCAGTCGAGCAATCCGAGCCCCAAGCGTGCGCGGCTCGAGCATTTGCGCGATTCCTTCGTTCAACCAGGCGGGGCAACGCCCGGCACTCAACTGATTGATGAAAGTGTGGATGAGTTCATGGCGCACAATCCGGGAAAGTTCCGGAGTGACCGAATCTACTCCATGAAGCGGTATGCGGAGCTTGCCGTCATTGAGTGCACCGATCCAACTAGGTGCTCGGGTCACGTCGAAGAAAGCCTGGGAAGTATAGAGCACGACCTGAACGCTCGAACTCGGCTCAGTTCCGAAGATGTGCGCGAGGTCCTGATAGTGAGACTCCAGAGTCGAGAGCAGCTGTTCGCGAAAACCCGCCGAGCTCTGACTGCCTTCAAAGCGGAGCACGAAGTGGCTGGTTTCGCGCTCGGAGTAGTCGCTTTCGGCCGAAATTTCTCGCTCCGCCTTCAAGAGCATGCGCTCAATGGTCGGGTCAGGGCGAAGTGCTAGCGATTTCTTCCAGCTCTGGATTGCATCGCGATTGCGTCCGGCGGCGAATTGAGCATAGCCCAAGACGCTCATGGCGTCGGCGGAGCCGGGGGCAATGCGGGCGGCACGTTCGGCATAGGAGACCGCCTCGATGCCATCTCCCGTGCGGACAAGAAGCGCGGCGTAGTAAGCAAGGATCGCCGGATTTTCTGGCTGAAAACGCAGCGCTGCCTCAAAATCGCGCCTGGCTTGAGCGAACTTGCCAGACTCGTACTCGGATTTGCCCGCGATGTAATAGGCGATGGCTGTCGAATCCGGGTGCTGCCGTGCTTCGATCGAGGCCACGACGCTCCGGTCGACTCCGCCATTCTGAAGAACCTGCTCGAGTAGCTCGCGGTCGCTCTCCGCTTTCGGCTCGAGCGTTGTCACCGGAGGAGCTAGGATCATTGCGGGAGCTCGACCCTGGGGCGGTCCGGATTCGATATCAAGAACTTTGCTTTTTGGAATGGTGAAGCTGTTGTCGCCAATTTGATATTGGACAGTGCTGTCGCCTTCCTCTACTTCGTCCGCCTCGATGGAATCGCCGTTTTTGAGATGGATCACGGCCGCGGACGACGACCGCCAGGCTGCGGTCGCGAACACTACCCCGAACAGGATGACAAACACACGCATTCAGGCGCATTCTAGAGGGTAGATCGGCGGTTCCGAAGTGACCGACGTAATCAGCAAAGCAAAGTGTTTGGCCTTTGTTCTACTGGCGCTCAGCAGCCTTGCCGCTGCCCAGGCGAAAACACCTTCTGGCGGGCCGGCTGAATCCTTGTACCTGCGGCTTCGTTCGGTAGGACTCGATCAGTCCCACGTTTATCGAATTCGTCATACCGACCTGGTGCGGGGTTCGGTTCGCATTTCTCTCGACGATGGCACGATCGCTTTCACCGAAGAGGCAGGCGGCCACATCACGGGCGCGCTCTTTCAGGGGGACGGCGAGATCCTGGTATTGCCCCCCAACACGGTGGAGAGGGCGTCGCTCGCTCTGTTCACGGGCGCGGCTATCCTCGAGGAGCGGTTTTCCCTGGCCTATTTCCGCTTCAACGACGATCTCTACAGTGATTTGAAGAATTCTCTTCGAGATACAAACGAGGGGGGTGGGTTCGCGGACGAATTCACGGGACTCGCAGTCAGTCTGGCCGAAAGCGATGCCCTGCGGCTGTTGATCAGCTTTCGCAATGCCGACAAGACCAAATCGGACGATCATTTTCTGCATGCCTATATCGAGGGCCAACGGCTGGGGACCTTCGAGGTGCGGTATGACTCCCTGCTTCCAGAACCCATTTCGTTAGGCCAGCACAAGAAGGTTGGGAACACCGACTACTACGACGTATGGGCCTCGTTCGCACAGAACAAGCACCCGGAAGAGGAGAGGGATCCGGATACCGGACTTCTCTCCACCCAGGACTTTGAAATAACGCAATTTAAGATCACGAGCGAAATCACGCCACCGACCGAACTCTCCTCGACGGCGGCTCTTTCTTTGTCGCCCAAGCGAAGTGGCGGGCGGCTTCTGCTTTTTGAACTCTCCCGTCTGTTGCAGGTCCAGAGCGTCGAAGAGAACGGAAACCCCGTTGAGTTCATTCATAACCAGGCGGTCGAAGGATCGCACCTGGCCCGGCGAGGAAACGACTGGCTGGTTGTGTTTCTTCCCGCAGCCATGGAGGTTGCTGTCCCCATTCAGCTGAAGATCCGCTACTCGGGATCTGTGATTTCTGAAGCAGCGAACGGTCTGCTGTACGTGGGAGAGCGTGGCAACTGGTACCCCAATATCGGATTTACGATGTCGTCGTTCGACATGGAATTTCGATACCCGCTCGAATGGACGCTCGTGGCGGTCGGCAAACGCACCGAACAAAGGACCGAGGCAGATCGGCAGATCTCTCACTGGGTAACGGAGCGGAAAGTGCCGGTGGCAGGATTCAACCTTGGAAAGTACTCCCGCACCGTGGCTCACGTCGCTGGAATCGAGCTTGAGACCTACGCAACTCCCAGCGTGGAAAAGGGACTGCTAGCCGAAGAGACCGAACCTCTGCCGCTGCCTCCTTCCATTCGCGGGCCGCAGCCCCTGCCTCCGGCACTTCTGTCGCGCACCATTGCGCCTTCACCGTCACGGAATCTCCAAATGGTGAGCAATGAAGCAAGCAAGGCACTGGAATTCTATTCCCAAAACTTCGGGCCTTATCCCTACAGCCGGTTGATGCTGACCCAGATCCCGGGGAGCACCAGCCAGGGATGGCCGGGGCTCATCTTTCTTTCGAGCTATGCATTCTTGAACCCCTCCGAACTGGAGCAGTTGGAGCATAACCCGGTGGAGCGGCTCGAGATCCAACAGCTCATCGCCCATGAAACCGCCCACCAGTGGTGGGGCGACCTGGTGACCTTCACCGGATATCGCGATCAATGGGTCATGGAGGCGCTTGCCAATTACAGCTCCATGATGCTGCTCGAATCGAAGAACCCGCTTCAATTCCGCAAGCTCATGCAGAAGTACCGCGATCAGCTGCTGCTCAAGGGGACGCAAGACGAGCCATTGATGGATGCCGGGCCAGTAACCCTGGGGCTGCGATTGTCTTCTTCAAAATTTCCCAACGCCTATGAGGCCATCAGTTACGGCCGCGGGACCTGGATGTTTCACATGCTGCGCACCATGTTACGCGACGCCGAGCCAGCCAGTTCCCGACAGCGGACCAAAGCATCGGACGAGTTGTTCCTGCGCGCTCTTCGCGAGCTTCGCAAGCAATATGAGGGCCGCCCGGTTACGACCACGCAGCTGCTAGCGGTCTTCGAAGCTCAATTGCCAAAACCTCTTTGGTATGAGGGCAGGAAGTCGCTCGACTGGTTCTTTGATTCCTGGCTGAGCGGCACGGCGGTCCCAAGCTTTGAACTACACGACGTGAAGATCACGGAGAAAGCGGGTGCCGCCTGGGTGACGGGCACCATCATTCAGGACGATGCGCCGGAGTCGCTTGTCACCTCGATTCCCGTATACGCCGTGGTTGGAAGCAAGCCCGTATTCTTGCGGCGCGTTTTTGCTGACGGCAAAGACACGTCGTTTCGCTTTTCTGCTCCTGCCGGGACGCGAAAGATCTTGCTAGACCCGGAACAAACCTTGCTGTCGCGAGCAAAATAGGCTGGAGAATCGCGGCGCATCCCACCTTCTCAACCCGGCCCCTGCACTTCATCCTGAAATTCAAAACCCTCGACCGGGCGGCGGCTGTAAACTTACGAGCGTGCCAACTAAAGGCTCGGAGATCGTGCGGTTTGGAGTGTTTGAAGCAGACTTGCAGGCACGGGAACTGCGCAAGTCAGGACGCCGGTTGCGGGTTCAGGACCAGCCGTTTTTTGTCCTGGCCGCGTTGCTCGAGCACCCCGGAACCATTGTCACGCGAGAGGAACTACGACAGCGGCTCTGGCCGGCCGACACATTCGTCGACTTCGACCACAGCCTCAACACTGCGGTGAACAAGCTGCGGGAGGTGCTGGGGGACTCGGCATCGAGCCCGCGATTTATCGAGACCCTGGCCAGGCGCGGCTACCGATTTGTGGCTGAAGTACAGAAAGATTTCCCCCCGGAAGAATCGATCCCAAAAGTTGTTGCCCAGCCTGTCCGGGATCGTTGGTCGCTCGCCGAACCAGACTCCGAACATGACTTACCAAAACCCCACCGCGCGGTGACGCGCTCCCTGTTCGCGCTGATCCAGACGATGTACCTGGTGTTCTATGTTGTGGCCTTATTCCACGCCGAAGATCTCTACCAGATCGCTTGGCCCCGCTTGGGGTGGCCAACCGTATTCATCGCCGTTCTCCTAACTGCCGCCGTCGGAATTCCACTACGGCTTTATCTGCTCTCTGGAACCGCCTTTGACTATTCCCGGCTGGGCGAAAAATTTAACCGGATTTTCCTCGGTGTTTTCGTCCTCGATCAGTTATGGGCAACCGCTCCATTTCTAGTGATGGACCGGATTGGCTTCGGCCCCGCGCTCGGCACAACGGCTGCTCTGCTATACGTACCGTTCGCAGAAAGAACGCTGATTCGGATGGCATACGGTAGCCGTACGGTGCCCGCCAGAGAAGATCGTGCCGTTGTTTGATGGGAACTCGAATGGAATGCCAGGCGGATACCGAGCACTTTTACCGCAGGTCGGCTTCCCGGGGGTCGGGGTTGTAGTAGAACGTGAATCGCAAACGAAGCGCCTGGCCGGCATACTCTGTCGGAAGCGGCTGGAAGGGATTCGAAGAAGTAATTCCGCCATAGGCGGCGCGGTCAAGAGCAACATCCCCTGAGCTGCTGACGTAGGCAATCCCGCCTACTTGACCATTCTTCAGAATGGAAAATTCAATGGCGACTTTGCCGCGCTTAAGAAGGGGCGCCTGGGCGGAGGGAGGGATCACTGCGTACCAGTTTTCGCGGACGACTTGAAGAACCCGTTGCAGGTAGGGGCCAAAGTCCACTCCCATGGTGTCACTGAGGACTTCAAAGGGACCGACTCGAGCATTCGCCTGCCGCTGTCCCAATCCCATATTTCCTTCGTCGCCGCTTTCGATTCTTTCGTGGTTGTTGGCGACCTGCTGTGCGGCCTGAGCAATGGCGCGTTCAGCTGACATGGCGGGCCGGTCAAACGGCGATGTTTGTTTCACGGGCGGAGAGTGCAACTTTGCGGTCTGTGGTTGAGACTGAGGCGGCTGGGATTGCGGTTGCGGCTGGGCCTGAGCTGCCTGGGCAGGAGGAGCGGGAGCCTGTTGCTGCGGTTCCGCGGCAGCCGGTCCTCGGCGTCCCTGGCGCATGGCGTCGAGTAGCTTCTTCAATTGTTGCTGGTCGAGTTTCGGGGCGCGAGATTCCGCGATCCGATTCTTGTCGGACATCATGTTCGTTTTCGGCGGCTTCACCGCCTTTTGGGCGTCGGGAGGAAGTTCCAGGAAATGGATGTCCTCCTTGTTCCTCGGGACTTGGACGAGCATGACGTTGCGGTGCGGAAGATAGCGGGCAATCCTGTCGGCGTAGGCAATTACCAAGATGAGCAGGATATGGAAGACCACCGACATCCAGAACGCTTCCCGCTTGCGAGAGCGGGCAAGTTCATCACGCGCCTGGATGAGGAGGGTGGGGAAGTCGTGCATTTCCCGGTAAGCGGATTCCCAAGTCACCGCGTCGAAAAGATCGCCCTGCTCGGGCTCGGGACGCGACGGGGGAGGTTCAAGCGGGATTTGCGTTAGCGACATCGGGCACTAAATGGACAAGAGATGCGTTGATTAACATTCTCTCACTTTTTTCACAGGGAAGTGGAGTCTTTCTACGCAAGCACTTACAGCGAAAGTAACGCCTTCAGGCTAGCCCAGGCAGGTGGCTTCGGCGGTCAAGAAGTGTAAAGAACGAGAGTTGCCAGGCCCTCAGGCAGGGCCGGCAAGACCCAGCTTGCCGGCATGGGCCGAGATTTGCGCCAGCACCTCAAGGGCGACCTCTAGAGCGCGCCGTCCATCCTCAAGCCCTACCAGGGGAGCTTTCCGGGTCCGAACTGAATCGAGAAACGCCCGAAGTTCCGCGCGCAGCGGCTCCTCCGGGGTGATCGAGGGTTTGGACATTTTAATGTCGGCGTTCGGCGAGGGTGTGCCGCTCGTATCTCCCACGGTGAAAATGAGCACGTCCTGGCGGCCGTAGTCGATCGAAATGTACTGTCGGGGCTGGAAGAAGCGCAACTTGCGCACCCGTTCGGTCGAGACGCGGCTGGCGGTCAAATTGGCGACGCAGCCGGATTCGAATTCGATGCGGGCATTGGCAATATCCACTTTGTTCGAAAGAATCGGCAGCCCCGCGGCGCGGATTTCCTTGACCGGCGATCTGACCAGGGCCAGCACGGCGTCGAGATCGTGAATCATCAGGTCAAGGACCACGTCTACGTCGAGGGAGCGGGGAGTAAAAACGCTTAGGCGGTGAACCTCGAAGAACATCGGCTTGGTGATCAGCGGGAGGGTCGCTTGCACAGCCGGATTGAAACGTTCGAGGTGGCCGACCTGTGCGATGCGACCCTCACGGGAAGCCACTTGAATGAGCGCATCGGCTTCGACGAGCGTTGGGGTCACGGGCTTTTCGACCAGGATGTCTACGCCGGCTTGCATGAGCTCGCGAGCCACTGCGGCGTGGTCGACGGTGGGAACGGCGACCGATGCGGCATCGATTGTTGCCGACGATAGCAGGGCATCCAGCGTGGGATAGCCGGCACAGTTAAATTCACGAGCGAGCGCTTCGACCCGGCTGGCGTTCGTGTCCACGACGGCAGCAAGTCTCATGGGTTCACCCGCCTTCTCGAGTTCGTGATAAACGCGCGCATGATTCCGGCCAAAAGCACCGCAACCGATCACGGCGATGGAGAGAGGACGATCCGAGCGATTGCCCATCGTGAGCCGCAGGATATCAGGAACGCCCTTAGGAGTCTTCGAGAGCGCTAGCGCATCTTGAGGATGCCGATTTGGCCGGCGTGATAGGCGGCGTGCTGCACCGCGCCATAGAGCATGAAGCGAACGTCGTAATCTTTCCCGGGAACGCGAGTGGCAAGGCTCGATTCGGGAAGAGTGGAAACCAGCTCCATCAGTTCGGCGTGAGTCTGCTGCAGATTCCTTACGGTACTCTTCCAGGATTCGTCCGTCGTGCTATCGACGGGGCCAAAGTTTTGGGCATCGCTCAGAGTGGCCACCTCGCCCTGCAAGCGACGGCAAACCACCTTTTCCCATGCGGCCAGATGGATGACCAGCTCCCAAATGGAATGAGCTTTTGCAACTGGACGAGCGGCTGCGGTCTCCCCGCCTACGCCCTGAAGGATCTCCATGAGCGCAGGGCCATGCCAGGGCTCGCCCTCAAAGGCAAGTTTCAGTTGATCAACGATGAAGGATATTTCTGACATTTTCTCCCTCAATAAAACCCGGGGGCATCGCGAGACAATGCCCAGCACGGAAAGCTTCTCACGATACCCGGCGCCGGGCAACGTCGTTCAGTCTATTCCGCAACCACGGCAATTCCCGCCTCGTCGGCAGCCCCGAAAACCAGGTCGCCATCCATGAGGAGGCACTTGCCTGCATCGAGCGCGAGGCAGGTGGCTCCGGCCCGGCGCATGATTTCGATGGTCTTAACCCCTACCACGGGAACGTCGAAACGCATGTCCTGCTTGGGCTTTGCGATCTTCACCACGGTAAGAGAGCGATTCAGAGTTGAGGCGCCCGGATCAAGCGATGCCATGATGTGACCCGACCGCTCGATGGTGGCATCGGTGCCTTCCATTGCCTCGACGGCAATGCATGCGCTCTCGGCGATGACAACCGTCTGCCCGATGTCGTATTGGCCGAGTGCACGCGCGACCTCGCGTCCGTAAGCAATGTTCTTGCGTTCCTGCTCGGAAGGCGCGCGTTGGGTGGCTACCCCGGGTTTGACCAGCAGCGGTTCGAGCAAACCCGTGGAGTTCTCAAGCGCGATGCCTTCGTCGGCCAGAACCTTGGCGACGGCCCCCAGAAGCGAATCTGTGTTGCGTGTGGTGAGCGAAAACAACAATTTCGCCAGACGCCAGTCCGGACGGATGCTGGAGAAGATCTGCTTGTGTTTCACCTGACCGGCCATCACGGCGCGGGTGATGCCTTCTTGCTGGAAGGTTTGTATCAGCTTTGACAGTTCACCCAGCGAAAGCCAGTAAACGGCGGCTGCACCATGGGACTCGATTTCAGGAAAGGTCTCTTCTTTGATCGCTGCCACCACCACTTCATAACCCTGGGCGCGCGCTGCCTCGAGCACCAGAAAGGGAAAGCGTCCGTTGCCAGCAATGAGGCCGAGTTTGGGAGGCATGATGGCTAGGTCTTTCGAGCGAACATCCGCACCGGAACACAGATTTTATCGGTGCAGGCTGAGAACCACGAACAATTACTTAATCACTCCGCGATCGCTTGATTCTACGAACTTGATCAGCGCATTCACATCTTCGCCGCGATCGGGTTCGGACTTGAGCTTCTCCAAGGCTTGCGAGGTATTCAGCTTCGATGCGAGCAGGACCTTATACGCGTGGTGGATCTTGCGAATGCGCTCTTTCGTGAAGCCGCGACGCTCTAGACCGACAGAGTTCAAGCCATAAGCGTGCGTGCCGCGTTCCGCAGCGGTTTTTGAAAATGGCAGAACGTCGCGGGTGATGGTGGTTCCGCCGCCGATGAAGGAGTAGGCTCCGATGCGGACGAAGTGGTGCACGGGACAAAGCGCGCCTACGGTGGCCCATTCTTCGACAATGACATGGCCGCCTAGAGTGGCCGCGTTGGCCATAATGACATGATCGCCGATCAAGCAGTCGTGCGCGATGTGCGTATACGCCATGATCAGGATATGGCTGCCAAGCTTAGTCAGGCCGCCGCCTTTTACCGTGCCCCGGTTGATGGTCACAAACTCACGGATGGTGTTGTGATCTCCTATTTCAAGCCGCGTGGCCTCGCCCTGGTAACTCAAGTCCTGTGGTCCGAGGCCTATTGACGAAAAGGGAAAAAACTTGTTGCTCGCGCCGATTTTCGAAGGCCCTTCGATGACAACGTGAGAAATCAGTTCGCAGTCATCCCCAACCTCGACGTTGGGACCAATCACGCAGTACGGCCCGATTTTGCAGGAGGGGGGAACTTTCGCCGAGGGATCAATAACGGCTGTGGGGTGGACGTTCATTTATGCCAGGAGACGGGAGCTGGTTTTTGATCGGGTCATTTGGAAATTCTGCAATGCAAAAGCATTCTCCCCAACACTTCCCTTTCAAACCTCGTTGGCCGCGGGGTGTGCCTTACAGAATTACGAATCTTTGCCTACTCGGTTGATAGGCTCTCCGGCTGAGATCCCGTGCTACCCGGCTTAGGCACCAGCTGACAGGTTACGATCGCTTCCGCCGCCCGCTTTCCTTCAACGTATGCGATGCCCTGCATACGCACCGCTTTGCGCCCGCTGCCCTCGCGCCAGGCGAGCACCTCAACTTCAATTCGCACCTGATCTCCAGGGACCACCTGTCGGCGGAATTTGGCGCGCTCAATTCCGGTGAACACGATCAGCTTCTCGTCCCGATCGGGCACTTCGGTCAGCAGCAGCGCGCCGCCAGCCTGCGCGATGGCTTCTACGATGAGCACTCCGGGCATGATCGGCGCGCCGGGAAAGTGGCCGACAAAAAACGGCTCATTGATGGTGACGTTCTTGATCGCCACGATGCGCTGCTTGCGCGCGAGGTCGACGACGCGGTCGATGAGCAGCATCGGGTAGCGATGCGGAAGAATCCGCATGATGTCGTTGATGTCGTAGCGGATGTGCTCGGCTGCTGGATTCTCGGTGATTTCAGCGGTTTCAGTCATTTGTGGCGAGTTGTTCGTCTCCATGGAATCGCCTCACGCGGGCTCAGATTCACCGAGAGACATGCTGGTTTACTTGAGGGAGAATTATACTTTATTGCTCATGCTGAGCTGTCCGAGGAACCTCTGTTTCGACGATGGTTCGGAAAGCCCAAGTCTTCGACCTTCTCAACCACTGGAAATGAAAGGCATGCGGCCATCGCCGATGAGCTAAGCTTTTTCATGATTCGGATGCCAACACCTCCCCGAACCCTACAGCTGCGCTCCTTTCGTCAGCGGCAATCTGCCATTCTCGACACCATCGAGCAGCTCGTTACCCTTGAATCCCCAAGCGACGTGAAGGCCGCCGTTGATCGCGTGGCTACGGTGCTCACCTCGCGTTTTGAGCAGCTGGGCGGGAAGATCCGAATTCACCCCGCCGAAAAGTTCGGCAATCATCTTCAGGTGGACTTTCAGGGGAAGTCCGGCGGAAAACCTCTTCTTCTGCTTGGACACATGGACACCGTGTATCCGGTGGGCACGATTTCGAAGATGCCGTTTCGCGTGAGCAAAGGCCAAGCCTGGGGGCCCGGGGTATTCGACATGAAGGCTGGGATCGCTCTGGCGCTGCATGTCATCGAAGCGCTATTGCAGTGGAACGACGGAATTCCGCCCAGGCCTGTGAGGGTGCTCCTGGTATCCGATGAGGAGGTTGGCAGCCGGTCATCGCGGCCAGTTACCGAGGAGCTGGCGCGGCAGTCGGAAGCGGTTTTCGTGCTCGAGCCGGCCGCGGGTGTGAAGGGTGCGGTGAAGACTGCCCGCAAAGGTATCGGCGAATACACCTTGCAGGTCGAAGGAGTGTCCGCACACTCTGGCCTGGACTTCGAAAAGGGACACAGCGCGATCGTAGAGCTCTCGCGGCAAATTCTGCGGCTGTCGGAAATGGTTGACCTGAAAAGCGGGACCACGATCAACGCGGGCAAGATCAGCGGGGGAACGCGGGCGAATGTGGTTGCCGCGGAAGCCAGCGCAGTCCTCGACTTGAGAGTCAAAACTAAAAAGGAGTTGGCCAGGGTCCACCGACTTCTGATGTCTCTCCGGCCCTTTGATCGAGAATGCCGCGTCAAAATCAGCGGTGGCGTGAATCGCCCGCCAATGGAGCGAACGGCCAAAGTTGCTGGCCTTTACAAAAAGGCCGTCCAGATTGCTCGTGAGTTGGGCTGGGAGCTGGAGGAGGCTGCGGTTGGCGGAGCATCGGACGGAAATCTGACTGCGGCGCTCGGGGTGCCCACGCTAGATGGGCTCGGGGCGGTCGGAGATGGGGCGCACGCCCCCCATGAGGCCGTCGTTGTCTCTGAGCTTCCGAAACGCGCGGCCCTGCTGGCGGGATTGCTCTGTTCCTGATTGGGGGCGCCCGAGTCCGCGCCGTCCTCGAACGGGGAATTGCAATTCCGAGAACCTTTTCGGTGGTTTTTCTCTCAAACAAGATGTTGCGCCCCGGCAGAGATACGCGTGCGGTATTACACTGTTCAGTTCGCCGGGGCCCGGCAGCGGCTCCGGAATGGAGATCTCATGCCTGCTGCAACCCGAACCGACCCTCTCTCATTTCTCTCCGGCCAGTTGAATGAACTCAAAGCCAAGGGCACACACTTCCGCCTGCGCGTGCTCGACGACGAGCAGGCCCCCCTTTGCACCTTCGATGGCAAGAAGGTCATCAATCTGGCTTCGAACAACTATTTGGGCCTGACCACGCACCCCAAGCTGCGCGAGGCAGCGCTTCAGGCTACGCGGCAATACGGGGTCGGCTCGGGAGCAGTGCGGACCATTGCCGGAACCATGAAGATCCACATGGAGCTGGAAGAGAAGATTGCCCGCTTCAAGAACGTCGAAGCGTGCGTTGTGTTTCAGTCGGGATTCACGGCGAACGCCGGAACCGTCTCGGCGATCCTCGGCAAAGAGGATTTCATCATCTCCGACCAGTTGAACCATGCATCGATTATTGATGGGGCCCGTCTCTCGCGAGCGAAGATTCTGGTTTTCGAGCACAAAAACATCGGCGATGCGGAGGCCAAACTGGCTAGCGTCCAAGACCAGCCCGGCCGCAAGCTGCTGATCACAGACGGCGTGTTCTCGATGGACGGCGACATCGGCCCCCTGCCTGCCCTTTGCGACTTGGCCGAGAAATATGGTGCGATCATGATGGTGGATGATGCCCACGCCTCAGGTGTTCTGGGCCGCCATGGGCGCGGCACGGTCGATCACTTCCAGGTCCACGGAAGGGTGGATATTCAGGTTGGAACTCTTTCCAAGGCAATAGGCGCTCTTGGCGGCTACGTCTGCGGCACCCACGAGCTGATTGACTTCCTCTATCACCGTGCGCGGCCGTTCTTGTTCTCGACATCGCATCCGCCGTCGGTTGCAGCCACCTGCAGTGCGGCCTTCGATGTGCTTGAGCAAGAGCCGGAGCGGATTGAAAAGCTGTGGGAGAACACGCGCTTCTGGAAAAAAGAGCTGGGCTTGCTCGGATTCGACATCGGGGGAAGGAATACGCCTGCGAGCGAAACACCGATTACCCCCATCATCATCGGCGACGGCAAGCTTACGATGGATTTTTCGCGCCAGCTATTCAACGAAGGTGTGCTGGCAACGGGAATCGCCTATCCGACAGTTCCGGAAGGCAAGGCGCGCCTTCGCACCATCATGACCGCAACCCACACGAACAAAGAAATGGAGCAGGCGTTAGAGGTGCTCGAAACGGTCGGGCGCAGGATGGGAATTCTGGGGTGACGGCCTAAGGAATCAAAGACTCCGGCAGGCGCGGTGCCGCAGCGATCGATCTGTTGGGCGACCCCGGGCTATCGTCTACCGCGAGATTGCGGCTCCACGTAATTCTTGGGATAAAGCACGACGGAACGACGCAGGCCTTCCCCTGCACTTTCGGTCCGCAGATCCTGTTCATCTCGCAGAGCCAAATGCAAAATGCGGCGCTCGCGCGAAGACATGGGCGCAAAAGTATACGGGGAGCCGGTTTGGCGAACTTTGTCGGCCGCGACTCTGGCCGAAAGCCGCAGCTCTTCCAGCCGCGCCTTGCGGTGGCCCAAGCAATCGAAACTGATCTTCTCGTGTTCGTTGCCGGTTAGGCGAAGCATTTCCATGGCGAGGAGTTCGAGCGAACGCAGGAGCTCGCCGCCGCGCCCAAGAAGAAGTTGCGCGTCAGGGCCGGCGAATTCCACCAATATCTCCGGCCGTTCCCACTCCCGGTTATCTTCGATGGGAGGATCAACGGTGATGCGGTATTTGAGCTTGAAGCCCGCGTGCCTGACCACGGGGCCGAGAAACGAATTGAGCTGGTTTGCTGCCTGGATTTTGTCCATAGAAAGCTACGTGCTTTGAGCGGTGAGCCTGGAGCAACTCCTGACACCCGCATGATATTCCACTTTTGCTTTTCGCTTGTCCGCTCGATGTCCGAGCGTGAAGCTATTTATCTTTCTTCCTCGCCCGCTTGGCGGCCAGCTCGCGCATTTCCCGGCCGAGTTCGGTACGGTTCATCACCCACGTCTGCAGAATCATGATCACGTTGCTCAAAGCGTAGTACAGGTTCAGACCGGCAGGCATGCGGAAGAAGAAGAAACCCATCATCAACGGCATCATGATGTTCATCATGCGCTGTTGCGCAGGGTCCATCCCGGCTTGGGGTGTCATCTTCTGGGTAATCCAGAAGCTCACCACCACCAAGGCCGTCAAAATGAAGTATGGATCCGCAGCCGAGAGGTCGTGGATCCACAGCCAGTGCGCCTGCCGCAGATCGATCGCCGTGCTCAGCACCTTGTAGTAGGCGATGAAAAAAGGCATTTGAATCAGCAATGGCAGGCAGCCGCTCGCGGGATTTACGTTTTCCCGCTTATAAAGATCCGCGATCTCCTTGTTCATCTCCTGCTTGCGCGGATCGCGCATGCTGTACTTCTTGTACTTCTCCTGAATCGCCTTCATCTGCGGCTGCACGCGCTGCATCTTCAGCGCAGACTTCAACTGGTAAAAGCGCAGAGGCAGCAGAGCGAGGGTGATGACGATGGTTTGCAGAACGATGGACCAGCCCCAGTTGTGGACAAACTGGTTCATCCAGCGCAGCCAAATAAACAGCGGGCGGGCAATCAGCGTGAACCAGCCAAAATTGACCATGGTGCGAAGGTCTTTGGCCGCGCCGCTGATGGTTGGGACTGAGACAGACTCGAGAACGGGAAGCGCCTTGGGACCTACAAAGAGTCTTCCGGTCGAAGTTCCCGGTCGACCGAAGGCCGCCCCGATCACCTGGGCAGTCCGGGTTTCGTTCGGCTTATTGGCGTCGGGAATAAGCTCAAGTGGATTATTCAGGGTGACAGCCATAAGGTTCTCAGGCGTGTCGGGGATGAAAACCGCCGCGAAGTACTGGCTGCCTGCCCCAATCCAGTTGAAAGAGCCATGCAGAGTATTTCCGCCAGAAATTTTGTTGACGCTGATGTGCTCGGTGCTGTCGTTGAATTGATGTTCGAGTTGACCGGAGGCGAAGCCGGCGAGCGTCGTCTGATCCCCGAAGCCTGAAGGCCACGCCGGGAAGGCATAAACCGGGCTTCCGTTCGAGAACACTGCGACATCCATGCTGACCACATAGTTGCGGTCGAAATGAAAGCTCTTGCGGACGGTGAGTCCGCCGCTCGAATAGTCGAATTGAATCTGCGCGGGCGCCTGCAGTGTGGCTGCCGGGGTGCTCGGAACGTAGAGCCCGGAGTTCAGGGTGTTGCGCAGGCCTTCGTCATAGGTCCAGAGCGATAGTGGATAGCCGTACTTGGCCGCAGCCTTGGCGTTGACCATATCGAGCGGATGACCCTGATCGTCATTGAACTTTTTCAGGATCCATGATTTCGCCTGGGCGCCGCGATTGGTGAAGGTGATGCGATAAAGGTCGTTCTCAATGACCGTTTCCGACTCTGCGGTCGCCTGTTGTTCGGTGCGCGTTAAGGCAGCTGCCATTCCCTGGGCTGGGCTTACCTTCGCCCCTGCGGGCTGTGTCGAAGGCGCACCCGATTGAATGGGCTGCTGCGTGGGTTGCGCCGTGCTCCTCTGCTGTTGCGGCGCTGGGGGCGCGTACTTGCGCATGTAGAACTGCGCGCCGAAGATGGCGATCGCCATCAGCAGGAAAACCAGCAGGATGTTTTTGTCCATGCCGGGTTCGGATTGCGGATTCTTGTATTCAGGCATCTTCAGGCCGTGTGGAGACCGACGCTCTCTGGCTCTCCGGCAGGCGCGCTTTTCGCCGATCGGGGAAGGTGGTTGGTCCGGCGGAGCACGGCTCCGCAGCGGTTGGTTATTCCCTGAGCCGGCACGGGATCGTATCCGCCGCGGACGAAGGGATGGCAGCGCAGCAGCCGCCCCATCGCCAGAGCCGACCCGCGCAGAACGCCGTGCCTATCCAAGGCTTCCATTGCGTATTCGGAACAGGTTGGAGTGTAACGACAGGATGGAAGAAACAGAGGTGAAAGCACCCGCTTGTATACATGCAGGAGCGCGATCAGACACTCGGCTGGGATGCGGCTCAGTTTCAACGCTTCTCTTTCTGCAACGTCTTTCCCACTACTACGAATGCTTTGGCGAGTTCGTTCCGGAGCTCGGAAAACTCTGCTCCGAGCAACGTCCGCTTGGGATTGATGACAATGTCGGCATCGAACCCCGGGGAAACGCCCTGCAATCGCACCGCTTCCCGCAACCTCCGCTTCATCCGATTGCGCTCTACGGCTCCGCCGAGCGCCTTGCTGACCGTGAACCCAACTCGAGTCCCCATGCCCGGTTCTGAGGTCCCACTCGCACGCGGCGCGTAAAAAACCGTCAAGTGAGCGGCAAAGTGACGGCGGCCCTGCTTATACACTCGCTCAAAGTCCGCGCGCCGCAATAAACGCCGGTTCTTAGGGAAACTATTCTTGACAGTTTGCGTCACAGCGGCTTTGAAAACGGCTCCCGACCTCAGGGTTTTTGCTGAGCCTTGATGCAAGAAGCCTGATGCCGATTTCCTACTCGCGGAACCCAGGTTTAACGGAAACTCTCTTGCGCCCCTTGGCGCGGCGCCGCGAAATCACGGCGCGTCCGCTCTTGGTCTTCATACGGGTGCGAAAGCCGTGCGTCTTTGAGCGGCGGCGACGGTTCGGCTGGAATGTACGTTTGGGCATGAAAAATCCTGCGCTCCTGTTTTCGACAAAACTGCGAATGAGTGAAGGAAAAGTATAAATGACGGCAGGAGAAACGGTAAACCGGGGCTCCGCGCCCAGGCCCACCGCCGGTTGGTTCAACAATCCATCGTCGAGCTCGTGGCTCGTCCGGTGAGCACCTCGCCTTGCGATTGGATCTCGATGCCGCTCGGGACTTCGATGTCTTCATTCCTCGGAATCCAACCCTAGGAATACGATCCTATCCAGGACCGACGCGCGTCGAAATCCCGCGTTGCACAAGGATTGCAGCAGTTCCATCTTCCTCGCGCGACAGAAATTTCCGCCAACGTTTTGATTCTGTTCAAACAAGAATTTTCGACGAAAAGATTTCCACAAACGGAATTTTTTTGTGCTAGTATGCCGTTCTGTCGAATCAATTTTTGGGTTTGTCCACGCCAGCTCATGAACTTTACTTCTCTGCTGGCAACTAGAGCGACTCTGTACTGCTGATCAGGTTTATACAAGGGCCAGTCCCAGCCGCGGCCCGCAAGAAAATTTAATACATTATGTCCGTTCCGACTCCTACACTCAGTCCGAATCCTTGGTTGCGCGTTTTGGACGCGCTCGAAAAGAAAATCAACCGGCACTCATACGATACTTGGCTTAAGCCCACCCGTTATTCCCATTCAAGCAACGGCATCATGTACGTCCGGGTTCCCACCTCGGACTTCCGCCATGTGCAGGACAAATATGCTGATTTGATTCAGGAAGCGCTCGACAGCCTGAACATGGATTATCAAGACGTTCAGTTCGTCACACCCGAAGACGATCCGGCCGCGACCCCTGTGCGCCACGACGGCGGGCTCTCAGCACCCGTTCCGGTGAATTCCAGCCCTGCCCCATCGACACCGTTTGCCTCCTCGCAAGCCCGCTTCGATTGGGACGGCGCGGCGCAACTGAATCCGCGTTACACCTTCGACGCTTTCGTCATTGGCAGCGGAAACCAGTTCGCTCATGCCGCCTGCCAAGCGGTTTCGCAGCGCCCTTCGAAGGCCTATAACCCGCTGTTCCTGTACGGGGGCGTTGGCATGGGCAAGACCCACCTCATGCAAGCCATTGGGCACGAGGTGAAGCGCGGACAACCGCATGCGGCCATCCTCTACATCTCGAGCGAGAAGTTCACCAACGAGATGATCAACTCATTGCGCTATGACAAGATGACGTCATTCCGCGATAAGTTTCGCAACGTCGACGTGCTCCTGATTGATGACATTCAGTTTCTCGCCCAGAAGGAACGTACCCAGGAAGAGTTCTTCCACACCTTCAACGCTCTGCATGAGTCGATGAAGCAGATCGTCATTGCGAGCGACCGTCCGCCAAAAGAGTTGGCTGAGATCGAGGACCGCCTCCGCAGCCGCTTTGAGTGGGGACTGATCGCAGACATTCAACCTCCAGATCTTGAAACCAAGGTTGCCATTCTGCAGAAGAAGGCCGAACAGGAGCATGTCACTCTACCTACCGATGTGGCTCTGTTCATTGCTTCGAACATCCGGTCCAACGTTCGCGAGCTGGAGGGCGCACTCATCCGTTTGGTGGCGCATTCGTCTCTGATCGGGGCGGAAATCTCGCTTCAGTACGCGCAGCAGGTGCTCAAGAATTTCATCGACTCTCAAGCGCGCAAGGTCACGATCGAATCGATCCAGAAAGCGGTCGCCGAGCAGTTTGGCCTCAGGCTCATTGAGATCAAAGCCAAAAACAACTCGCGTGCGATCGTTTATCCGCGGCAGATCGCCATGTATTTGGCCAAGCACATGACCGAAGCATCGCTGCCTGAGATCGGGCGTCAATTCGGTGGCAAGCATCACACCACGGTCCTGCACTCGGTTGAGAAGCTCGAGGAGACGCGGAAACAGGACAAGGATTTGAACAGGCTGCTGAACAAACTTACCGAGCAATTAGGCGGATAAACAGCAGTTTGGGACACGTTTTCCAGTTTTCAGCATGGTCTTGCGAACCAATCACTGTGCGGAAATTGTGGAAGGTGTGGGAGAGCAGGGCGAAATTCGAGCCCAGCACCGGATTGTTCGGGGGCGTGCACGGAAATCGGGACTGATCTTCGACACGAACTCTGGGGCGGCAAATGGCGTAGGCAATGAAGTTGGACCTGATTTCCACTTTTCCGACGTCCCTACTGCTTCTGCTGTTTTTTATTGAGTTTGAATTTAATATAGGAAAGTCCTAATAGTCGGCGGGTTGTGGTCTCACATTCAAAGTCCACCGACAGGGGTTTCTGTTTATGCCGGTTGAAGCGATCGCGTCTGCTGCGGGAACGACCACCATGGAAATCACAGTCAGCAAGTTCGAATTGCTCCGGGAACTCTCGGCCACCCAGGGAGTAGTCGAGCGCAAGACCACGATTCCCATTCTTTCCAATTACCTGTTCGAGGCTGCCGGCGATCGCCTGTCCCTGACTGCGACCGACCTCGACTTGAGCCTGCGCACCTCCTGTAGCGCCAAGGTGAAGAAGGAGGGCTCCTGTACTATTCCTGCGCGCAAGCTGCACGACTACGTGAAGCTCCTACCCGATGCCGACATCACCATCAAGCTGCTTGAAAATCACTGGGTCAGCATTCGCTGTGGCAGGTCGAATACGAAGATGGTCGGCATGGCTCGAGCGAATTTTCCCAGCTTGCCCGTGTTCCCGACTGCGGGCGTGGTGAAAATTCCCGCTCAGGTCCTGCGCGGCATGATTGCCCGTACCAGCTTTGCGATCGCCAACGAAGAATCCCGTTACACGCTGAATGGCGCGCTCATGGTGTTGAAACCGGAGTCGATCACCATGGTGGCGACCGACGGGCATCGCCTGGCGCACGTAGAGCGTGCCGGTGAAAAATTTGACGGCGTTTCTGGCGAACTGAAGACCCTGGTGCCGAAGAAGGCCATGGATGAACTGCGCTCCCTGGTAGACGCAGAGGACGAGGTTGAGACCATCGAGTTCGCGAAGGATGAATCAACGCTCTTTTTCCGCATCGGGTCACGACTTCTGACCTCGCGCCAACTGACAGGACAATTCCCCAACTACGAAGCGGTTCTTCCCAAGGACAACAGCAAGAGCATCGCGCTGCACGGAGACGACCTAGCCGCAGCCATAGCGCGCGTGGCTCAGTTTGCCGATGAGCGCTCGCGTGCAGTCCGGCTGAAGCTGGAAAAGGGCGAGCTGAAGCTTTCAGCTTCTTCCACCGAGACCGGCGAGTCGGAAGACTCGATTGAGATCGACTATAACGGCGAGCCGATGACGATTGGCTTCAACGCCCAATACATCACGGACTTCCTGAAAGCGGCCGGAGCAGGTGACGTTCGCCTGGAACTTAAGGACGCCCAGTCGGCCGGCCAGCTCCGTCCGGCTGAGGGCGAGGACTACAAGTACCGATACATCGTGATGCCGATGCGGATCTGAGGCCGGATGCGCGCCGGGGGATATCTATCAATCCTGGTCTTACCAACGACCGGACAGGATAGATCCATTCGGTATACAGGTACTTATCTGAAAGGTCAGGCGTCAAAGCTCGACTGCCCTCGACGCCCTTGAACCCCCAAACTGCAGGCGGGTCAGGCAAGCTGGAACGTTCAATTTTTGGGCTGCTTACGTCTATTTCGTGGTAACATTCCTTCCGACTCGGGTACTTGGGAAAAGGGGCCTGCTCACTGAAGCTTCAATGGAAGCTAAGGAGGCCTCATGTCTCGGAAGTGCCTGGTTCTGTTTCTACCGGTTCTTTTCCTTCTCCCGCTCGTCACCCCAGCCGCAGCCAAAGATCTGATTCCCGCAGGAACGGTCATTTACTGCATCATGGACGAGCCCAATTTCTCCTCGAAAACCGCCCAAGTCGGTGATCCAGTGCTTTGTAACCTGGGACCGCTGCGCTCCTTCGGGCATTCGGTATTTCCGCGCGGCGCGCAGCTCAGCGGACATCTGCAGGACTACAAAGACCCCGGGCACTTGTGGGGCAAAGGATCGCTGTCACTGGAATTCGACCGTCTGATTTTGCCCAATGCCGAGGTCCTGCCGCTCACGGCCAAGATTATTTCTGCTCCGCACCAGAGGGTGGACAAAGCCGGATCGATCAAGGGCAAAGGGCATCCCAAACGGGATGCGCTTCTCTGGGCGGTCCCTGTCTTCTGGCCGATTAAGATTCTTACTCTACCCGCGCGCGGGCCCTTCCCGACCCTAAAGGGCGAAAGCCGCCTGGCCTTGCGCCTAATGGAAGATGTCGAGCTGCCATTGCCGATGACAGCGAGGAACTATCCGACGCCTCCCTGGGTCAACCAGAACAGCAGCTATCGCGCGCCCTCATCGATCCAGCCCGCTTCCGATCGCGCGCCGCGACTTATCCCACGCTCAGAGTACACCTCGACGGCTGTGGCTCCGTCGGTGCAGCCCGCGGCCTCGACCTTGACGAGCCGGGTTAGCTACGTACCTGCGCAACCAGTCACCATCATCGCCCTGCAAGCCGGTTCTGCTGTGCTCGCCCGCGATTACTGGGTTGAGGGCGGGAACATACACTGCGTGGCAGAAAACGGAGCGGAGCAGCAGGTTCCGCTCAGTGCAGTTGATCTAGCGCAGACGGTGAAGGTAAATCAAGAGCGCAACGTGGACTTTGCCTTGCGCTCAAGAGGTGCGGTCGAGCAGTAGGATCGTCAGAGAGCGCAAGCGCCGGTAGATGGACTTCGGGTAACCTCTGACACAAGGAGGCATCGGGCGAAACCCGATCGTGTGAGCCGGCTGGTCCGGTGGATCAGAGCGCGAATTGTCGCCCGAACACCAGAGTTACTGCGTCTGAGTCGGAGGAGCGGCCTTCTGCAAGGTGATCTTGTGCGCGGCTACGCATTCGGTGGCAGGATCGTAGTCGAGGGTTGCGGAGAGGTCTTCCTTGGTAGCTTCGAATTCCAGGGGAGGCCGCCGCACGCGCGATGGAAGACCGGTAAACTTGGCCTTGCCCTCAGCGTTCGTTCCGACTTCGAGATCCAGTCTGTGAAATCCTCCGAATCCGTATGCGATGTGGACCTTCACGCTAGCGGCGTAGACCGGCTTGGAATCTGGCCCAAGCACGGTTACTTCGAGCGAGCAGCGCCCCAAGCTCCCATCCACAACCGCGGGCTTTTCGGGAGCTTGCCCCTCCAACCAACCAGTGCAGACCAACCAGAGAACACAAACCGAGAACAGGCGATTCATGGCCGAGATTATAGTCTCCCCATTTGGGTTCTGGATCTGGGTTGAAGTTGGAGCAGCCTTTTCGATCCGAAAATGGAGGCCGCTTTTCAACTGAACGCGGGGGGATCTTCTAAACTGAGGTTATGACCGACATAGGAAAGGTGCTTCTCCTTCTCGGACTGGTTATGGCCGCTGCCGGCTTGTTTTTCATCTTATTGGGAAGGACGAACCTTCCTCTTGGCAGATTGCCGGGCGACATCGTTTATCGTGGGAAGCACACGACGTTTTATTTTCCGCTGGCCACCTCGATCCTGGTGAGTCTGGTGTTGTCGTTGGTGCTGTATCTGATCGGGAGGTTTCGGCACTAACACGATTTTCGAGTCTCGCTCAATCCCTGGCTGAGGCTCTGAATGAGGATGGATAAGAATCAAATGTCAGGCAGTTGAGTGCGAGCGATTCGAGGAGTCACTACTCGGTCAGCCAACCCCACCAGTTGCCACATTCAATTTCACTAGGCGAGAAGTGGAGCGTCTTGTCGCTCTTTTCCACCCAAAGATAAGCGTGTTCGGCGCGGTCATTCACGGTTACTTGAACCAGGACGCCACTTCCACTCGAGTAGGAACAATCAACGCGATGCGATTTAATAATTCCCCAATCGCCTGAAGGCCCCCAGTCGCGATAGAAGTCGCCAAAGCTATAGTTGGCGTACTTTGCCGGATGCTGCTTCCAGTCCGGATCCTGCATCCACAATGCGTAGGCACGCTCCACGTCTTTTTCTTCGAGCGCGGTAAAGAACTTGTGGACCACGCGTCGCTCGGGGTAGTGGCGGAAGTGATATCCGACCCAGGCGACGATCAGCGCGATCAATACGAACGAGATGATGCGACGCCTACGCCGTCGGTCGCGAGCCTCGTCGTACTGCTGAGCGTCCATCAGGGACATGACTTACTTAGCATAATGGAATCCGGCGAGGAAGAAAAAGTTCCCAGCAAGTCGCGAGCGATCCACCACTCGCGGAACCACCCTAGCTCAGGAGCGCAGCAGCTTTATTAATTCTATATTTGCAGAATGACAGTATATAGCCTTAAATTTTAGGATCTTCGCCATCAGCGCCCAGAACCAGCATCAGGAATGGAAATCTGCTGCTGCTTGGCGGGGTTTCTGTGGGATGACTTCCCACTTTTGATCAACTTGATTCTTGCCATACTTGGTGGCAGCCCCGCACCAGAGTCCACGGCGTTCAGCTGCGCTACAATGCACGTTCCCATGGATTTGGCGAGTATTCACGAAAGCCTCGCTCCCTTTCTAGAAAACAACACCCTCTCTAGGGAGCAGCTGGCCCATATCTCTGCGCATTTGGAGCTGCTGTTGAAGTGGAATCTGCACGTGAATCTAACCTCGATTCGGTCTGCCGAGGACATCGTCAGACGCCACTTCGGCGAGTCGCTTTTTGCAGCGCGCAAGCTGATGCCGTTGATTCCCTCGCCGGCGTCTCTGGTGGACTTTGGTTCGGGCGCCGGCTTTCCAGGAATTCCCATCAAGATCTGGATTCCAGAGCTCCGTGTCAGGCTGATCGAATCCCGACAGAAGAAGGCGACATTCTTGAACGAGGTCATCCGAACCCTGCAGCTCCAAGATGTCGCCGTTGCTAATCTTCGCGCCGAGGAACTTGGTACCCAGGCCGAGGCGGTCACGTTGAGGGCTGTCGAGAAATTCGAAAGTGCGCTGCCCGTCGCGCAAGGACTGGTTCGGCCGGGAGGGAAATTGGCGCTACTAATTGGATCGCAGCAGGCTTCGATCGCGAGTTCCCTCTTGCCTCAATTCAGCTGGAGAGCGCCTAGCCAGATCCCCCTTTCAACCTCACGAATTTTGTTGATTGGCCAAGCCCCACAATAGACGTGCTCGCTCTCGATCGACCATGTTCCACGTGGAACACCAGCTGGAAGAAGGCGGGTTTAGGGATAGGTCGATCGCCCGCGAGATTCAAATCTCTGCTTTGTTCCACGTAAGCCACCGGCGAATGTTCCACGTGGAACATCGACGTACCGGGCGCACATAAGTCGGGGTTTCCAGGTGTGGAAAGAGAGGCCCGCAACTCCCGCAACCCTCTGCGAACTCAGGAAATGCAATTCACTAGTACCTGCACAGCACTCCGGCATTGAATTGGCGACGAAGCCGGACTATGCTGACTTTGCTCTCGCATTTCTCCAAGAACAACTCCCATGGCTCGCATTATCGCTGTCGCCAATCAAAAGGGCGGCGTAGGGAAGACTACGACCGCAATCAATCTCTCGGCTTCACTCGCCTCCGCCAATCTCAACACACTCCTGGTGGATTGCGATCCGCAATCGAACGCTTCGAGCGGTGTCGGTCTCGGCAAGGATCCAGATCGAAACAACACCTACAAGGTGCTGGTTGGAGACTGCGATGCGATCAGCGCCCTCCAGCCCACCGCACTTGAACGGCTTTTCGTCTTGCCGGCGCACAAAAACCTGGTGGGCGTAAATTTCGAGCTTGTCGATGCCAATGAAAGGGAGTTTCGCCTGCGCAACGCGTTGAATACGCTGCGGGAGAAATTCAATTTCATTGTGGTGGACTGTCCGCCGGCCCTGGATCTATTGACCCTGAATTCTCTGGTCGCGGCAGACTCTGTGTTGATCACCATGCAGGCCGAGTATTTCGCGCTGGAAGGAATTTCAGAACTGCTCGACACCATTGAGCGCATTCGCGGCGTCTTGAATCCCACCCTCGAGATTGAAGGCGTGCTTCTGACCATGTTCGATGAACGCACGAATCTCGCACAGCAGGTGACAGCGGAACTAAAGAGGTTTTTCGGCGAGAAGGTTTTCAGCACCACGATTCCCCGTAATGTGCGGCTGGCCGAAGCGCCGAGCCACGGGAAGCCAGTGCTCTTGTATGACGAAAAGTCGCGGGGTGCCGAGAGCTACTTGCAGCTGGCGAAAGAAATCATTGCCAGGCGCATGCCAGGCTTCGTGGCTTTCCCGGAGCCGGAGACGGAAAGCACCAATGGAGAAGAGAAGCGAGTGGTCAATGCTTCGCGCTGGCGCGGTTGGCGGGAGCGCAACAAGCTGATCACCATGGATTTGAAAGGATGAAGAGGGCATGGCGCGCCCACTCGTAGAAGGCATAGTACGGGGGTACGCCGACAACGGGACGCAGCGGGATTCAATTATATCGTGTCACGATATAATTTTTCTGGAGAGCTGATTCATGAGCGTCATTGAAGAACACAAAGAAAAACGTCGTGCACTCGGGCGCGGACTGGATTCGCTGCTTCCTTCCGGACCCCGCCTGGCCACTGCCACTGTGCCGCAACCCGCGGTGATGCCTCCCCCGATCGTCCCCGGCCCAGCCGCCGCCCTCTCCGAGGTGGCGGAAATTCGCGCCGGCTCTCGCGCCGGGGATCTCGTCGAGCAAATTGCCCTCGATTTGATCGATCACAACCCTTATCAGACGCGGACGAAGTTCGACGAGGTGGCCCTCAATGAACTGGCGGAGTCGATCAAAGAAAGCGGGCTGGCTCAACCTGTGGTGGTGCGCCCTGGGACAAATGGACACTACATCCTCGTGCTCGGTGAACGGCGATGCCGCGCCTCGAGGCTGGCAGGAAAGGCCACGATTCCCGCCATCATCCGCCATTTGGGCAATGAACAGGCAGCGGAGCTGACTCTCATTGAAAACCTGCAGAGGCAAGACCTGAATTGTCTGGAGCAGGCCCACGCCTTTCAACGATTAAGCCGGGAATTCAATCTTACGCAGGAGCAGATCGGCAAGCGCGTCGGGGCTTCGCGAGAATCGATCGCGAACTACATGCGGTTGCTCAAGCTGCCCTCGGGCGTGCTCGATCTAATCGGCGAGGGAAAGCTCGGATTCAGTGAGGCCCGCGTTCTGCTTGAGGCCGCAGCCCATCTCGACGCCGAGGGTCTGGTGAAGTTCGCTCAAGACGCAGTCGACCGGGATTGGACAGTGAAGGAACTCAACGCCCATGTCAGTCGCCTCAAGAACCCTTTGACCGACGCCTCCAGCACGAAAGAGGAGAAGCGCATCGATCCTAATGTCGCTGACGCCGAACGCAGGCTGCGCGAATCGCTCGGCCTGCACGTTCAGGTGGTCGCTCGTTCCCAAAATCAGGGCAAAGTTCTCATCCGGTATGAGAGCATCGATGATTTCGACCGCATTCTCGAGTCGCTGGCGCGAAACTAATGAATCCGGGTGGGCAAGAATCAACGTAGTCAGAAGTGGGAGAAGCCCGGTTATCTTAAGGCCAAAGCTAGGTTGATTCCTTTCCCCCGGCTTGATTTGGTCGTTTTGAGTGGGAGTTCCCTAGGATTCGAGAGCGCCCCATTCCCCTGGGAGCTGGATTGGCCTGAAAGAGGGCCTGCGTCGGGTTTCCTTTCCTCATGGCTTCACGGAACGAATGCTTTCCTGCTGGGCTTAACCTTTGACGGGTGGCGAGACCAGGCTGGCCGCTCGGACGAGCTTGGGATCGGGTTATCTCCTTTAGGACTCGTCTTTCTTGACACGTTCAGGTACAATGAAAGTGCGTTTGATTTAGCGGTACTTTGCATTTAGCAACTCCCGCCTTTTCCCGACGGCCGAACCTGGCTTTGTAGGGTACGCCGGCGTGACCTGCCTGCAGAAGTCCAGCAAAACTCAGCGCGATTTCAACACAAAGGAACACAGCAACATCATGGAAACAGGAACAGTAAAGTGGTTTAACGACGCCAAGGGTTATGGATTTATCAGCCGCCAGAACGGCGAGGACGTGTTTGTTCACTTCTCGGCCATTCAAGCCAATGG
>Ga0157369_10001394_pt1 | contig 29676 bp, 27 predicted proteins | sample C25metaG_FD_113461 | JGI IMG/M metagenome (GOLD analysis project Ga0157369, IMG submission 113461) | Corn rhizosphere microbial communities from Kellogg Biological Station, Michigan, USA - C2-5 metaG | ecosystem: Host-associated > Plants > Roots > Rhizosphere > Soil | place: USA: Michigan... | reverse complement strand
GTACAAAAGGGGCCTCCCTTAATCAGAAGACGGATCTTGTCGGTTACATGCCGAGGTAGGCCCGGCGGATTTGATCGTCGTTTGCCAGCTCCGAAGCGATGCCATCGGCAACGATCCTCCCATGTTCCATGACATACGCTCTGGCCGCGTAGCGCAGTGCGGCGCGCGCATTCTGCTCGACCATGAGAACCGTAATGCCGGCATCGACCATTGCCTGAATGGACTCGAATACCTGCGCCACGATCTTCGGCGCCAATCCCGATGAGGGTTCGTCGAATATGCAAATCTTCGGATCGTTCTGCAGTGCGATCGCCATGGAGAGCATCTGTCTTTCCCCACCCGACAGGGCGGCCGCGCGTTGACCGCGTTTCGTCGCGAGGTTGGGAAACAGCGCCATGACGTCGATGCGCGTGTTCTGCCGGCCCAGGTCGAGCGATTCCGCGACGGTGAGTGAGTTGAAGATTGGATGATTCTGTGGCGCGAAGCCGATGCCCATGCGCGCAATCCGATGCGGCGGCAATCCGTTGATCGGCTTGCCGTCGAGACAGATTTCGCCCCGCGAGATGCGATAAAGACCGGCGATAGCGCCGAGGAGGCTGGTTTTACCTGCTCCGTTGGCGCCCAGAATAGATACGAGCTCGCCCTCGTTCACATCGATGCAAACATCGACAAGCTTCAGCGCCCCGAGAAAGCGGCTTTCGACGTTTCTTAACGTAAGTATCGGTGCATCACTCATTGCCGAGATACGCCTCAATGACTGCTGGATTCTTCGCCACGTCACGGGGAGCGCCCGACGCGATTATCTGACCATGGTCGAGCACCGTAAGCGCCTCGCACAGCTCCATGACCTCGCTCAGCTTGTGCTCGATCATGACGATCGTGTTGCCGGTCTCTTGCTGAAGAGTCGCGATCATCCGCGACAGCTGTCGCGTCTCGGTGTCATCGAGACCAGCCAGCGGTTCATCTAGCAGGAGCACCGCGGGATTGCTGGCCATCGCCATGGCAATCGATGTCAACCGACGCTCATAGTGGGTGAGTGCGCGGCCAGGCAGCAGCGCAGCGTCCTGAAGGTTGAAGAACGCAATGAGCCATTTGAGATGGCTGTTCGACACCTCGCGCTTGGAGAATTCGGCGGCCATCAATATCGATGCGGCTACGGTATGGTTCTCGAACACCCGTGCATGCTGGAACGTGCGCGACATGCCTCGACGCACCATTTCGTTCGGGACCGGCACGACTCTGGTTCCTTGCCAGAGAACTGTGCCTTCTGAAGCCGGGGTTACGCCATTCAATACATTGAAGAAGGTCGTTTTGCCGGCGCCGTTGGGTCCAATGAGACCGTTGATGCAACCTGATTTCACTGACCAGTCGATATCCCGCAGCACCTGCAGCGCGCCGAAGCTACATCCGACGCGATCGAATGAGATGATGCTCTCGCCGTTCGGGCTCTTTGGCGCCTCGTCAGGTCGTGGGGCGGCCTTCGCCGCGCCCAGCGAGGCTGGGAGCACCGTGGCTGTCTTCGGCGATGAACCGTTGATGGTCCTATTGCCCGCCGTGCGGTGGCAGGCCGACTTGAGAACAGGCAGCAATCCGTCGCGGAAAAGATAGACGTAGAGAAGCAGGAATATGCCGTAAAACACCATCGACCACTGAGCACTCGCGCGCAGCAATTCAGGTACCGCGGTCAAAATAATCGCACCCAGTATCGGGCCAACAACCGTTTTCGCACCACCGGCAAGCACCATGATGACGACGAAGACGGAGACGATCGGAGCGATGTCGGCCGGCGAAACACCCTGAATAAAATGGGCGTTGAAGCTGCCGCCGATTCCTCCGATGCCGCTCGACAAAGCAAAAGCCAGAAGACGGTAGCGCGTCGCCGGAACGCCGAGTGTGGTCGCCAGCACCTCATCTTCGCCGAGCACGGTCAGACCGCGGCCGAAAGCAGTCGAGACAGAGCAGGCATAGTAGACAAGCTCGGCGACAAGCAGCACGGCGAGAACGAGATAGTAGTACTGTCGTGGATCGGAGAAATCGAAACCGAGAAAGCCGGTCGGGTGCGGCAGGCCGAACATCCCGCTCATGCCGCCCGTCACTGGTGTCCAAGCCCGAAGCACCACGATGGCGAGCTGGCTGAACGTAAAGGTCGCAATTGCGAAATAGAATCCGCGAAGACGAAGGCTCGTCAAACCGAGCAATACGCCGATTGCCGCGGCGAGAAGCGCCCCGGCCGGCAATGCGAGCCAGAACGCTATAGAAAACTTCGTGGTCAGGACACCGGTGGTGTAACCACCGATGCCGCCGAAGGTCGCCTGAGCGAGCGAGAGCCGCCCGGCGCGCACCACTATGGCAAGGCCCGTCGCGAGGATCGCGTTAATGACCATCAAAACCAGCACATTGAGCTGGTACGTGTTTGACAGAACGAGCGGCGCAACGGCCAAACCGATCGCGAGCGCAGCTATCCCCAACCGGTCGAGATTGACGATGCGAGGAAAATCGCGGGTGCCGTCCGAGATCATACCGCGCGCTCCGCCGAGCCAAAGAGACCGTCGGGCTTGAAAGCGAGCGTCAGGATAAGGAGAAGCAAGGGAATGGCCGGAGCGATTGGGCTGGGCAAATAACCAAAGGCGAACGCCGTCACAATACCGAGCACGAGTCCGCCGACGATGCAGCCGGGGATGCTTCCTAAGCCGCCGAGAATGACGACGGCCATTGCCGTGTAAAGTGCGGAGTCGTCAACGGCGGGCGATAGGCTGAAAACCGGTATCAGTAGGACCGAGGCGGTACCGGCGAGGCCCGTTGCGAGACCCGCCGTCAGCAGGTAGTGCAGCCTTGTATTGAACCCGACCAGGCGCGCACGTTCGGCATTGTCTGAGACCGCGCGAATGATACGGCCCCAAGCCGTCCTGTTGACGACAAAATAAACGCCGGCAACGATCGCGAGGCTGGCGACACAGGCCCAGATCCGCGCGGCAGGGAGGACCAGCCCCCCGATGCGATAGGTATTGAAAGAGAACGGAATGAAGCGGGATTGCGAACCCCAAGCGAGAACGGCCCCGCCGCGAGCGATCAGCGCAACGCCCAAGCCGAAAATAAGTGTAGCTTCTTCGTTTCCTCGGAATTTCGCGAAGCCCAGCCCCTCCATAAGAGCGCCCATCATGAAGGCCGCAGCGAAGGCTACCAAGATCGCGACCCAGTTCGGCACGCCCAAGAGATTGGAGGCCCAAAATGCCGCATAACCGCCAAGCATGTAGAGTGCGCCGTAGGCGAAGTTCGCCACCTTCATGATGCCGAACATGAGGCTCAATCCGATCGAGATCAGCGCGAACATTCCGCCGAGCAGCAAACCATTCACGCTTTGTTGCAGAAAGAGCTGCATCCTTCTCCTCATATCGAAGGCAGGTTCATGGCAACCGACTCGCCCCCTTCGGGCCGAGCCGGCGTTTCGCGCGACTGGATCAACCGCGCATGGCGGTGAGTGCATCCATCGTAGGATACCAATCGATCGCCTTGTCGGACGGGTTGGCCGTGTAGCCCGGCCAGCTCTCGGGCATCCAGCCCGGGAAGCCCTGGTACTTCGCCTCCCGAACGGCCACCAAAGCGGGCTCCTTGGCGAAATCGGCTTTTGCGTTGAACCTGCCGATAGTCATCGGGATCTTTAGGTAGACGCCCTTGTCCTTGGTCGCGATGGCTCCTGACGGTTTGATCATGAGCTCGCCGGATCGCTTCTCGACTACGGTGGGGATCGCCGCGATCACCTCCTTCGGATCGAGCGACTGAGCCTGCTCCATCGCCCAAAGAACGATCTTGGTGGAATCGTAGCCGTGCCAGAACCAGTTGTTCAGATATAGTTTGGTGTCCTTGTACAGCTTGTCGTTGAGCTTCTGATGCTTATCGCTCCATTGCGTATAGGCGACGACGCCCGGATAGATGGCGCCGTCCATCGTCGCCTTACCCTGGGCGTCGAGATACATTTCCGGACCCCAGGCGCCTTGCGCCAGGATCGGAATGTCGGTGCCAAGTCCCCCGGAGCGGGCCTGCAATGCCACGGCCGAAGCCGGACCGTCGCCCATGATGATGTATAGTGCGTCGACGTTCTTCGCGACCATATCGCTGATCTGCGATGAGAAGTCGGACTGGTTCGGTTGCAGATAGCTTCGCGCGACCATCTTGCCGCCAAGCTTTTCAAAGGTGTTCGCGAAGGAGAAGTAGAAATCCTCCCCCCATGTATTCGCGAGCTCGATCGAGCCGACCCTGCGTTTTCCCAGGACGCTGTAGGCGTAGTCCGCCATGTAGGGACCGGTCGCCTGTGCCAACGCATATTCGTAGAAACGCAGTTTGTTTCTCGTCAGGCACAGGTCCTTGCCGGTGATTCCGAGCACGATGAGGTGGTCTTCCTGCTCGTTGATACCCTGCACCGCAGCGGGAGCCTCGACCGACACATAGCCCCCGCTGTAGTGGACCTTGTCCGCGGCCAGACGATGAAACGCCGTCAGACCACCTTGGGCCGAATATTGTTCGTCGCCGACGGGATTCTCAACCTGATAGGCCTTGCCTTTGATCTTGATGCCGCCCGAAGCATTTTGCTCATCGATGGCGTATTTGATCGCGTGTATCCACGGCTGGCTGACGACGGTGAACCCGCCTGAAAGCGGCAGGATCGTACCGAAGCCAATTTTTCCCGAGGCCATCAGGAAATCGGGCGGGGCAGCCTGGGCTTCGAACGCCCATCCTCCGAGCCCCCCGATCACCGAAACGCCCGCGATGGCCTGCGCTCCGGATGTCAGAAAGCGACGACGTGACAAATCCTCGAAATGCGACATATCCGTTCTTTCCTCTGTTAAAAATTATGATTTGCTGCGCTTCCTCGCCGCATTCCGTCAGACCACGCCATCCTTTCGGAGAGCTTCGAAGTCCGCCGGACTTAGATTCAGGGCCTCTCGATAGATTTCTTCATTGTGTTGGCCGATCGAGGGACCGGGCCATCTGACGCGACGCGGAATGTCTGCGAAGCGCGGGACCGGTGCGGGATGCAGAACAGGCCCGACGATCGGATCGTCCACGTTCAGAAGCATATCGCGCGCACGATACTGTTCGTCCGCAACGATCTCGGGAGCGCGATAGACGCGGCATGCCGGAATATCGCTCTTCTCCAGCAAAGCCTCGAGCGATCGGGCATCGAGTTCGCGGGTCCACCCGGCGATTGCAGCCTCCAGCGCATCGACGTTCCGGCACCGTTGGATATTGTCGACGTATCGAGGATCCTTGGCGAGACCGGGTTGCCCCATGAGCTCGCACAATCGAACGAAGAGATGATCCGAGTTTGCGGCGATAATCACCCAGTTTCCATCGCTGGCCGGAAAGGCGTTAGACGGTGCGGCGGTTGGAATACGTCCGCCCGAAGGCTCGCGAATCTTCCCGAGCTTGCTGTATTCGGGGATCGTGCCTTCGAGGAGACTTAATACTGCCTCCGTCAGACTGACATCGATGACCTTCGAGCCCTGTCGTTCGCGCGAAGCAAGCGATGCGGCCACGCCCAAAGCGGCGTACAACCCTGCGATTGAATCACCGATGCTGATGCCCGAACGCACAGGCGGCAGGTCGCTCTGCCCCGTCGCGTGGTTGGTCAGATAGCGGAGCCCCCCGAGAGCCTCCCCGATAACGCCGAAGCAGGCCGCCTCCGACTTGGGACCCGTTTGGCCAAAGCCGGAAATGTGACAAATCACGATACTTGGGTTGCAGGATTTGAAGAACTCGTCGCCGAAACCCATCTTTGCCAGTTGACCAGCGCGGAAATTCTCGATGATCGCGTCACATTCCCGCAGTAGACCAGCCAGGATGTCCTTGGCTTCCGGCGCCTTTAGATTCAGCGTGACGCACCGCTTGTTCCGCCCGTGCACCGACCACCAGATTGACTGGCCGTCATGTTGTGCGCCCCACGTGCGGACAGGATCGCCTTGCGGCGATTCCACCTTTATGACTTCGGCGCCCATGTCGCCGAGAAGTCGCGAGGCGAAAGGCGCCGCAATGTAGTGGCCGAGTTCAAGCACACGATACCCGGCGAGCGGGCCGGCCTTCACGTCACCCGCTCGGTCATGGACACTTCTCCCCATTTTGCTTTTGCGGCCTCCCAGTCACCCGCCAAGCCCATCTTCGCAGGAGTGGGCTTTTTCAAAACGCTAGTTGAAGGCTAAATCCGGTGCGAATGCTGATTTGCGATGGCTGCTTTCTCGCTCGCCGCGCCCATCACCACTTCATCGGTTATATCGAGGATCTGCTGTACCGCAGTGAACTGGATTATCTGCCGGCCGTCGGCAAGAATATCTCGGCCAGATTTAAGAGTGGAAACCTCATTGCTCAGTTGCAAGCTTGCTTATCGGGCGAAGGATTGGCGGCGCTACCCGTGTTTGCGGCATATGACCTTTCCTCAACTCAAGCCTGTGCTTTCTCGGAGCGTAAGGATTCTCCGCAGCTTTTACGTGCAAAACGCGGACAGCCGAAACGTCCGGTGGATAAAGGACGCCTCGGATTTCATCGTCGACGCGCGGCCTAAATTGTGAGGAGTACGTCATCAGCAGAGCCGGCGCCGACCTGAGGAAGGCTGTCAAACCGCTAGCATCGTGGTTCATTGACGCGAGATAGTCAGCTCACATCATCTAGCACAGTCGCCATTGCAGGAGCGAATACGGCGAAATGCAATCGTGATGGTGCTCGAAGATGCCCTCGACCTCGGCGCCAATTTCAACCGTCTGCATCGGGTCGCCCAACAGATTGCCAACCATGCGAACGCCACCAGCCTGTGGCAGCTCGACGAGCACGGCAAGGTACGGGCCGTGCTTCTTCAGGGCGGCGTGCGACGGATGCCAGACGCGCTCCCAGCTAAAGACGCGGCCGCGAGGCTCGACCTCCGTCCATTCGACATCGAAGGCGTGGCAATGATGGCATATCCATTCGGGGCCGAATTGCCAGGTGCGACAGCGCGCGCAGCGCTGTACCAGAAGGCGGTTCTCGCGCAAGCCCGTCCAATACGGCGCGGACAAGCCGTCGGGCTCGGCCGCTGGGATCGGTAACCCGGAAGGAAGATAAAGCCCATCGACCTTGGCGCTCATAGCACCGCCTCCGAACCCAGCAGCAGATTGCTGGCTGGCGTGACCATCGGGCCGCCGATCACCAAGGCTACATCGCTGCGCTTCGCCTGGCTGGTCGACGTACCACGCACCTGACGGACAGCTTCCAGCACCAGTTCGAAACCATGCATGTAGCATTCGGCGAGATTGCCTCCACTGGTGTTGAGCGGCAGCCGCCCGGAAGGCGCGATGAGGTTATCCAGCGTAAGAAACTCATTGGCTTCCTCGGCCCTGAAGAAGCCGTGTTCGGATAGTGCCATCGCAACACCACCAGTGAAGTTCTCGTAAGCCTGGACCACACCGACGTCAGTCGGACCGACACCGGCCATCCGGTAAAGGTCCGGAGCGACCGTGTCGAAGCTGGCGCTGGCATAGAGCGGCGAATTGTGCGGGCTTGCACCGGTGCGATGGCCGGAGCCGAAAGCCGCGCCCAGCACGTAGGCAGGCTTCTGCCGAAAGTCTTTCGCTCGCTCCTCGCTCACAAGCAACAGCGCTGCGGCGCCATCGTTCTCCATGCAGCAATCGTAGAGATGAAAAGGCTCGACGATCCAGCGTGATGCATCGTATTTGGCGGCGTCGAGCGGCTTGCCATGCATGACTGCGCGCGGATTCGACTGGGCATGGTGATAGGACGCGAGCGCAATCGCGCGCAAGGCCTCCTGCCGTACACCGTGCTCATGCATGTAGCGCCGAACGCGCATTGCAAAGCGCTGCGGCGGCGCGAGCACGCCGTAAGGCATCAGATAGGCCTTCTCGCCCGAGATGGTATCGATCCCATCGGTTTGGCCGAAGCGGCCGTATTGCCCCTGCGCCAGCGAGCGGAACACTACCACGCAATCCGACAGTCCCGCGACGATCGATGCGGCGGCATTGGCGACCGCAGCACAGCAGCCACCACCGCCGCCGCCCCATTGCATCGTCGCCGAACGCAAGCGATGGATGCCGAGCGCGGCCGCGAGCCGCGACGCTTCGCTGCGGTCATCGCTGTAGGACGCAAATCCATCGATGTCCCGCGGATCGATCCCGGCGTCTGCGCAGGCCGCCAGGATCGCCTTCAGTGCAAGCTTGAATTCCGGATCGGGTGAAGCGCCGTGACGGTAGTAGTCGGTCTGGCCGATGCCGACGACAGCCACGCGCCCCCGAAGCGAGCGTTCTGTCGCTCTGCGAGCCATCAGGCTTGCACCTTTGACACTGGCTTCTGTTGTTGATCGCCGAACGCGCCAGAGTCCGCCAACTGTGCCAGGTGATCATCGTCGTAGCCAAGCAGATCCCGCAGCACTTCATTGGTATGCTGGCCGACGGCCGGCGCGGCCACCGGGTCCACCACTGGTGTGCGCGAATAGCGGATCGGAAGCGCAACGTTGGGCACCCAGCCCACCTGCGGATGCGGAATGCGGGTGACGAGCTGTCGCTCCCTCGCCTCCGGTGAACGAACGGCTTCACCGACGCTGCGCACCTGACCGCACGGCACCCCTGCCGCGCGCATCCGCGATTGCCAGTGCGCCCAGGGATGTTTAGCGAAAGCTTCGCCGAGAATGGCGAACAGTTCCTCGCGCCGGCGGATGCGATCCGGTCCCGTCGCAAAGGCGATATCGGCCGCGAGATCTGCCCGATCGATCACCTGCGCCATCAGGCGCTGAAAAATCTTGTCGTTGCCGCAGTTGATATAAAAGGTGTGGTCAGAGGCCTGAAACACACCTGAGGGACATGTGTCCGGGCTGGTATTGCCGTGCCGTTGCGCATCCTTGCCGGTGAAGAGATGCTGGAGCGTGGCGTAGCCCGTCATCAGCACGGCGGTGTCGAACAGCGAGACCTCGATGGCCTGACCGAAGCCGGTGCGCTCGCGTGCGACCAGCGCACCGAGGATCGCGTTGCCCGCCATCATCGCCGTGGAAATATCCATGACCGGCGACAGCGCGCGCACGCCCTCGCGGTCGGCATAACCGTTCATGGAAACAAAGCCGCTCTCGACCTGGGCAATCGGATCGAATCCGAGCCGGTCGGCGAAGGCACCGTCGCGGCCATAGGCTGAGACCGAGCAATAGACGATTTCCGGCTTGAGCTTGCGGCAACTTTCGTAATCGAGCCCGAACCGCTGCATGACGCCGGTCGAGAAGTTCTCCATGACCACGTCCGCAGTCGCGATCAGTGCGTGCGCGATTTCCAGACCTTTCGCCGACTTGAGATCGACCGCCACGCTCTGCTTGTTGCGGTTGGTCCAGAGAAACGGCGCACCCAGCTTCAGATCTGGGTGCACCGGCGGGTAGCGGCGAAGGTCGTCGCCCCGGCCGGGCGTCTCGATCTTGATGACCTCAGCGCCCATGTCGGCCAATATCATTGTGGCCAGCGGCCCGGCGATGAAGTGCGAGAAGTCCACGACCCGTATACCGTCCAACGCCTTCGGCGCCTGGGAAGGACGCGGCGCATGTTCGGGAAATTCGGCTTCAAGCTGATCCAGCATGTTGGTATCCACCGGTTTGATGTACGATCGGTAGTGTCAGTCAGTTGCTCTTCGGTTGGTCGACCAGCGAGCAGCCGCCCTCCTCGATGGGACGGAAAGCTTCAGGCCCGCTGAGCACGCCTATCTGCTCCAGCAGGTCCCATTTGCTTTTCGACTCCGCCGGCGTCTTGGCCTTCAAGATGTACATATTATGGATGGCTCGCCCGTCGGCGCGGACGACTACGGGCCCGAACAGCGCGTCGTCGATCGGCGTTTCCTTCATCTTCCGGATCACCGCCTGCGCGTCATTGGTTCCGGCATCGGCGGCCGCGTTCAGGTAAGCCAGCACGGATGAATAGACACCGGCGTGGAACGCGGTCGGCGACTGGCCGTGCTGCCGCGCGCTGAACTTCTCCGACCACGTGCGGCTGGCATCGTTCAGGTCCCAGTAGAACGGCTGGGTGATGATCAGGCCCTGGGAGACACGCAGGCCACTGGACTCGATGTCGTTCGTCGTGGTCAGCAGGGCGGCGAATATGCGCCCCTTCTGCTTCAGCCCGAACTCGGCGGACTGCTTGATCAGATTCACTGTGTCTGCGCCGGCGGTTGCGAAGGCGATCACATCGGCACCGGAACCGTCCGCCCGCAGGATGAAGGACGCATAGTCCGCAGTGCTGATGGGAACGTTGACCGAACCGAGAACGGTGCCGCCGCTGGCCTTGATCACCGACGTTCCATCGCGGACCATGGATTTGCCGAGCGCGTTGTCGGTTGCAATGAAGTACCATTTCTTGCCGCCGTGGTGCACGAGATAGTCGCCGATGGTGTGGGAGGCGGCCCATGTATCGAACGTCCATTGGATGGTATTGGGCGAGCAATGTTTTCCGGTGATGTCCGATGAGGCGGCGCTGGATGCAATCAGTGCCGTCTTGGTACCTCGAACCACTTCATTCACGGCGAGCCCCACCGCCGAATTCGGCATATCGGCGATCGCATCTACCTTTTCCTGTTCGACCCACCGGCGCGCGACCGCAGCGCCCACATCAGGCTTGTTCTGATGATCGGCAGAGATGATCTCGACCTTGAAGGTGGGATGCTTCTGCATGAAATCCTCGGCTGCCATTTTGGCCGCCGTGACCGAGCCCTCGCCGCCATTGTCGGAGTAAGGTCCGGAGGCATCATTGAGCACGCCGATCTTGATGGACCGCGTTGTTTGCGCCGACGCGGGCCACGATAGGGCGAGGACCAGAATTGGCATTGCCAGATGTCGCACTAGTTTTTTCATTTGTTGTTCCTCCCAATATTATTTGTTGTCAGAGATCCAGGACGAGCGTGTCCGATTTTGAGCCCGAGCAGCAGATCATCATGGTGTTGTTCGCCGCCTGCTCCGCCTTGCCGAGGAAGAGGTCGCGGTGGTCGGGCATTCCCTCGATCACGCGCGTCTCGCAGGTGCCGCAGACCCCTTCGGTGCAGGCGTAATTCACGGCGATGCCGGCATCGAGCAGCGCGTTGAGGATGGTCTTGCCCGCTCCAACCTTGATGATCCGATTGCTGCGCGCCAACTTCACTTCGAAGCCGCCCTCTGCGGCCGGCTTCTCCCTGGCCTTGAAATATTCGACATGCACCTGCTCGGCGGGCCGATCCCGCGTCGCCGCCTCGAACGCCTCGAGCATCGGCACCGGCCCGCAGCAGTAAAGGTGAGCATCGCCTGGTGCATTTCTCACGATGGCCGCGAGGTCGAGCATGTTGCCCGTCGGCTCCTGGTCGAAATTCAAATGAAGCTTCTCTTGAACGTCGCGTCGAAGCCCGCTCAGCTCGTCGAGGAATGCCGCGGCGACGCGCGTTCTGGCGGCGTAGAACAGCTCCCAGGAGCGTCCAAGGGCCTCGAGGCGGCGGATCATCGAGAGTAGCGGCGTAATTCCGATCCCGCCTGCGATCAGGATCGAGTGCGTGGTATTCTCCTGAAGGACAAAATTGTTCCGGGGATGCGAGATCGTGATGAGATCCCCTGCCCGCAGCGTCTCGTGGACGAATCTGGAGCCGCCCCGGCTTGCCGCGTCCTTGTTGACCGCAATGACATAGCGGCTTCGTTCCGAGGGATCGTTGACCAGCGAATAGCTGCGGATCATGCCGTTCGACAGATAGAGGTCGATATGGCTTCCCGCGGTGAAGGCAACGAGGTCACCGCCGGCAGGAGCCACCAGCTCAAAGGAATTGATGCTCTCGGCTTCGAAGCTGATCCGCTTGATGCGGACCTGCATCGTGCCCTCAGTCGCGGTCACAGCTCGTATCCGAAATCGGCTCCGAGCTCGGCGCGCATGAACGGCGCACCGGCGTCGACCCAGCGATTTTCGGGCGGCAGCCGCAGCGACACCGCGCGCACCATGAACACATCGGGGTCGCTCACGCCCTTTGGCTTTGTGCCATGGTCGCGGTAGGCGCCTAACGTTTCGAGCAGCAGACGCCGCGTCATCGCAATGCCGGTATCGCTAGAGCAGAGACTCTCCTTGGTGCGATCGAAGATCGGCGAAACGCCGCTCTGGCAGGCACCATCCTGCACCCATAGTCCCGGCAACCCGGAGAACCACGTCGTCTCCTGGGACTTGTAGTCGAATTGAAAGCCGTTTTGCGGGTTGTACTTCGTCCAGTAGCCCGCATAGGGCACCGTGGGAGGATGCTGGACCAGCGAGTGGCGGCTGGCGTGCCCGCTTTCGCGGCCATTGTGCCCTTCTTCGAAGATCTGCCGCGTCTTCGGCAATAGCGGCTGCGACGGATGATAGGAGAACATGATGCAGAGCGTGTTCTCGTCATCGATCGGCACCCAAGCGTGTCCGCTTAGGTCCGGGAACGGCGATAGCGGCGGGACCAACGTGTAGAAGGGCAGGACGAATTGGTTGACGCGCCAGTACAGCGTGTTTGCATCATAGTTCCGGCGCGCGGCAATGCTCATGCCGAATTCCTGCTTGATGCACTCAAAGGTCGGACGCAGGTCCCGCTTTTGAATCCAGGCGCTGGTCGTGCCTTGGGAGTCGAGGCGGCCGTGCAGCAGCGGAGCATGGGCGGAGTCGATCTCGCCTTCGACGGCCTGCAGCCAATTGCATTCCTGGACACGCACCGAGACATGAACCTGATCCGCCGGCACTAGATTCCACTCCAGGTTCGGCAACGGCGGAAGATTGTCCGCGTCGGGACCCATATAGGTCCAGATCATCCCGTTCCGCTCCTGACAGGGATAGGCCTTGATCCGGACGTGCTCTTTCAGACGGCTGCGCGCCGGCTCGGCCGGCATGTCGGTTACTGCGCCCGCCACGTCGAATTTCCAGCCATGGTAGACGCAGCGTAGTCCGCAATCCTCGTTGCGGCCGAAGATCAGCGGCGCACCGCGATGCGGGCAAGCCTGGTCGACAAGGCCGATCCGGCCTTCGCTGTCTCGGAAGGCGACAAGATCTTCGCCGAGCAGCCGGATACGCTTCGGCTGTCCATCTTTCGCGAGGTCCTTCGACGGCAGGAATGGTATCCAGTAGAGCCTGAACAACTCTCCGAGGGGGGTACCCTTGCCGACCCTCACCAGCTTTTCATTGTCTTCGTGCGAGAGCATGAGCGTCCTCCTATCAGGCTTTCGAGCAGCGCCGCGACGCGGGCCGACAATCCCAATTCCTTGGCGATCCTGAGCGGGTCGGCGACGGCCAACGGCTTGCGGGGGACGGGCGGCGCCTCGCCCGCTTCCACCATGTCCACGATGATCTCGATCCGCCGCCGCTCGAGGTTTTCCAGCACGTCCTCGAGGACGAAGCCCTCCGCCGTGCAGCCGGCAAGCTCCGGATAGGCAAGCCGCAGCAACCATCGGCCGGGCTGGATTTCGACGGCCTCGGCCTCAAGGAGATAAGGAACGGACAAGAGCTCGCGCAGATCCAAGCGATCCTCCCCGCGAAGCGAAGCGTCAGCCACGCCGCGCCGGATTGTCTTTATTAGTACGTATACGTACTACATCGCAGATCATGTAGCAAGGCACAAAATGCGCGAGCCTACGGCGGGGTTGAGGGCCATTGGCCAAGCTGCTAACGGCTTGTCGACGATTTCACGCCGTATGGGCAATCGCCAGGGTCGATAAGGACATGCCAGCCGACAGGGGAACGAAACTGGGTTCGGCAGCGGAAATCGCGCGCAACTGGCAGCTCGAGGGCGGCATCGGCTTCCTGCTCCGCCTGCTCGAGGCGCGCTATGACGTGCTCTATCAGACCCTGACCCAGCAGAACGACATCACCCCGCGGCAGTTCGGCGTGCTCATGGCATTGTATCAGGACGGCCCACTCACCCCTTCCGTTCTCGCCGAACGCATCAGCTCCGACCGCAACACCCTCAGCGAGATGCTCAAGCGCATGACGGCGCGCAAGCTGATTTCGAAAAAGGATAACGCGGAGGACCGACGCTCCATCCAGGTCCAGATCACGGCGAAGGGCGAAGCGGCGCTCCTGAAGGTGATCCCAGCTGCAGCAAAGCTGCAGGACCTCCTGCTGGCGCCGCTCACCAAGGAAGATCGCGCGCATTTTCTCAAGTGCATGCTGGCGATTGCAAAGGCCTCGCCAGCGGATACATCTGCCGACGAATAGGCGCTATTTCCCCTTGCACCGCACGGGAAGCCGCTTCACCCCGCCAAGGAAAGAGGTCTCCGTAAAGGCCGGTTTGCCTGCAAGCTCGACGCTGTCGATGCGCTTGAGAAATTCGCGAAAGAAGGCAACGATTTCGGCCTTGGCAAGATGCCGGCCGATGCAGGCGTGAATGCCGAAGCCGAAACCGAGATGGCGGTTAGGTGTTCGGTCCGGAATAAACTCGAACGGACGATCGAAGGCTTCCTCGTCGCGATTGCCGGATGGGAAGCTGATGAAAAGGCTGTCGCCCGCCCTGATCGTTTTGCCGCGGATGTCGTAATCCATCGTCGCAGTTCGGAAGAAGTGCTTTACGGGCGAGACCCAGCGCACCATTTCCTCGGCGGCGTCGGAGATGAGCTCGGGCTCGTGCTTCAGCCGCGCCATTGCATCCGGATTCTCGATCAGCGCGAGCAGGCCGCCTGCTATCGTGGCGCTGGTGGTGTCGTGACCGGCACTGGCAAGCGCCACGTAGTAGGAATACGCCTCGAAATCCTCGATCGGCCGGCCGTCGATCTGCGAAGTCGCGATCACAGTTGCGACGTCGTCCTTGGGATTTCGCCGCCTCTCCTTCGCGACATCCCTGAAATAATCAACGTAGGCGAGCGTCGCGTCGATCAGATCGCTTCCCTGCTGCATGTCCGGGTCGCCGCCGCCGAAATACGCCTGGGTGATCTTGAGCAGCCGCTGCTCGTCCTCGCGCGGCAGACCGAGGATCGTCATCAGCACGCGCAGCGGATAATAGATGGCGATGTCGTTATAGAAGTCGCATTCCTCGCCGTTCGCAAACAGCCGGTCCACGCTTTCCTTCGCGAGCATTTCCATGCGCTCCGACAGCGTGCGAAGCTGGCGTGGCTGGAACCACGCATGCGTCAGCTTCTGATATTTGCTGTGGTCGGGATTATCCATCTGCGGCAGCGCCCGCACCAGCATCGGCCGGCCGCTCATGGCTTGCCTGACCTTGCTCTCGAAGTCGATGCTGAGAAGTTTCGTCCGCGGCGCGTTGATGAAGCGGTCGGGTTGGCGCTCGATCTCGATGATGTCGGCGTACTTCGTGATCGTCCAGAACGGACGATAGCCCACCGGCTCCGTCCAATGGACCGGATCCTCACGCCGCAGCCGGGCGAACAGCCGGTGTTGCAGCTCGACGCTGCCATAGGTCTTGTGGTCGGCGATTGCATTGTCCAGCGCCATGTCGAGCATTTTCCTTCCTCCCTGATGTGTGCGACGCGCCCGCCTTCGTTCGTGCGAGGTTCAGCGTCATGAGGTCATCGAGGCTGCCCCCCGGCCTTTTCCCTTTGCTTTTCTCTCGACTCTGCTTTGGGCTTCCCGAAAGCCCCCAGCCCGACAAGGGCGGCGATCGCTTCGGGCGAGAGCCCGAGCGTACGCGACAGCACCTCATCCCGATGCGCGCCGACCGCAGGTATCTCAGGATTGATCGACGTCTCGGCACCCGACATCTTCCAGGGCGCATTCACGCCCATGAACTCACCGGCTCCGTCGGCAATGGTTGTAAACACGCCGCGATCCAGCAGATGCGGATCGGTCAACATCGCGCCGGGATCGCGGTATCGCGCACAGGGCACCCCCGCGGCATCGAGCGCCGCCATGCATTCATTGACGGTGTGACGCTCCGTCCACTTCTCGACGACTTCCATCATCGCCGTCCAGTTCGCCCCGCGCGCCGGAAGCCCATTAAAGCGCGGATCATTGGCGAGTTCGTCCTTTCCGGTCACCCTGCACAGCGCTTCAAAGTTTCGTGCCGTCACGGGCGCGATGAGGAGATCGCCGTCACGCGCCCGCACCGGTCCATAGGTCGGGCGCGGAGCGCGGATCGGGAATTGTGCCTCCTGCAGCTCGTAGACCAGCAGGTTCAGCATGCAGTCCATCAGCGCAACGTCGATACGCTGGCCCTCGCCGGTGCGCGTCCGCTGCACCAATGCGGTCTGGATCGCCGAATAGCCAAAGATGCCGCCGAGTACGTCGGCGACGAAGATCGCGCCGGCCGCTGGCCGATCCCGGTCGCCCGCGTAGCGCATCAGCGAGCGGTCGAAGCCGCTCTCGGCATGAACGATCATCGCATAGGCAGCGCGCTCCGCATCAGGTCCGGATTGTCCGTAGCCCGAGATTGAGCAGTAGATCAGGCGCGGGTTGAGCTCGCGCAGCGCCTCATAGCCAAGGCCGAGACGGTCCATGACGCCGGGACGGAAATTTTCGACCAGGATGTCTGTTTCCGCGACCAACCGGTGCACCAGGCGGATCGCCTCTGCATTCTTCAGGTCAAGCGCGAGGCTGCGCTTGCCGGCATTGAGCTGACCGAAATACGCGCTGTGGCCATCGCGCAATGGCGTGCGCAGCCGCATGTCGTCACCTTCCGGCGGCTCAATCTTGATGACCTCGGCGCCGACATCCGCGAGCAGCCGCGCGCAGTAGGGACCGGCCAGCATGATCGAGAAATCGAGCACCCGCAGTCCATCGAGCGGCGCCGCCTTGTTTTTTCCCTGCATCCCAAGCTCCTATTTCGGCAACCCAAGCCCGCGCTGGGCGATAAGGCTCCGCTGAATCTCGTTGGTGCCGATGGAAATGACCCACATCAGCGAATGGCGCAGGTTCTGCTCAAACCGGCCATTATCAAGCGCGCCAGGCATCGCCTCAGATAGCGTGGCGCGCATGCCGATGATATCGAGCGCAGCCTCGCCGAAGCGCTCTATCAACTCACCAGAGAACACCTTACTGATCGCGCCATATTCCGGCGGCGTGACCCCGCCCGAGGCGAGCTTCGCGCACTGCATCATGAGTTGACGGCCGACCTCGATCTCGGATGCGAGCACTGCCATCCGCTCGCGCACGATCGCATCCTCTGCGAGCGGCACCGCCTCGCGGTCTCGCGCGCTCACATGCCGGCGCAACTGTTCGAAGGCATGCGCGACCTTGAGCACGATGCCGCCGCCGACGAGGCCCCGCTCGAAGGCAAGCGCGCCGGTGAGTACCTTCCAGCCGCCATTGACCTCGCCGACGAGGTTGTCGAGGGGAATACGGACGTCATCATAGAAGATGTTCGCGAATGAGCCGTCATACATTGTGGTCGAAGGCCGGATGGTGATGCCTTCGGCGTCCATCGGCACGATGAACATGCTGATGCCCGCGTGCGGCGGTTTCGCATCCCTGTCGGTCCGTGCGGCGAGGAACATGTATTTGCCCCACCACGTCGTGGTCCAGATCTTCTGGCCGTTGATGACCCAACGATCGCCGTCGCGGATGGCACTGGTCCGCAAGGCGGCAAGATCGGAGCCCGCCTGCGGTTCGCTGTAGCCCATGCCGTGCATGGCTTCGCCGGCCAGGATTTCCGGCAGATATTTCTGCTGCTGCGCTTGCGTACCAAACATCATCAGTGCGTTGGCCTGGATCGCCGCGCCAATGCGTGGCGCTTCGGCGCGTTCCATCGTCTCCATGAACGCGATCTGCTCCAGCGGCGAGCGCGCCTGACCGCCGAATTTTTCGGGCCAGCCGAGACCAATCCAGCCGGTCTTTCCGATATCGAGCGCAAATTCGGGATCGAACTCGCGTTTGGCAAACGGTCTTGCATCGAATGCCGCCTTGCGGTCGCCGGTCCAGTATTCCCCCAGCCATCGCCGCGCATCCTCGCGCAGCGCGTTGCCGGCCGGGCCGAGATCATAGGCAGGCAGCTCTTCTCCACCGTCATCGAGCAGGAACGCCGCGATGCGGCGTCGTGCCTCCCGCGATCCGCCGAACACCACCGTGTCGAGATGCACGCGCTTAAAATGCAGCGGAGCTTCGTGCTCCTCGGCATAGCCGATGGCGCCGAATGCGTGCTGGGTTTCCAGTGCGACGTTCCGTAGCGCCTCGCCGCCAAAGGCAACAGCGGCACTGGCAAAATAGCGCCAATTTCGGTCGTCGCTGTCATGCAGTTCCGCGGCATGGTCGAGCGTGAGCCGGACGCCTTCGAGCGCGATCAAGCTGTTGGCGAGCTTGTGCTGGATCGCCTGGAATCTGCCTATCGGCTGACCGAACTGCCGGCGCTCCTTGGCGTAGTCGATCGCGAGCTCGAACGCCCGCCGCGACGCGCCATGCGCCCGCGCCAACAACGCCAGCTTGCCCTTGAGAAGGAGATCGTCGGTGGAAACGGGCCCCAGCGAAATAAGACGCGCGGGCGCGCCATCCAAGCGAAGCTGAAAGAGGCCGGGTAAGCCCATCGCCCGGGTCGGCTCGAGGCTCGCGCCGGGCGCGCTTAGCTCCACCAGCGCGAACGCCGCCGAATCGATTGCGACAAGGTGTGTGCAACTAGCCGCGACTTCTACAAAGCGAAGCAGGCCGTTCGCGCGTCCGTCGGCGATCCGGATCGCCCCGGAATGCCGATCGGGATCGAGCGCCCCGAAGGAAACGGCCGCACATGCCGCCCCGCCGTGAAGCCTTCCAAGGAACTCGGCCGTGGCCTCATCGCGCGAGCCCGAGAGAGCCAGATTGGCAAGCGCGGCCGACCACATCGGCGCCGGACAGGCCGCACGGCCGAGTTCGGCCATCACCACCAGGATTTCACGAAGCCCACCTTCGCTGGCGTCGCAGCCGAGCGAGGCGACCCCCTGCTCAACCAGCCGGGCCCACACTTCCGAGATCTCGCCTGGCGAAGCTGAACGCGCCTTGTCAGCGCTCCAATGCTCGCCGAGAAAGCCGCGCAGCGCATCGCGCAGCATCGTCCGCACGTCCTCGCCGGGAAGCTCCGCGGGATCCATGATCGCAGCTCAGGCTTGGCCGAATTTCGGCTTTCGCTTCTCCTTGAACGACATGGTCGCCTCCTTGTGATCGGCGGTGTCGAATGTCACCTGCTCCAGCGCCATCGAGGCTTCGAGCAGCATATTGACGCGATCCTTCACGATCTGGTTGATCGAAAGCTTGGTCCAGCGGATTGCCCAGGTCGGACCGTTGGCGAGTTCGATCGCGATCTCGCGCGCCTTCGACAGAACCTGTGCGCGCGGCACGACGTGATTGACGAGCCCGACGCGCTCCGCTTCCTTGCCGTTCAGGAGCGTGCCGCGGATCAAAAATTCCTTGGCCTTGTTGATTCCGATCAGCAGGGGCCAGATCACGGTGCCCCCGTCGCCGGCGACGAGGCCGACGCGCGAAACGTGGGTATCGCCTATGCGGGCCTCCTCAGCCATCACCGTGATGTCGCTGAGTAGCGCGTGGGTTGCGGCAAGGCCGATGGCGTCGCCATTGACGGCGGCAATGATCGGCTTGTCCAGTTCGAGCTGACGGGTGACCGCACGGCGGCTGATCATGGGATCATGCACCTCGCCCTCCTCGAGCACATCGCCTCCGGGGCGCTCTGACATCGCCTTTACATCGCCGCCGACGCTGAAATAGTCGCCTGCGCCGGTCAGCACGACCACGTTGACGGCGCGGTCGTCCCCGAGATCGTCCCAAATCGTCCTGAGCTCACGGATCAGCTTCTGATTAATGGCATTGCGGGCCTGCGGCCGGTTCAGCGTCACCGTCGCCACCTTGTCTGCGACGTCCACCTTCAGGCACTCGTACTTGGCGTATCTCGACACTGTTTCCTCCCACTTTCGTTCGTTTAGCTGGTGCGCCTTAGGGACGCATTCCCGGCTGCATCTCGGCGAGTGCCACCTGAAGCGACATCGCACCCGGATCCTGCTCCAGCATGCGCTGCACGGATTCCAGATGCGCCCGCATCAGGCGTGCCGCAGTTAAGGCGTTTCGCTCCCGCAACGCGATGAGGAATTGCCGACGCTTCTCTGCCAGCCGCGGCATCGCGACACCGCTTGACACCACCTTGGCGTAGACGAAGCGCATGTGGATCTCGGTGACCGAGTCCAGGATCATCGCGATTACCTTATTGCCCGTCGCCACGGCAAGAAGCCTGTAGAAATCGCGCGAACATTCGACGCGGTCGAGCAACCGGCCTTCGCGCGTCGCAAGCTCGGTCCGCTCGATATTACCTTCAAGCGCCTCGAAATCGGCCTGCTTTGCATTGGCGCAAGCCAGTCGAACCACAAGATCAAGTACGTCGATCCGCGCCTCCGATAATTCCCGCACCGAGATCGTGCCAAGGCTCAGCATGTCGCGCATGACGACGTTCATGCGGCTGGTGTCGCCTTCCCGGATGAAGGCGCCGCCCTTGACGCCCTTCTGCAGCTTGAGAACACCGGCCATTTCCAGACTGCGCAAGGCTTCGCGCAGCACGTTGCGACTAACGCCGAGTTGCTGGGCGAGGTCGCGCTCCGGCGGCAATTTGTCACCGGGCTTGAGCACGCCGAGCGCAAGCTGCTCGCGGATACGCTCGCAAATCTCCTCGAAGGCGCGACGGGTGTGGATCGGCCGGAAGCTCGGCACCGCCGGCACACCGGCGGCTCGATGATCAGCGGCGCGATCGCGCCTTTTGAAGGAAGCGGGCCGCGAGCGGTCCGACTTTTGGGGTCTTGACTTGGTCGCCATGTCGATGATTATTAAATGGATCACCCATTCAATGGAAGCCCCTTTTCGAGCTTTCCGAGAAAAAAGTACGCCCCCGAGAATCCTCATGAGCTTCACTGAAGAACAAATCGCGTTCCGCGACAGCATCCGGAAGATGGTCGCCAAACACGTAGCGCCGATCGCCGCCGAGATCGATGAGACCGACCGCTTCCCGACCGAGCTGGTGAAGCTGTTCGGCGAGATGGGGCTGATGCAGCTCTGGGTGCCCGAGCAATATGGTGGTCCGAACGGCAACCTCACCATGATGTGCATCGCGCGCGAGGAGATCTCGAAGGTGTCGTCGGCCTGCGCCTCCATCGCCGGCCTCAACACCATGTTCATCATGCCGCTGTTGCATTTTGGCTCGGAGGGGCAGCGCAAGAAATTCCTGCCGGTTATCGCCAAGGGCGGCGTCGTTACCGCGATCGCGATTTCCGAGCCGCAGGCCGGCTCGGACGTCACCGCGATCAACACCCGCGCCAAAAGGGATGGCGACAGCTACATTATCAACGGCCGCAAGCAATGGTGTTCTTACGGCGTCGAGGCCGACTTCATCGTGCTGATGGCGCGGACCGGCGACGGCCCGGGCGCCGACGGCATCAGCGCCTTCATTCTCGAGCCGAAGAAGATGGCGGGCATTTCGTTCGGGCGGCACGAACGCAAGATGGGTTTTCGCGGCGCGCCGAACACACCGATCTTTCTCGACAATGTGCGAGTGCCGGCGGAGAATCTCGTCGGCGAGGAAGGCAAGGGCTTTCGTGCGTCGATGCGCGCCCTCGACCTCAATCGGCCGACGATCGGCGCGCAGTCGGTAGGGCTGGCGCAGGGCGCGTTCGAGGCAGCCCTCGCCTACGCCAAGGAACGCAAGCAGTTCAAGAGAACGATCTCCGAATTTCAGGGTGTGCAATTCATGCTCGCCGACATGGCGATCCAGATCGAGGCCGCCCGCGCCCTCGTCTACGAATGTGCGCGGGCGGGCGACGAGGGTGATTGGAAGCGATTGAACCTGCTCGCCAGCATGGCCAAATGCTTCGGCAGCGACACGGCGATGAAGGTCACGACCGACGCCGTCCAGATTTTCGGCGGCTATGGCTACACCATGGATTATCCGGTCGAGCGCATGATGCGCGACGCCAAGCTGACGCAGATCTTCGAGGGAACCAATCAGATCCAGCGCATGGTGGTCGCCCGTGAACTGTTGCGCTGACAATGAATCATAATAACAGGAGGAATCAGTGACCCGTGCCATCAATCGCATCCTGGGTGCGCTCGCGTTGTCAGCGATGATCGGCGCCTCGTCCGCTCACGCGCAGAAGGCCTATGGGCCGGGTGTCAGCGATAGCGAAATCAAGTTGGGGCAGTCGACGCCGCTGAGCGGACCGGCATCCGCCTTCGGCGCCGGGGCCGGACGCGCTGTCGTCGGCTATTTCGAGATGCTGAACGAACAGGGCGGAATCAACGGTCGGAAGATCAACTTCACGCAGCTCGACAACGCTTACAGCGCGCCGAAAGCCATCGAGCAATCGCGCAAGCTGGTCGAAGACGTCGGAGTCCTTGCCGAGGTCGGCACGATCGGCACGGTACCAAATGTCGCCATCCAGAAATTCCTGAACTCCAAGCAGGTGCCGCAACTGTTCATCACCGCGGGCGGCCGACGCTTCAATGACCCCAAGACCTTCCCCTGGACGGTGCCGCTGTATCCCGATTTCGAGACGGAAGGCCGGGTCGTTGCGAAGTATATCCTGAAGACCAAGCCCGACGCCAAGATCGGCGTGCTCTACCAGAACGATGATTACGGCAAGGACTACCTCAAGGGATTGCGCGCCGGCCTCGGCGAAAAGAGCTCGCTGATCGTGGCGGAAGCCTCCTATGAGCTTGCCGATCCAACGATCGACTCGCAGATCGTTCAGCTCAAGTCGGCCGGTGTCGACACATTGATCGAACAATCCTCTTCAAAGGCCGCGGCGCAATCGATCCGGAAGGTTCACGAGCTCGATTGGCATCCACTCCATGTCATCGGCGGCTCGACCGCCTCTATTGAGACGATTTTGAAGCCGGCGGGTCTCGACGCATCGAAGGGACTGGTTACGACGCAATTCCTCAAGCAACCAAGCGATCCGGCTTGGGCCAATGACGACGAGGTCAAGGCCTATAAGGAGTTTCTGAAGAAGTATGCGCCGTCGGCCAATCCCGACGACTATTCGGTGTTGGTGGCCTACATGAACGTCCACGCCGTGGCGCTCGCCTTGAAGAAATGCGGCGATCAGTTGACCCGGGATAACCTTATTCACCAGGCCCTGTCGCTGCATGGCGAACGTCTACCGATGATGCTTCCCGGCATCTCTATCAGTACAAAGCCAGACGACTATACACCGTTCAAGGCTCTCCAGATCGCAACGTTCGACGGGACCAGTTGGACTCTGAGCGGCGCCCCTCTGTCGGCCGAATGATAAATCGACAATGGGAGGCTGTGCAGTGGCGGAGAGAGTGTCGGTCAATCCCCATTGAAAGATAAAGCATTTTTGACGCTGTTGGATTGCGCTACGGCCCGGAAACGCCTGCGCAGTCCTAGCCGGGCATGAATGGGTCAATCTGACCAAGCGCGATCCGCTTAGGCGCTTAAACATCCGCCGCGGTACCAGATTCCACTCTCCGTCGTTCGATCGAACACCGGCGAGATTTCGGTCGCCCATTCCTCCGGTGATCCTAGAGTGCCTGCCAGCGATTTGTCCTGTCGCTGCAGCTGCTGCATTTCTCTGGGATTCTAGCTCTGCATGACTGACTCCTAACTCTGTTGGTGCTTCTGCTGCTGTTGCCGCATCTGCGGTTGAAATCATAGCCATGGCGCCGGAATGGCCTTGTCCATTGACAACCGGTAGACCTGATCGATTCCGCGCGGCTTTTGCCCGACACACAGCCGTTGGATTTCGTTGTGAGTCGCGCGGAGGGCAGCGCCGCGTTCGTCCAAGAAAAAAGCCGCTGAAGTGATGTTCAGCGGCCCTTCGTCGAAAAATTCATTCGGAATGAAAGGGCCCCCGCCCCATCCCCTGCTTGCATCTCGATTACGGCAAACCGGATCATTTGTGGATTCCGGGCGAATACGGAGATCGCGCCGATTGAGAGAAGCGAAGGCAGACGATTGAAGACGGGCCGGGTGCGGCTCGCTGCCAGACGCAAGCGTGATTTCGATCTGCGACAAAGCTCGACTAGGCTTGGCGCGTGTTGAAGCTTTCAGCAGGAGAAGACGATGGACCGCAGGAGCGTATTGGCCGGCTTGTGTGGCGCGGCGATGGTGCTGCCTGACGTCGCGAGGACCGATGAGCGCACGCCGGCGCAGATCGGCGAGGCGTTTGCCGCGACCTTGTCGACCCATGACATAGATGCCTTCGCGGCGCTGTTCGCTGACGACTATATCAACCATCAGGTCAGCGCAGCGGTCCCGGCGCCGCCACCCGGCGCTCCTCAAAAGCAGCTGACTGTCGACTTCTTCACAGCGCGGCTGCACGGCCTGCCGGATCTCAAGGTTTCGGTGGAGCGGATGGTCGCGACGGACGATCAAGTTGCCGCCAGCTTTGTTTACGAGGGTACCCAGCAAGGCGTGCTGCTCGGCGTGGCGCCGAGCGGAAAACATCTGCGTTTCACATCATGCGACATCTTCCGCATCGCCAATGGGAAAATCGCCGAGCATTGGGGCATGGGCGATATCGCCGGTCAGCTCGCCCAGATGAAAGGCTCGCGCTAATCGCGCCGGCGCTGCATTGCAAAATGCAAAGTCCTCAGATCCCGAACATCCAGACCGCGATGATGGTGCCGAGCGTGGCAAGCCCGGAGATGGTCCAGCCGGCGGCGTAGGCCGCGTCATCCTCACGGTTGTCGCGGATCGTCTCGGTCCGTAGCATTGCGCTGCGCCAATCCATGACCTTTCTCCTGGCCTTTCTCCGAAGGCCCTACCCTGCCAAATCAACTTCGTAGCTTTCCGGCCGTTCCGGCGCAGGCTCCGGCCTCCCGCAAAAGTGACGGCGAGATGGCAAAGTCCCTTCACGAATAACTGATCGTTGAAGCTGAACCGATGCCGATGTTGTTCCGTTATGGTGCGGCGCCGGTGAAAAAAACAACGGAGGTCTTCGCATGCGCAAACTGATCATCGCCACTACCGCTCTCGCCTTTATCTCGTCGACGGCATTCGTCTCGTCGACAGCCTTCGCCCAGACGTCAACGACGCCCGCGGCCAGCGGGGATACGATGAGCAAGAGCGACACCATGAAGAAAAAGCCCAAGAAGGCAAAGAAAGCGTCGGCCAAGAAGACCGACGACACCACCAAGCAGTAAGCGACGCGGCCGCCCTCGGGCGGCCTTTTCGTGGGGGGCGATTTGACCGAGCACCGGCCGCGGTTTCACTTCGCTCCCTGTCGCGCCGCGAGCGTCGGCCTGGTCACGCCGTCGAGCCCTTGCAATAGCAGCACTGCAAGCAGCGCCCGCTGCGGACCTAGATAGCCGTCGACCGGCTTGTACCATTCGTTGACCGAGTGCCAGTTGCCGCCCTCGCCGCCGCCTCCGATGGTCACCGCGGGAATGCCGAGCGACATCGGCTGGTTCGAATCGGTACTGGCGCCGGCCAGTATGACCTTTCGCCCCGGCGCGACGGCTTCAACCGACTTTTGCGCCGCCTGAACGACCGGCGAATCCGCCGCCGTCGTCCCGGCGGGCCGGTCTCCGATCAGCTTGATATCGAGGACAAGCTTGTCGCTGTTCCAGCGTGCGTTCTCTTCCGCCACCGCCTGCTTGACGAGATCGAGCAGCCTCGCCTCGAGCTTGAGCAATTCCTCAGTCGAGTTGGAGCGCATGTCGACCGCCATCCGCGCTTCCGAAGCGATGGCGTTGACCGAGGTACCGCCGCTCACGGTGCCGACCGTGAAGGTGGTCTTCGGATCGGACGGCGTCTGCAAATCCGCGATTTTGGCAATCGCCCGGCCCATGGCATGGATTGCGCTCGGCAGCCCGAACTCCTGGAAGGAATGCCCGCCGGGACCCTTGAAGACGAATTCGTAGCGATGACTTCCGGTGGCCCGGTTGATGACACGGTCGATGCCGAGCCCGTCGATGGAAATGAAGCCATCGATATCGGTGCGATCCCGGAACAACGCTTTCATGCCGCGGAGATTGCCGAGCCCTTCCTCTCCGACATCGCCGACGAACAGGATATCGCCGACGGTCGAAATACCGTTCTCGTTCATCGCCTTGATGATCGAAAGCAGCGCGACCAAGCCTCGCGCATCATCGCCAAGGCCCGGCGCGACAAAGGTGCCGTCCTTCCCCTTCACCGTGACGTCAGTGCCTTCGGGGAACACCGTGTCCAGATGCGCTGCTATCGCGAGCCTCGGATGGCCACCGCCAGTACCCTTGCGGAGCGCGATCACGTTGCCTTCGGCATCGATCGAAGCATCCTTGAGGCCGAGCTCCTGCATCCGCTTCAGGTAATATTCGGCCCGGACTTTCTCCTTGTAGGGCGGCGAGGCGACCTCGGTGATGCGCTTCTGTTCGGCAAAGGTCGCAGCATCGTCAGCCTTGATCAAATCAAGCGCCGCCTTCACCTTCGGATTGTCGACGAGCGCCCGACCGGCGGCATCGATGCTCGAGGGCGGCTCGGCGTGCCCCTGCGTCGTCAGCGCGATGACTGCGACGAACGCGATGCCCGCGAACATTCTGGCTTTCCTGTTAGTCATTCGAGCCCCTACCGCTACCCAGCCAGCCCCACTTCCTTCAGCCGCTCGGCAAACCAGAGCGACATCGGCTGGTCGATCCTGCCACCGACATAAACCTCCGACGAGGTGACGTTATTTTTGGCCAGCGTCAGCAAGACGCCCATGGCATAGGCGAACCAGAGATGCGGATCGGTCAGGCCCTTGAGCTTGTGTTGGTCATGCTCAAGGGGCTGGTGATTGCTCGCCTTGCGGATTTCGATCGCGAGCAGATTGTTCGGAATGTCGCGCTGATGCACGACAATGTCCGGATAGATCGACTTTGCGAGATGATCGTCGGTCGAGATGACGGTTCCATGCGGCAGGCGCAGGGTGCGTTCGCCGAGCCGATCATAGTCGCAATCGACCTGCCAGCCGGCGAAGTTCATTTCGACCAGCACCGCAAGGCGATGCGTCAGCGTGCCCTCGCCGAGATCGCGCTCCAGGATATAGGTCTCGCGCGCATAAAACTCTTGCAGCGCGGATATCAGCTTGTTCAGTTCGGTCTGCATGGTGTCTGCCGAGAAACACCTTCGTCATTGCGAGAAACCAATGACGAGACTATCGCATTTTTGCGACAGGTCTACAGACGTTGCATTTTCTTAAAATTGCACCTCGATCAACCGCGGTCCCTCGGCTGCGACCGCTTCCGCCAGCGCCTTGTTGAAATCGTCAGCGGTGGTGACCGCGCGGCCCTCGACGCCCATGCCCTTGGCAAGCGCGACGAAGTCGATGGTCGGCCGGTCAAGCTTCAGCATGTCCTGGGCGCGCCGGCCGGGCTCGCCGGCACCGACACCGTCGAACTCGCCGCGCAGGATCTGATAAATGCGGTTGGCGAACACGATGGTGACGACATTGAGCCCCTCGCGCGCCTGGGTCCACAGGGACTGGATCGTGTACATCGCGCTGCCGTCGCCAACCATGCAGATCACCTTGCGGTCGGGACAGGCGACCGCGGCGCCGGTCGCAATCGGCGTCGAGAAGCCGATGGAACCGCCCATGTTCTGCAGCCAATCATGCGGCGCGGCGGCCGCCGTCGGCGGAAAGAAGCCGCGGCCGGTGGTGATGGATTCATCGACCATGATCGCGTTCTCGGGAATTGCGCAGGCGATCGCCTGCGCAATGGAAGCGTGGTTGAGCGCGCCGGTCGGCTTGTTGAGTTCGGCGAGCTTCTGCGGCTTCACGTCGGCCGGCTTGGCGCCGAGGCTATCTGCCAGCGCTTCCAGCGCGGCGACCGAATTCTCGCCCCAGGCGGTCAAGCGGTTCACCTCGCAGCCCTCGGGCTTGAGCATGCTCGGCTTGTTCGGATAGGCGAAGAAGGCGACGGGGTCGTTGGCCTCGACGAGAATGATGTTCTTGAAGTTCTTCAGGATCGGCAGCGCCGACTCGATCACGTAAGGGATACGGTCGATCGAGAAGCGGCCGCGGCCGCGCGCCATGCGCGGGTGATAGGTCTGGCCCATCACCTTGCAGCCGGTCTTGCCGGCAATCTGTTGTGCCAGCGCCAGCCCCTGCTCGGTCAGCGCGCCGCCGGTGACGAGCAGCAGGTTCGTTTCGCCGCCCGAATGCAGCACCTTGGCCGCCTTCTCGACGGCTTCGGTCGAAAAGCCCGGCTGCTGCTTTTGCGCCGGCACCTGCGCAATGCCGTCGGCCTCGTTCCAGGCGGTATCGGCGGGCAGGATCAGGGTCGCGATCTGCGGCGGCGAGCCGCTGGCGGCGGCGATCGCGGCCGCACCGTCGGCGGCAATGGATTTGGCATTCGGCGAGGTTCGCACCCATTCCGACATCGGTCGCGCCAGGCCCTCGATGTCGGAGGTCAACGGCGCGTTGAGCTTGATGTGGTAGGTCGCATGCTGGCCGACGATATTGACGATGCCGGAATGTGCCTTCTTGGCATTGTGAAGGTTGGCGAGCCCATTGGCGAGGCCGGGGCCCAGATGCAGCAACGTCGAGGCCGGCGTGCCCTTCATGCGGTAATAGCCGTCGGCCGCCCCCGTCACGACGCCCTCGAACAGGCCGAGCACGCAGCGCATGCCCTCGACCCGGTCGAGCGCCGCGACGAAATGCATCTCGGAGGTGCCGGGATTGGTGAAGCAGACGTTAACGCCACCCGCGACCAGGGTTCGCACCAGACTTTCCGCACCGTTCATCATTCGCTCCCGAGGGGTGTTGTTGGGGAAAGGCAGATCAACCATTGTTCCGCCCGTTCGTCAAAGGGGGCTAATGCATTGATCACCCACGATGACGCAGAGCTTCTTAACCGCGACATCCAAATTCGCTAAAACTCGCTTGCGGAAGCGATCCGGGACGGCCAGTCTGTCGAGCAGCAGCTATTTTCGTGGGGAAGAAAATGATCCGGGGGTTGGTTGCACTTGGCGCCGTGCTGGCGCTTCTGACCGGCGCGGGCCACGCGCAGGCGCAAGGCTTCTTCGGCGACTCCCACGACATCATGAGACCCAACTACTTCGAAGGCGGGGCAAGCCCGATTCCCCGCACCGTCGTCGCCTACCCGACCAATTACGCGCCGGGCACAGTCGTCGTGAACACCGCCGAGCGTCGCCTTTACCTCGTCCAGTCGGACGGTACGGCGATCCGCTATGGCATCGGTGTCGGCCGCGACGGCTTCCGCTGGAGCGGCGTGCATCGCGTCAGCGCCAAGAAGGAATGGCCGGGCTGGACCCCGCCGGCGCAAATGCGCCGCCGTCGTCCCGACCTGCCCGGCCACATGGTGGGCGGGATCGAAAACCCGCTCGGCGCCCGCGCCCTTTATCTCGGCTCGACGCTCTATCGCATCCACGGTTCCAACGAGCCGGAGACGATCGGACAGGCGGTTTCTTCCGGCTGCTTCCGCATGACCAATGAGGACGTGGTCGACCTCTATAATCGCGTGCGGGTCGGCGCCACGGTGGTGGTCAAGAACTAGGTACGCGCTACTCGCGACGGCAGCCCTGCGCCTTGCGTGCGCAGGCTGGTTGCGGCAGCGTCGCGGCATGATGCGCCTTCCCTTCACCTTTTCGCTCCGGATCGCGGCAGCCTGCATGGCGATCGCGGTGGCGGCTCCTGTCTGGTCGCGACCGGCCTCATCTGAAAACCCCAAATCTGAAAATCCTAAATCTGAAAATCCCAAGATCGCCGAGCGCAAGCGCGTCGAGCGAAAAGACTTCACCGACGCCGAGATCATCGAGGGATTCTTCAAGACGAGCTTTGGCACCGAATTCCAGCTTGCCGGGCGG
>Ga0157369_10001393_pt1 | contig 29688 bp, 30 predicted proteins | sample C25metaG_FD_113461 | JGI IMG/M metagenome (GOLD analysis project Ga0157369, IMG submission 113461) | Corn rhizosphere microbial communities from Kellogg Biological Station, Michigan, USA - C2-5 metaG | ecosystem: Host-associated > Plants > Roots > Rhizosphere > Soil | place: USA: Michigan... | reverse complement strand
GGTGCGGATGTCGGAGATTCCTGCCGGCACGCCGATCAAGCTGCTCGCCTCGACCAACACCGCGGATCTGCCTTCGATCGCGCAACAAAACTGGTTCACAAAGTTTCTGCGCGGGCTCCTCGGCCGCAAGAATTTCAATGAGCTTCTGCTCGAGCGCAACCTGGCGCCCGATTTCGTGGAAGACCGCGGTCACGAATTCGGCTCCAAGCTTTCTGACGAAGAGAAACGTGCGCTAATTGAATACGTGAAGACGCTTTGATCGTGTCAGGGCTTTGGTCCCTCGAATAGCTGGCGCAGTTCGCATTCGCCGTCGCCCGCGACCTTGAGAAAGTCCTTCACGTGCGCGATCGCTGCTTCTTTCGAGTTGGCCTGCAGAATAGCAAGCCCGCCGACGATTTCTTTGGATTCGGTAAAAGGGCCATCGGTCACGGTAATGTCACCGTTCGAGAGACGCACGCGCGCTCCGGTGCCGCTGGGCATGCAGCCTTCGACCGCAAGCAGGTAACCGGCTTTCATACCTTCCTCAATCAGCTTGCCCATGGTCTCCATTTCCTGTTGGGTAGGAAACGCGCCCGTTTCGACAGTCTTATAGATGCTTAGGAATTTCATTGATGATTTCCTCTCCTTCTGTCTATGCGTCGAACGAGGAAGCCGCGAAATCGACAAGTGCGAAATTTATTTTGGGGAAATTTTTCGGCCAATGAAACAGATTGCCGCGGGCTGCTGGCAGCATCCGCGGCAATCCAGATAAGTTCTAAATTTTAGGCAAGGGTTACTTGTTCTGCTTGCAGGCCCTTGGGTCCCGTCTTGACGACGAAGGAAACGCGCGCCCCTTCCTCAAGGCTTCGATAACCGCTCGCCTCGATGGCCGAGAAATGGACGAATACATCTTCACCATTCTCGCGTGCGATGAATCCGAATCCTTTCGAAGCATTGAACCATTTGACGGTTCCAGTCTCTTTCATAACTTCTCTCTTTCTTACTACAAAACTTCTGCTACAAAACCTAACAAATCATTTGAGGGAATCGAGAAACTGCTTACCGTGGAAGGTTGGCGTACCGGATGAATTCAAGTGACAGGAAGGAATTTGTGTACCCAAAATGATAACCGGGAAGGCCGGTTTTTGTCAAATCAGGATTGTACCTTACGGATCATGCTTCCGAGCTTCCCGCGCTCCTCGGGGGTGGCTCGAATGTAATCGCCGGCGGAACGGGCCGGGGGCTTCGGGTTCTTGGTTTCCCCAATCTTCTCCGAAATGGCGCGATTTTGAGCAATCCGGGCGGCCGTGCGCTCCGCCGGAGTCATCAGGTGAAATGGCTTGTTCATGCGGTCTCTACTATTCTATGATCGCTCATCGTTTCCGAGGACTGCGGCCAAGACGGATGCACCCCGCCGGAGCTCGCCTGGATTGCACCCCGCGAATCCCAGGATTAAGGCCGGTTTGTGGGAGTGTTGCATAGTGAACGTCGAGAGAGCCGTGAGTTCCAGGCCCAGCATTTGAGCACGGCGTGCAGCTGCTTTGTCCGAGACCCGGGCCGGAAGCCACCCTACCGCACGCATTCCCGCCGCGGTCGGGGTCAGGTCGAGCAGGCCGCCCAGATGTTTCCGCACCGCCTCCCGCAATACCGTCATTCGTTCCGAATAGGTCTGGCGCATTCTTCGTACGTGATGGCCGAAGTGGCCTTCTGTGATGAATTCGGCCAGAATGGCCTGATCGAGAGTCGGGGGGTGCCGGTCTACGAGGCTTCTCGCGGCTTCAAACGCTCCGGCAAGGCGCTCGGGGACCACTAGAAAACCCAGCCGCAACGCGTTAAACAACATTTTCGTGAATGTACCGACATAGATCACCGAGCCGGAACGGTCCAGGCTTTGCAACGCGGCCACCGGGCGGCCGTAGTAGCGGTATTCGGCGTCGTACTCGTCTTCGACGACCCAGGCGCGAGCGCTTACGGCCCATTCCAGCAGTTCCATGCGGCGGTCGGCGGACATGGTCACACCGAGCGGGAACTGGTTGGCTGGTGTTACGTACACGAGCTTCGCCTGCGGGGAGAGTTTGCGAGCTGCCTCTACAACTAAACCGTCCTGATCCACTGGAACGGGAATGATGTGCGCTCCGGCAGCGCGGAGCGCCCAACAAGCGCCAGGATAGCCGGGATCTTCCATCCAGACTCGATCGCCGGGGTCGAGCAAGAGGCGTCCAAGAAGATCCAAAGCCTGCTGCGCTCCGGACGTGACTATGACTTGATCGGGCGAGCAGCGGACGCCCCGCGATCCGCCGATATATTCGGCAATTGCCCGGCGCAGCGGCTGATAGCCCGTCGTACTCCCCTGACCGTAGAGGGATCGGGGTGCTCGCCGCAGAACGCGAGCGGAGATTCGCGCCCAAAGGTCTACCGGAAAGAGATCAATGGCAGGCTCGTAACTGCGAAAAGCCTTCCCCACGGAGTGAGTCGCCGGAAGTGTCTTGATATCTTTCAAAGTTTCCTGGGCGCGTTTCGACAAAGTCGCTTGGGAAGGGGGCAGATTGGGAGCCGAACGGGTGGCAGACCGGGCGACGAATGTGCGATCCGGCAAGCCGGACGCTACGTAGGTGCCGGACCCGACTTCAGTGCGCGTATAGCCTTCCGCTTGCAACTGGTCGAACGCCGTGCTGACCGTGCCGCGAGAGAGGCCATATTGTTGTGCCAGGCTCCTGGTGGAAGGAAGGCGTGCTCCGCGTTTCAGACGGCCATCGAGAATCGCGGCGCGAAGCTCCGTATACAGCCAGCGCCAGAGTTCCTGGGTGTCTGACGATGTGGGCAGTGGGATATCTTGAAATATTTCGGCTTTTGGCATCCGTGGCGGCGGCTAAAGTGGACCACACCTCATTTTGATTATGGACCTTTCTGCTAGTCCACTTACGCCTTATGCTGAGGGCTAAAGGAATTCAAACCATGCAACCACGTTTACAAGCTCAGAAAGCCTCGCCGGGAGCTTATCACGCCATGCTCGGATTGGAGCTGTTTGTCAGAAAATCTTCAAAACTTGAGCCTTCGCTGATCGAGCTGGTAAAGATGCGCACATCGCAGATCAACGGGTGTGCTTTTTGCCTCGATATGCATTCCAAAGACGCGCGGGCGGCGGGAGAGACCGAACAACGCTTATACGCGCTTAACGCGTGGAGTGAAACTCCATTCTTTACCGATCGCGAGAGGGCCGCGCTAGCCTGGACGGAGGCAGTCACACTGGTTGCCGATGGCCACGTGCCGGATGCGGTCTACGAAGAGGCTATGCAGCAGTTCTCTGAAGAGGAACTGGTGAATTTGACGATGGCCGTGGTCACGATCAACGGATGGAATCGCCTCTCGATTGCATTCCGCGCCGTACCGGGAGAGTATCAGCCGGCGGCGCGCAAGGCCGAAGGAGCAACCCAATGAAAGAAGTCTTCCTTGCTCTCTGTTTATTTGGCGGCACGCTCATGGCGCAAGATGCCAAAGTGACGCCCCTCATGAGACGGGACCTGGCGGGGATTGCCGGCAAGGAAGGCGTGGTGCTGACAGTCGAGTACGCGCCTGGCGCATCCTCGGCCTCGCACCGGCATAACGCAAATACCTTCGTCTACGTGCTCGAAGGAACGGTTGTGATGCAGGTGAAGGGCGGAAAGGAAGTCACGCTCGTACCCGGGCAGACATTCTATGAATCGCCAACGGATATTCACACGGTCTCGAAGAATGGCAGCAGCACAAAGCCTGCCAAGATCCTGGTGTTCTTTGTGAAGAATGCGGGCGCACCGGCAACTGTCCCGGCGCAATGAATAGTAATTAACTGCGCCCGATGACTTCAGGATTCACAACGCGGACGGGGGTCCCGTCCAAAAAAGAGAGCGCGTTCTCCAGGCTCTGCCGGTAGAACTCTTTCCACGTTTCCTGGACTCCGTAGCCCAGATGCGGCGTCATAACGGTATTCGGTGCGCTCCTCAACGGGTGATGCGCCGGGAGCGGCTCGCGATCGAAGACGTCGAGAGCGGCGACGATGCGGCGTGCACTCACTGCTTCGAGCAAGGCAGTCTCATCCACAATCGGCCCGCGAGATGTGTTGACCAGGATCGCCCCCGGCTTCATTCGTGCCAGGTCGGGGGCGCCGATCAGGCCGCGTGAACGGGCTGAAAGCACCATGTGGATGCTGATGGCATCTGAACTCGAGAATAGTTCTTCCTTCGAGACGAGGATCGCTCCCTCCGCCTGGGTTTTTTCCGCGGTAAGATTCGGACTCCAGGCCAGCACATTCATGGCAAGCGCCTTCGAATAGCGCGCCATGAATGATCCAAGCCGTCCCAATCCCACAATGCCCATCGTCTTGCCGGCCAGACTGACGCCGACGGGCAAACCTTCCTGAAAGTGCCCGGAGCGGATGTTCGCGTCGGCGGCGGGTATAGCGCGCGCCGCGGCGAGTAGCAGGCCGAGGGCCAGTTCGGCCGTGGCTGCTTCCCGATTGCTGTTGCCTGTGGTATTCGATACCACCACGCCGCGCGCGGTGCAGGCGGCAACGTCCAGCGACCGATTGGTCGCGCCGGTAATTCCGAGCATTCGCAGCTTGGGTAAGCGATCTATCAGGGACGCCGGCAAGGGCGTCCGCTCGCGCATAGAAAGAATGATTTGGAAATCCGCAAGCTTTTCGACAGCGTCGTCTTCATCGTGGAAAGCCTTCGAAAAGAAGACCACTTCGGCACAAGCGAGCAGGGGCGACCAGTCTGTGCTGGTTCGCGCTACGCCCTGCCAATCGTCCAAAACTGCTACTCGCGTCATCGCTATTAGCCAGAGTAGCGACCCAGTTGACGGAAGTTACGCCAAAAGGGTCTTGAAATACTCGTTCAACAAGCGGCCGTTCGGATCGTATTGTTTGCGAGTATCCGCCAAGGTTTTCAGACGATCGCCGAAAGCTTTCTTCAAAATTTCGGGCGTGAGTTTGGGGGTCTGGTTGAGCAGTGGTTTGCCGTTGCGCTCGCTACAGAACTGATTATAGGCGCCGAGATAGTCCTGCCAACCTTTATTTCCCGTCGACACGGGGTCGATGGTCATTACGTTTTCATCCCACGAATACGAGAGCAGTGCTTTCTGGTCTTTCAGAATGCGATAGCCGACGTAGAGAAGGTTGGTGCGATAGCCCTTCTGTTTGTAGTAATCCTTCGAGAACTGGAAGAACTCGCCCATGATGCGTGGGAAATCTTTTTCTGCAAACGCGAACAGGCTGAACGTGTAACGGCTGTCGTCGGACACCGGCGGATATTCGATAATCTGGTCGCCCGGAATCGTGTTGGGACTCTTGACCAGTTCTTCCAGTTGAAAACGCCATACGGCACCGAAGCTGTCGATCACGCTATAACGTACGGCTGGAATCGAAATATTCTGCTCGATGTCGTGCCCGAGTTTTGGCCCAGTGGTGCCCCAAAGATGGTTGCGCAAAGCCCAGGCGCTGCGATTCGGCTCACCTGTGACGCCCGGGTTGTATTTGCGGAATTCGATTGTGATTTTGTCGACGAACGGAAAGACGTAATACATGATCGAATAATCGAGCGCAATTAACTCCGGCAGAGTCTTCGTGAATTCGGCGAGGCTGAACGTTTTATGATGCACGTCCATTGGCAACAACTGGCGAATGCGATACGTGACCTCATAAATGATCCCGAACGTGCCATAACTCGAGCGCACTTTCTGCATCAAATCGGGGTCTTTCTCTTCGGTGACTTCGAGAAGATCGCCGTTGGGCAGCACCATTTTGACGCCGATGATATAAGAGCCGACCTGACCGTACTCGCCCGGCATGGAAGCATCCTTGGTGCCGGCGCACGCGGCGCTCCCGGCCGAGAGCCGCCCGATTTCAGTGTTGACGTAAAACTGGAGATTGTGCTTTTCGAGCTCTTTGGAGAGCTCGAGATGGATTGCACCGGCTTCGACGGTGAGAGTGTCCGCACCGATGTTTAGAATGCGGTTCATCTTCATTTTGATCAGCGTGCCGCCCTCGGCCACACCGCATGGCGCCGTCGAGTGATTCGAACCCACGGCTCGAACCGGCGATGGGTATTTAGATGGATTTTTCAACACCGCGACAATGTCGTCGACCGTATTGGCTTCGACAATCACTTGCGGGTGGGAGACCAGGTCTCCAAACCAGTTGGTCACTGACAGATCGGGCATATGGATCCAAGAACTGTATCAGATTCACAGCGCCTCGGGATAGCGTGCGACCTATAATCGAAGCATGAATTGCACGCAGATCCACCACGCGCGACAGGGCAATATTACGAGCCAGATCCAATACGTTGCCCAACGCGAGGACCTGGCCCCGGAGCTGATCCGTGATGAAGTGGCGCGCGGACGGATGATCATTCCGGCGAACATTCACCACCACAGCCTGGAACCGATGTGTATCGGCGTGGCTTCGAAATGCAAAATCAACGCCAATATCGGAAATTCGTCCACCACCTCCAACATCGATGAGGAACTGGCGAAATTGCAGTACGCGGTGAAGTACGGGGCTGACACGGTAATGGATCTATCGACCGGCGGCGATATCCCCCGGATCCGCCAGGCGATTATCGATGCCTCTCCGGTGCCGATCGGCACAGTGCCGATTTACGAAGCCTTGAGCCGTGTGCGTCGGGTGGAAGATCTCAACATTGGGGTGATGCTGGAGGTCATCGAGGAACAGGCCGAGCAAGGCGTGGACTACATGACCATTCATGCGGGCGTACTGGTGCAATACGTGCCGCTCACCAGCAAGCGTATTACTGGAATCGTCAGCCGCGGAGGGGCGATTCTCGCCGAATGGATGGTAAAGAACCACAAACAGAACTTCTTGTACGAACACTTCGACGCCATCTGCAAAATCTTTCAGAAGCACGATGTGAGCTTTTCGCTCGGCGATGGATTGCGGCCAGGATGTCTGGCTGACGCGAGCGACGCCGCCCAGTTCGCAGAATTGAAAACACTCGGCGAATTGACGAAGCTTGCCTGGGCGCGGGACGTGCAGGTGATGATCGAAGGTCCCGGACATATCCCGCTAGACCAAATTGGGCTACAGGTCGAGAAAGAGCGTGAACTCTGCTACGAAGCGCCTTTCTATACACTGGGCCCGCTAGTGACGGACATCGCACCGGGCTACGATCACATCACCTCCGCCATCGGCGCGGCGTTGATCGGCTGGCATGGCGCGTCTATGCTTTGCTATGTAACCCCTAAGGAGCATTTGGGCTTACCCAACCGGGAGGATGTGAAGCAAGGCATCATTGCTTATAAGATCGCCGCTCACGCGGCCGACGTGGCGCGCCATCGCAAAGGCGCGCGCGACCGCGATGACCAGCTCTCGCGCGCCCGGTTCCAATTCGACTGGCGCCAACAGTTTGCCCTCTCGCTCGATCCGGAGACCGCCGAGGCCATGCATGACGAGACCTTGCCCGAAGAAGGTTTCAAGGATGCGGCGTTCTGCTCGATGTGCGGACCAAAGTTCTGTTCCATGAATCACTCGGCCAAAACGCAAGACTTTACCGACGCCGACGCTGAGGCCGTTCTGGCGGCGGCGAATAACGAGACTTTTGTAAAAATTTCCTGAGTTCGCCTTAGCCTGGAAGGTGTAGTTCAGGCGTTGGTAGTTCCATTTACTCCCCTATCCGGGCTGCATTGCCAGCCATGCGGAATCCATTGTACGGTTGTGTCCATGAGATGGAATTTTTGCGCTGTATTGGTTTTCGGCGCATCGTTGTTGCACGGTGCGGGTCGCGACACACAAAACATCGTGATCACGGAGGCGATGCAGATACCGCAGGCCACACTGCAGCCCGGTTCGTATTCGCTGAGTATCGAGGATCGGTTGAGCGACCGTGCGGTTGTGCGCATTTCGAGCTTGAATAGCAACCAGCACTTTCTAGTGCTCGCGGTGAACAGCCGCAAATTGGTTTCCGACAGCAGCAGAGGAATTATTCTTTTCGACCCGGCGGATGAGAAACTGCAAATCCTGCGCGGCTGGGTATGCCCGAATTGCACGCAAGGATTGGAGTTCGTCTATCCGAAGCTGGATGCCTTGAAAATTACGGCCGAGACGGGCCAGAAGGTGCTAGCCGTCGATCCGGCTTTCGACAAGCTGCCGGACGCCCTGTCGTCGGACGATATGAAAGTCGTGACGCTTTGGCTGCTGTCTCCGGAACGAATCACACCGGACCGCCGCGGCAGCGGATTGAAAGTGGTGAGATACGAACACGCGCCAGCCATGCGGCCCAGCACTAAAATGGTGGCAAGCGTCCGCCACCAGCATTTGCCCAAAACCGCAGGCAACACGCTTTCGCTCGCTGCATGGGGAGCGGGTCTGTTGCTCGCCGGATGCGCGCTTCGTCTTAGCCGGGCCCATGCTTAATCTGAATGAATCGCTTCTTCCCAGCGGGGGATGTGAAAAGCTTTTCGTATGGGGCGGTCTAATTCTGCTCTCGCTGGCGGGTTGGCAGGTCGCCAGTTATTCCGCGTTCCAGTTTCATCCGGAATGGTTCCAGCGCGGAGAGAACAGCCAAGTGGCGGGGCGGCTAAACATCAATCGGCTAGGCCTCTCGGTTGTGGTCGTGAACGGCGATGATGAAAAAAGCCTGAGCCTGGGAGCGGGGCTCGTTCCCGGGACCGCGCCGATTGGAAGCGAGGGAAATACGGTCATCGCCGGGCATCGGGATCTCGCTTTTCGCGCTTTGCGCAACGTGCAAGTGGGCGATGTCGTGCGTCTTGAGTCGGCGGACGCCAAGACCTACGCTTATCGCGTGGAGGATACGCGCATAGTGAATCCGGACGATGTCTCAGTCCTCGCTGGCGATGGCCAGCCGAGACTGACGATGATCACCTGCTATCCCTTCTCTTACACAGGCGACGCACCCAAGCGATATATCGTGGACGCACGAATGATCAATTGAAGACAGCTTTGACACGCAAGCCATCGCGAATTTCGGCATCGCTCGGATCGATTACCCGGTCCGCGACTTTGTCGCCCTCGGCGAGACCCGAAACTACCTGGACGTTATTGATGTCGCTCACGCCGGTTGTTATCGGCTTCCAGGAAAGCATGTCGCCATTCAATCGATAGACACCGTTAACACCGCGAATGGTGCGCAGTGCCGCCTTCGGGATAGTGAGCGCATCCTTTACCATTTTGGAAACGATGAGCACGTTCACGCTGACGCCGGGCAGCAGCTCGTGATTGGGATTATCCACCACGGTAGAGACTTCACCGACTGTGCGAGTACCTAGAGCAATTACCTCGCTCGGCAGCTTGGTGACGTGGCCCCACCAGTGTTTAGAAGGCTGCGCATCCCAAGTGATGTCTACGGGTAGATTTTTGGCCACACGGCCGAGGTCCGGCTCGTCCACGTAGACAGTCACCTTGACGCGATCCAGGTCACCCACCAGCCCGACCACCGTTCCGGGCTGCAGATAAGCGCCCAGTTTGAGATCGAACTGGTAGAGCGTACCGGAGGTGGGGGCAAGAACTGTTGCGAGAGCGAGTTGATGCCGCGCGAGCGAAAGCGCGGCTGCCGCGTCCCGCAGCTTGGCTTCGGCCACCGACCGATCATTCGCGGTAACGAGCGTCTTCTTCTGATCCTCGAGCGATACCAGATGGCGCCTGGCTTTGTCCAATTCATCCTTGGTACTTTGCACCTGCAGTTTTGTGGCAGCCTGTTTGGCACCAAGCCGCTCCATGGACTCGTAATTGCGCTGAGCGACCTGGATGGCCGACTGTGCACTGACGATCGAGTTATTCAGATCGGCCAGAGTAGACGCCTTACCTCCGGCGGCTAAAGCGGCCTTCTCGGCTTCTGCCTGCTGTTGGGCGGCAAGGGCTGTCGCTAGTGCCGATTCGGCGGCGCTGGTGTCGAGAGTTACCAGGGTCTGGCCAGCCTTCACTTGCTGGCCGCGCTCGACGGCAACTTTTTTTACGACTCCGCTGGTTTCTGCCCGTGCCGCAGCCCATTGTTCGGGCTCGATCTTACCGTTTGTGGAGACCGTGCTTTCGATCGCGGCATGCCGCACAGTTGAAAAGTGGATCGTGACAGTCGCGTCCCGGCGATCCAACCCCCACCATACTAAGAGCAGCAGGGGTAGAATGAGAATCCACCAATTTCTCTTCATCTCCCGTCCACATTGTGACAGACGACAGCTTGCTTGTTAGTGAAGCGGCTGAAGGCTTGTTAGACTGAGACGTTAATGGCGCAGTACCGGATACATCGCATCAAGGATACGCCCAGAGAGAGTTTCCGCTGGGCGGCACATACGGGTGGACTCGCTGTAGTCAAACCCAAAGACTATGAGGCAGACGGGACAATAGAAGCCACGACCGCTTATGCTGCTTGGAGAGTCCTGGGCTCGGAAGAGCGGCCTCTTCGACCGGGCGATTTGCTCGAGCTCATTACAGACGATTCGCCGGGATCTCTGCAGATCGCAAAATACATCGGTTTCGAGCCGGCTAAATGGTATGTGCCGGAACCTAAGCCCGAAGACGCCGCTTCTTCGGTTGAGACTATCGAGTCCGCCGGAGTGGCTTCCGGCTTGCAACTGGCATAGCTCGTGGAAGCGCCCGATCAACGGGGCTCCTTAGCCCTGGTGAACTATATTCCTGATCCGCTGGGGGCGTTTCTGCATTCGCTCCGCAGACTTCTGCCCGGAGAGGAAAACCCCCAGGCACATATCACGATTCTTCCGCCCCGGCCCTTACAATTGCCGGTGGAAGCTGCGTCGCTCGAAGCCAGGCGCGTGCTCGATCGCTTCACGCGTTTTGAAGTGGAACTGTCAAATGTTCGGAGCTTTCCCGACACGAACTATTTGTATCTGGATGTCGTTGAAGGGGACGCCAAACTGCACGCGATGCATGCAGCGCTCAACGCGGGCGGGCTGAGCCATGTCGAGAGATTCGAGTATCGTCCTCATCTAACGATCGGCGGCCCGGTGAATGAGAGCGCACTCGAATCCATTCAAAGAAAGGCGGAGCGCGCCTGGCGAGCGAGCGCCTGTTCGCGACGCCTTATGGTGGACGAGATCGTCTGTTTGTGGCTTCCGCACGGCGGCACTTCATCGGATTGGCGTCGTCTGTGGTCGCACTGGTTGAGCGCGCAGGCGGGCAAGGGAGCGGCGGCGGGCACTACTGCTCAAACATCCTGAGCTGATCCTGGGGCTTTGCCGGTTCCTCTTTCCTACCCTTGGCGCGCGCGGGCGTTGAGCTTCCAACGACTCCTCGCAGTTCGGTACCGATAATCGCGGCGCGGGGAATGAACACGCGCTGGCGCGACGCACCCGACTTGGGCGGCGTGATTACGTAACCCTCTTTCGGCCATTCCAGCAGGCTGGGCGACAAAATACCGTCCAGCCGGTCTCCGTCGCGAAACAGGAATCGAGTCCACAGTCCCGGCACCTTGGGGCGCCGTTCAAATAGGTTGCTTTCCCTAAACAGGTCGGCATGGCCCGGTTCGGAGGCGAAGCACAGAGCTTTTACCGAATCGTAACCGGCTGTCTGCAGCTTTCCATCGACCGTGATCAGCTCGATGTGGTCCGGCAACAAGTAGGCGCCGGGATGAACGACAGCTTCTAATGGCTGGCGGTCAAAACGGTATAGAACCACTCGCTTAGCGGTGCTGGAGGGCAAAGCTACGACTTTGTTTCAAACAATTTCTGGAATATTGTATCATTGGCACAATGGCGGGGACCGTAAAGCCGGCCGAAAGAATCCGTGTTTTTCTGCACTATTGCAGAACCGAGAAAGGCTTGGCTGTCAACAGCTTAGAAGCCTATCGGCGGGACCTCGCCCGGTTCGACGGGTGGCTCGCCGGGAAACCGCTTCCATCCGTGACCTTGAATACTCTTCGCGGCTATTTAGATTACTTGCGAGAAAAGCGTTTGTCGAACCGCACTATTGCACGCCACGTGGCGGCCATACGGTCGTTTTTCGGTTTCTTGCTCGAAGAAGGCGACATTCCCGCCAATCCGGCTGAATTGCTAGTAGCGCCCCAGATCGGCTCCAGCCTACCCAAATACCTGGACACGGCAAGCGTCGACCAGCTTCTGCTCTCACCGGAAGAAGGTTCCGGCACCGGATTGCGCGACCGTGCCATGCTCGATCTTCTGTACGCCACTGGAGTGCGGGTCAGCGAGTTGATCCAATTGCGGGTGGCCGATTTGGACGAATTAGAGGGCACGCTGCGTGTCATCGGAAAAGGCAACAAACAGCGGATCGTGCCGGTGGGCAAGCAGGCGCTGGCGTCGGTAGCACGCTACCGCGCCGAGCAACGCGGGAAGCTTTTGAAGGGCCGCGTGAGTCCCTATCTTTTTGTGACGGCGCGCGGCGGTGCCATGACGCGGCAGGGATTCTGGAAGTTGCTGCACGGGCACGGGAAGTCCGCAGGTATATTTCGATCGCTGAGCCCGCACGTGCTACGGCACAGCTTCGCGACACATCTGCTAGAAGGCGGAGCGGATCTGCGCAGCGTGCAGAGCATGCTGGGTCATTCCGACATCGGCACAACGCAGATCTACACCCATGTGATGCGATCTCGTCTACGGCAGACCGTAGACCGCCACCACCCCCGTGCCTCACGGACTTTTGCCGCCAAGCGCGGCTTGCCGCGATAGGAGACAAGAGCTATGAGCGACTACATGTTCATGCTGGACAGCCATCTGACCGCCGAGCAGAGTAAGGCGGTAGCGGCGGTGCGGGACGGGGCGGAGAGCGCGAATCTCAATCTGTTTCTCACGGGCGGAGCGATGCGCGACATGATGGGCGGGTTTGCGATTCGCGATCTCGATTTCACGGTCGAGGGAGCCTCCGTAAAGTTTGCCAGGACGATTGCACAGAAGACACACGCCGAAATTTTGTCTGTCGATGAATTGCGGAAGTCGGTGGAATTGGTGTTTCCGGGCAAGGTGACCGCCAGCATTTCCATGGCGCGGCAGGAGAAATTTCCGAAACCCGGCGGCAAGCCGCAGGTTCAGCCGGCCACCATACACGACGATTTGCGCGGGCGCGATTTCACCGTGAATGCCATCGCTCTATCGCTCGGAAAGGCTTCGCGGGGATTGCTGCTGGATCCGGCGAACGGTCTGGGCGACCTGAGCCGGAAGGAACTGCGCGCGATCAATAACTACGCGTTCTACGACGATCCCTCGCGCATCTTGCGCATGATTCGTTTTCGCGTGCGGCTGGGGTTTGCGATCGATGAACGGACGCAGAGCCAGTATGACAACGTGCGCGAAGCCAAGCTCGAATCGAAAATTACGGCTGCGGCTTTAGAGCAGGAGCTGCGGCAGATCGCGCTTGAACCGCTTGCAGGAGACATTCTCAAGGCACTTGAAGATGCGCAGTTGATTCAGCTCTTTTCGCCGGCGCTCACCGGAGCCAAGCTGAACCTGCCGGCTTTTCAGAAGCTGCAAAAGGCGCACCAGGCATTTTCGGGCGGCGCAGAGATTATCGGCAACTCGTATGCCCTGTTTCTGTTTTTGCTGCTCGAAAAGTTGAGCCCGAAAGAGCGCACTCAACTGATCGCGACCGCCGGCATTCCGCGTGCGGAAATAGATGCCGCAAACCGGCTCGAGGCCAAAGCCGGCAAGGTGGAGAAAGAGCTGTCCACGGCGAAGCTGCAAAAGCCTTCGGCACTCTATGCGATTCTCACAAAGGTTCCGGGCGAGTTGTTGTTGTTTTTGCTGATGCGTTCCAATCAGAGACTGGTGATCGACCGCATCAAGAACTACCTGCAGAAATATCTGCCGGCGGCTCAAGAGATCAGCGAGAAAGATGTGGTGGGTGCCGAGCCGGGCACTCCGAAGTTCGTCAAACTGTATCAAAAACTCGTCGCGACGCGGCTCGATGCGCGGCCCAAGAAAGTCGTGGTCGAGGAGCCTCCCGCGCCTCCGCCGCCCGGAGCGAGCCGACGTTCGGCTACCTTCGGACGCTAGCGAAAGGCTTTCGCGAACCTTTACTCCGAAAGGCCGAACACCATCACCGTTTGGCCGGAAGCGACGGCCACGCGCTGCTTACCATCGAATTCGTACGCCATAGGTGACGCCTTCCACATTTGGTTGGCTTGAAAACGCCAGAGGGGTTTTCCGTTTGCCGCGTCGACGGCTATGAACATGCCGCTATCCTCGCCAAAAAATAGAAGTCCGCTAGCTGTAGCGAGAGTTCCACCCCAGGTGTCTCCCTCACCAATCTGGGGTAGCTCCCAGACGACTTTTCCCGATTGGATGTCGAGGGCTCGCAAGATTTTCTGCGGCACTTCGCCCGGCACCGGACGTTGCGATCCGCCCAGATAGTTTTGCCCAGCTTGCCACTCGGCAGGCCCCAGCGAGTAAATATTGCATTTCTCGAGTGTCTGCAAATAGTAGAGACCGGTAGAGGGCAGAAATGACGTTGAATACCAATTTGTGGCGCCATCCTGCGCCGGGCATACATGCGTGCCACCGGGCACTTTGGGCAGAGGCAGCAGAACCGGGCGGCCGTCGGGTCCGATTTCTTTGGCCCAGTTCATTTTGTGGACGAACTGTTTCGTCAGCAGCAGCTCGCCAGTGATCCTGTCTAGCACATAAAAAAATCCGTTCCGGTTCGCCTGCAGCAGCAAATTTCTTTCACGACCGTGCCAGATTGTATCCACGAGAACGACGGGTTCGCTGGCATCCCAATCGTGAAGGTCATGTGGCGTGAATTGGTAGTACCACTTCAGCTTGCCCGTCTTCGCGTCTAGCGCAAGAACGCTATCGGAATAGAGATTGTCGCCTTCCCGCTCCGCGCCGTTGTACTCTGGATCCGGGTTGCCGGTCTGCCAATAGAGTATGCCGAGTTTTTCGTCATAGGAGCCGGTAAACCAGGCAACCGCGCCACCATGTTCGCGAGCGTTTCCTTTCCAGGTTTCGGCAGTGGGCTCGCCGGCGGCGGGCACAGTCCAGAACCTCCACGCTTCTTTTCCGGTCGCGATGGAAAACGCGGCCAGAAATCCACGCGCGCCTTCTTCGCCGCCGGCAGTGCCGGAGACCACCAGATCGCCGGCTACCAGCGGGGCTGACGTCGCGTTGTAATTCTGATGCCAGTCCGCCATCTCGGTATCCCATTCGACTTGGCCCGTGTGGCGATTCAATGCGAGAAGATGCGCATTGTCGGTCACGATAAAGAGCCGGTCGCCGGCCCAAGCGACGCCACGATTGATGCCGGCTGCCCCTCCGCCCGTCACCCCTTTGGTGCGCGGCCGTTTGAAGTGCCACAGCACGCGGCCGTTGCCGGCATCGAGCGCATAGCACTCATTGCCGCTGGTTACGTACATAATGCCTTCGACCACCAGCGGCGTCATCTCCAGAAAAGCAGCTCCAGGAAACGGGAAGGTCCACTTCGGAATGAGGTGTGACACGTTGGATTTATCGATCTGTGTGAGCCTGGTGTAACGGTTGCCATTGAGATCGCCGTTATAAGTGGGCCAATCGGACTGCGAAGTGACTTCACGGAATCGGGCGCCGGCTGGACGCAGGAGATGGATACGGTCATCCGCGGTCTGTAACGCCAGATCTTCGGCGCTCTGGCTAAGAACCGTTCCCTCGAGCCTTGTGCCTGTCGTCGTTTCGACGGTGCGTTTCACGACTGGGCGGTCGGGACGCGCACTCAGCGTGCGCAGGAATGCGATTAAATTCGCCAGCGAGGGACCGGTGATATTTGGGAAAGCGGGCATACCACGGCCCGAAATGCCCTGGTGGATGATTGTCGTCAGCTGCTGATCGTCGAGGCGCCGGAGCCGTTCGGCAATCGCTGGACCGAACTCGCCACCCATGCCATCGCCGCCGTGGCAAATGGAACAGGTATTGGCGAACTGTTGCTGCCCGGCGTCAATATTTTGGCCGAAGCACATCCCTGCCGCACATAGGGCGAGTAGCAGCGAGGAAGAGCGCATGGGGGCTACATCAGAATACAACGCGATTGCACGGGGTTCATGGGCGGTTCGCTCGATATTCGCCGCTCGCAAGGCCCAGGATGCGGCAGGTACCTGGCCGATCAGATGAAGAAGATTTCAGGTAATTTCTGGCGGCTTTCGGGCTAGAATTATTCAGGTCTCAGAAACCCTGGACCGGAGGAGGGTTACAGATGGAGTACCCACGGGTTCTCGCAGGCATCGCCCTGGCAGCTTTCGCACTTACCGCGGAGTCAGTAACTGTTCAAGCGGCCCAAGCTCCCGACACCACGACGGCCGCAAAAACGAAACACAAATCCAAGAAGGCGACAGCGACGGATTCGGCTAGCCCCGCCACTCCCACTCCGGCAGGAACGACAGCTGCACCCGCCGCGCCTAAGACAGCCAGTAAGACCCCGGCGCCTGTCGCCAATGCATCCGCGAGCGACATCGCGGCGGCAAAATCATCCGGCAAAGTGTGGGTCAACACCGACAGCGGCGTCTATCACAAAAGCGGCCGCTGGTACGGAAAGACGAAACAAGGCAAATTTATGTCTGAGGATGATGCCAAGAAAGCCGGCTATCACGAAGCCAAGGAAGAAATTGGCTCAAAGAAGACTTAGGACACAATCAAGGAATTACACATGAGCTTATCCGATCTAGCAGGACAATTACTCGGCGGTCAGCAACCGGGTTGTAATCCGAACTTGCTTAGCACATTGCTAACTGCTGTGAACAACCATCCCGGCGGCGTGAGCGGCTTGCTGGAGGCGTTCCAGAAGCAGGGCTTGGGTGGAGTTGTGAGTTCCTGGGTGGGAACGGGCGCGAACCAAGCCGTCTCTCCGCAACAGGTGCAAGGTGCGCTTGGGGACCAGCAGGTGCAGGACATCGCGTCCAAGCTGGGCGTTTCCACGCAGGACGCTAGTTCGCATATTGCGCAATGGCTGCCGGCGATTATCGACCACCTCACCCCGAATGGGCAGGTGCCGGCATCGGGAAGCAACCTGATGGAAATGGGCGCCGGACTGATCCAGGCGTTGTGCAAGTAAGTTTCGCGAGGACATTTTAATGAAATCCATACGAAAGTTGTTATTGGTATTGGCGATGGCGCTGACGGTCACGCTGCCGCATGGCGTTGCCTTCGCGGGACAGGCCGCGAAGAAGACCGGGAGCAAGGCTGCCGCCGCTGCCAGTGCGGATTTGGTGGATATTAATTCGGCGACCGCGGAGCAATTGCAGGCGCTACCAGGCGTCGGGACTACCTATTCCGACAAGATCATCAAAGGGCGGCCGTATCACGGCAAGAACGAACTGCTGAGCAAGAAGATCGTCCCTTCAGCCACTTACAACAAGATCAAGGATCTGATCATCGCCAAACAGAATTAAATACGACAGGTCTAGCTGGCAACCTACGCCACGCCCCGATCTTAGGTCATCTATAACGGATACGAGGGCGAAATGCCGAATCGGCGGAAACGCCCTCGTTTTGCATTTCCGTTATTCTATCTGTGACCTTGCAGCAAGCGGATATTGAGTGTGAATACGTAGTCGTCGGCTCTGGCGCAGGCGGTGGAACGGTGGCGGCCCGCCTCGCCGAAGCGGGCAAGAATGTGGTGCTTCTCGAAGCGGGAGGCGACCCGTACGAACTCTCCGGCGGCGATCCGATCCAGCCGGATGTGAATCGATTGCCCTTCGACTACCAGACGCCGGCCTTCCATCCATTCGCTTCCGAAAACGATGCCATGAAATGGGACTTCTTCGTTCGCCATTATGCGGACGAAGAGGTGCAGCGCCGCGATCCCAAATTTGTGGCCGCGCGCGACGGCATCCTTTATCCACGCGCAGGAACTTTGGGCGGATGCACCGCGCACAACGCCATGATCTTCGTCTATCCGCAGGATTCCGATTGGGATTACATTGCGGAAAGCACCGGCGACGCGAGCTGGCGTCCGCAGGCCATGCGGCGCCTGTTCGAACGCCTCGAGAACTGCCACCATCGGCCATTCTTTCGATTGCTGGGCAAACTGGGGATTAATCCTACACGTCATGGTTGGAGCGGCTGGCTCGATACCGAGAAGGCGCTGCCGATGGCCGCGCTGCGTAATAAGTCGCTGCTCGAAACAATATTTGATTCAGCGCTGGAAGCGTTTGCTGATGACGGGCATCGGCTTCGGCGAATTCGTTGGGCGCTGGAAAGCGGTTTCGATCCAAACGATTGCCGGACAGCCCGTGAGAACGCGGTGGGCATTCGCTATACGCCTTTGACCACACGCAATCATGCGCGGATCGGCACGCGGGAGCGGCTGCTCGATGTGGCGAAGCGCTATCCGGGCCGCCTGCGAATTGTGCTGAATGCTCTCGCATGCAAGGTTTTGTTCGATCAAAACAATCGCGCCATGGGCGTCGAATACCTCGAGGGCACAAAACTCTACCGCGCGCATGGCCGGCCGAGTGACGAGCCTGGGATACCACGGACCGTCCACGCTTCGTGTGAAGTGATTCTTTCCGGCGGTGCGTTCAATAGCCCTCAATTGCTCATGCTATCGGGTATTGGCCCTCCCGAAACTCTGCGCAAGCACGGTATCCCGCTGCGTGCGGACTTGCCTGGAGTAGGAAGGAACTTGCAAGACCGTTATGAAATCGGCGTCGTGAACAGGATGAACTTCAAAGCTTGGGAGGCGTTTGCCGGCGCAACGTTTTCACCCGGCGATGCACAGTTCCGGCAATGGAAAACCCGGCGCGAGGGCGTTTACACCACCAATGGCTCGATACTGACTCTATTTCGGCATTCCCCGGACTCCGGAGGGGTTCCGGACCAATTCTGCATGTGTCTTTTAACTAAGTTCAGCGGATATTATCCGGGTTATTCACACGAATTCGCGACGAATTTGAATTACCTGACCTGGGTCGTTCTGAAAGCGCACACACGGAACCATGCCGGAGAGGTGACACTGCGCTCGGCCGATCCGCGCGACACACCTGAGATCGATTTTCGCTACTTCGCCGAGGGTGGCGACAAAGATCTTGATGCCGTGGTGGACGGGATTCGTTTTGTGCGCAAGCTGACCCGGCTTCTTAAAAGACAAGGCCTCATCGCCGAAGAGGAGTTGCCCGGCGAGCATTTGACCGGTGATGCGGAATTGCAGGAATTCGTCCGTTCCAACACATGGGGACATCACGCGTCTTGCACATGTCCGATTGGCGAAGTACTTGCAAGTGATTTTCGCGTGCGCGGCGTGGAAGGGCTGCGAGTAGTGGATGCGTCGGTCTTTCCGCGCATTCCGGGCTTTTTTATTGCCAGTTCGGTGTACATGATGGGTGAAAAGGCCGCTCAAATTATCCTCGAACAAAGCAAAAAGTGATATCATTCCGGGAACCAATCGGATAAAAGGCACGGGAAAGGGATTTATCGTGGACGCGAATCAACTCCTGACGATGAGCCAGGAACAGTTGGACGATCTGTTCAAGAAAAGCGACAGCGGCCCCATTCCGGACGGCGAAGCGAAAGGAACGGCGATCATCGCACCGGGGACCGTATTCAGCCGCGAGATCGCCGAGTTTGTCAACATATTCGCCTGGCACGGCAAGACGTTTGACGGCAAGCGCGGAGTGCTTACCAATCGCATCACGCCGCTCGGTCTCAACGCCATAGTGGCAGAAGTATACAAGGATAAGAGCTGGCTCGACGACAAAGAATGCATCGTGCTCGACTACTCGAAAACATCACTGGTGGCGCACTGGATACGGGATGAGATCCGGCAGCTGGAAGCGAAACTCTATCTTGGCAAAGTGTACTGGGATAAGAAGCGACTGATCGATTTTTGCCTCCAGTTTTGATGGGGCTCCAAAGCCTCCATGACTCCTCAGTCGAGTTTTATGATCCTGGCGCCCATAGAGCCCGGGCGCGTGCAGGCACTGCGCGATCTTCTCTCGTCGATGAATGTCGCCCCGGGCCGGGCGGACGCGAACAACGCATTGCTGCCGTTCGGCCGCTTTGACGTAATTCATTTCTCCCGCCTTGTCATCCTGGATGATCCGACCGTGAACGATATCGAGATCTACGGGGTAGCGCGCCGCTCGTATCCGTTGTATCTGGCGGTGCTCGCGGATGTGGACGGCAGCGCTGACGATTTTCTCGCACGACTCGTACGCGACTGTGCCAAGGGCCTCCGAACGATTTTTTCGTACTGCCAACCCCCGCCAGGGGACGACCTAGCTGCCTGGATGGAGAAATACCGGGCGGACCCGGCGGCGAACTATATCAACTGGCGTGGCCGCACTGTACGACAACTTCGTGAAGAAGCGGCTCTCGCGACATATCTCAGCCAAAAGCGTACCGAGCTAATAGGTAAGCCTCCTAGCGAGGTTCATCGCACGCTCCGCAGCCACGTCGATAAGGAGATTTCCGCCGGTCGATTGCATCTTACTTCCGAACTGGCGACTCCAATCAGCTGGAAGCTCGGCAACCTCGCAAACCTGATAGGCGTCCCGTTGGTGCTGTTGCTGCTGTCCCCGTTCTTGCTCTTGTATTTGCCTTTTTTTATTGTTCTGTTGCGAAGCAAAGAACGGCGCGATCCGGAGATATGCCCGCCGCCCGAAAGCGCCCATGCCGCCAAGCTCTCCTCGATCGAAGACTACTATGTCGCCAATCAGTTTAGCGCCATGGGCACACTGAAGCCGGGTCTATTTCGCCGTTCGACCATTGCATTCGTTTTGTGGCTGCTCGACTACACGGCTCGACACATTTACTATCGCGGACATTTGGCACGCGTGAGCACAATTCATTTCGCGCGCTGGGTATTTCTCGATCAAAAACAACGGCTGTTTTTCGCAAGTAACTATGACGGAAGTCTCGACAGTTACATGGATGATTTCATCAACAAGGTGGCATTTGGATTGAATGTTGTCTTCAGTAATGGAGTCGGCTATCCCAGAAGCAATTGGCTTGTGTTAGGCGGAGCGAAGAACGAGCAGAAATTCAAGTACTTCATTCGACGACACGAACTGGCGACGGAAGTCTGGTACAGCGCGCATCCAGGACTTACGGCATCCGATTTGGAGAGAAACACACGCATCCGCCAAGGCATGGAAGCAGCGCTGTCGGACGAAGAAACAAGAGAGTGGCTGGCGCTTCTATGAACGGCGTCGATTTTTCCGACATTCAGGGGATCGTTCGCTTCGGCTACAAGCACATGACCGAAGCCTGTTACGTGCTTCTCGAGATCAAAGACGCTGCGGCTGCGCGGATTTGGCTCGGCAGCGCGCCGATATCCTCCGCAAACGCGCAACAGCCGCCTCCGACGACGGCGCTGCAAGCAGCGTTCACAGCGGCGGGGCTTCACGCGTTGGACGTGTCCGCGCGCGTAATGGCCGGGTTCTCGAGTGAATTTCTTTCCGGAATGACCGCGGAGGAGAGCCGTTCGCGCCGGCTCGGCGACGTGGGCGCGAACTCGCCCGCCAGCTGGCGTTGGGGCGGCAATCCGGCACAAACGCCGCATCTAGTTGTTATGTTTTTCGCGGCACCAAGCGGACTTGGCCCATGGATGGGCACATTGCGCGACCGAAACTGGGAAAGCGCTTTTCGTGTCATCGATACGCTTGAAACCACCGACCTTCACGGCAAGGAACCGTTTGGCTTTACGGACGGAATCAGCGAACCGGAATTGGATTGGGAATTGCGGCGGCCATTCGTGGCCGATCAGTTGACCTATACGAACCGGATTGCGCTCGGTGAATGCCTGCTCGGTTTCAAGAACGAGTATGGGGAATACACGGACCGTCCTTTGGTGGACTCTGGCGACTTACCGACGGCCGAGGACGATACCAACAAACGCGACGTGGGCCGCAACGGCACTTATCTGGTTATGCGGCATCTAGAGCAGGATGTACGGGGTTTCTGGCAGTTTATCAATCGGACTGCAGGTGCGGTCGCAAGTGAGCGGGACAAGCTGGCCGAAAGCATGATTGGCCGCACGCTCGACGGCGATCCGCTCGTTGCCTCTACGGGTAAGAACGAATTTACTTATGACGGCGACGCCAACGGTCTGCGTTGTCCGTTTGGCGCGCATGTACGGCGCGCGAACCCGCGAACCGCAGATTTTTCGACCGAAATCCAGGGCACGCTTGACAAGTTGATCCATCAGCTGGCACTGAAACCGAGAAAGTTCCGCGACGACCTGATGGCATCCGTTCGTTTTCACCGTATTGTCAGGAGAGGCCGGGAATACGGTCCTGGCCTCGGGCGCGAAGACGCCTTGCATCCGTCGCCGCCCGGAGACCCGGAGCGCGGTGTGCATTTCATCTGCCTGAATGGCAACATCTCGCGCCAATTCGAGTTCGTGCAAAATGCCTGGCTCATGAACTCGAAGTTCAACGGCATGACCGGCGAGACAGATCCCCTACTGGGCAACCGCGAGCCGCTCGCCGATGGCGGAACAACCGATGCCTTTTGCATTCCTCGCGAAGGCGGTATTGGCTCCAAAATTTCCGGGCTGCCGCAATTCATTAGGGTGCGAGGCGGAGCTTATTTCTTTTTGCCAGGCTTGCGTGCTTTACGTTACTTTGTCAAAGCCGGGGCATGAAACGTTTTCGGTGAAGGGATCAGTTAGACGATGGGGTCGTTCATGAAATGGCTAGTCAGAATCGTAGTCGCCGTCGCGCTCGTCGCAGTTGCGATCATTATCTGGATCAAGCTGAAAGAGCCTAAGCCAGGACATGTAAAAGACGAAGCGCTGCTGGTGGGTCGCGATTCTTCTACGTTCCCCGCCGCCGCCGAAGACTACTTCCATGACATGGACGGCGCTCCCGCTCTTACGACCGATGAAATCAAGGGCCGCAACACCTGGATTGTCTGGACCGGCGGCAATGACCACTTATGGGACACGCTCAGCTACCGGAGCTTTGGCGCACTTGATTTTCTGAAGACGCTTTCTTCTAGCCCCGCGTTGAAATACAGCCGTGACAATCGCTGGGAATACCTAGGGCTTGTGAACGAGCCTTGCTTCGACAAAGCCACGGGACCCGATCCCAAGCGGTACGGCCTGTGGCTCGACAAGCGCTCCTCGGATTGCCCGGCCGATCCTTTCGAGAATGAAACGAAATATCCCGGAGTCAAAATCGGCGCGCGTGGAAAAAACATCCCGGCCGGCTCTTTCTACGGTTACGCAACGGGGATCGTGGGACTAAGGCTGTTTCCCAATCCAGACTTCGATGAGAGAGCCGCGAGCAAGTGGGACCCGGTACGTTACTATAATGATCCGGCTTACTACAACAGCAAGGATCTCGTGCGGCCATATCGGGTCGGTATGAGCTGCGGTTTCTGCCACGTGGGCCCCGACCCGGTGAAGCCACCGGCCGACCCGGACCATCCAAAGTGGGAAAACCTGAGCTCGAATGTCGGCGCCCAGTACTTCTGGATCGATCGCATTTTCTATTGGCAGATCGGCTCGGCCACACCCGACTCGAGCCCTTCGGCACACGACCACAATTTTGTCTACCAACTGTTCCACACGTCGCGGCCGGGATCGCTCGATACGTCGCTGGTGTCCAGCGATAACATCAATAACCCGCGAACGATGAATGCAATTTATCTGCTGGGGCCGCGTTTGAATGAGGCCAAACGTTGGGGGAAGGAGACGCTCGCGGGCGGCGGTCTGAACAATAAACAGTTCAATGACTACATGCCGTCCGGGCCGTTGACGGAGTATTTTAAGAAGCCCGATACCGTCTGGACGCCGCGCGTCCTGAAGGACGGCTCAGATTCTGTGGGAGCGTTGGGTGCATTGAATCGTGTGTATCTCAACATCGGAACATTCAGCGAAGAGTGGCTGCTGCACTTCAACGCGCTAGTGGGAGGTAAGCCGATCACGCCAATCGAAATTTCGGTGTCGCGTGCCAACTCGGCGTATTTCAAGGCGACCGAGGCGCAAACGCCGGCTATGGCGGCATTTTTCCTGAAGACCACCGGCGCACATCATTTGCAGGACGCTCCGGGTGGCGAACAATATCTGACGAAGGACAAGGCACTGCTCACGCGCGGCAAAGTTGTTTTCGCGGAAACATGCGCGCGCTGCCATTCGAGCAAGCTGCCTCCCGCGGCGCCCGGACTCGACCCGAACGGCTGCAACGGCAAAGACTATCTGACTTGTTGGAACAAGTATTGGGATTGGACGAAGACACCCGAGTTCAAAGCGCAAATGCGAAAGATTGTGCTGGCTGACGACTTTCTGGTTGACAACTATCTTTCGGCCGAGTTTCGCGTTCCGGTAACGCTCCTGCACACGAATGCGTGCAGCCCGCTTGCGACCAATGCAATCGGCGGCAATATCTGGAACGACTTCTCCTCGCAGTCCTATAAGGACCTGCCGTCGGTCGGCGAAATCACCTGGTATCACCCCGTCACCGGAGAAGCCCATAAGTACAAAATGCCTGCCGGAGGGCGAGGCTACACGCGTCCGCCATCATTGGTCAGTGTCTGGTCGACCGCACCTTTTCTGTTGAACAACACAGTCGGCCGGTTCGAAGAAAGTCCCTCGGTCGACGCGCGTATGCGATCTTTCAACGATTCGATCGAGAAGATGCTGTGGCCGGAAAAGCGCGACCGCGATGATGTGCTTGGCTCGAAGATACCCGGCCGGATCGATCGCACAACCACACGCAGTTTTCTACATCTGGCAAGCGGCTTTCTCCCGGACGCCCTGCAGCGGCTGCGCGCGCCAACACAGCGCCTGTTGCCGTGGGTATTTGGCGACGACGGTGTACAGATTGGACCGATTCCTGCCGGTACGCCAGTCGGTCTTCTGACCAACCTCAATCCGCTGGCGGAAGGCAACAACCCGGCAATGCACCTGGAGCAGGCCGGGAAATTGGTGGATCTATTGCTCCGCATGAAGCTCGATCTGCTGAAACTGCCGTCGAATGCCACCGACGATCAAGCGCGCCAGGTGCTGAGGAATCTGGTGGATCCAATGCTGGGGTTGAGCAAGTGCCCGGACTTAATCGTTAACCGCGGTCATTATTTCGGCACTGGTTATGTTGAGCCGGGACAATCCGGATCGCAGCAGGAAGCGGCGCTCAGCGACCAGGACAAGCGCGCGCTAATCGAATTTCTGAAAACTTTCTAGGATTCGAGCGCGGCCTGCATCATTGCTCGCGCGTATCCGACATTAAATGCGTAGCCGGCGTAGGAGCCGCCGCCCGGATAAGTAGACTTGAAGGCGGACGAAGTAACCTGCGAATCGTTTTTATCGACATCCAGCGCTCGCGGATGTTCGGGATACATCAGCCTAGGATATTTCAGTTTGACCAGCTCGCGCATAACACCGAACATGTCCACCTGGCCTTCGTCAATGAACACTTCGGAATATTGTTCGTAGGGCTTGCGCACGCGCACGTTGCGATAGTGAACGTGATTGATGCAGTCCTTCTTCATGAAGTAGCGGCAGACCTCGACCGGATTTTCGCCCATTTCGCGAGTGACTCCGCAATCGAAGGTGATACCGTTGAACGGGCTCGGAATGATATCGACCAGTCTTTTCCATCCCGCCACGGTTCCCATGATCTGGCCCGAGCCGCGGCTGATGGGCGCGGGTGGATCGTTGGGATGCAAGGCTAGGCGCACGTTCGATTCTTTGGCCACCGGGACAACCGCTTTCAAAAAATAGGACACGTTGTTCCACATTTCATCTAATGTGTGCGCGCCTTCCTTGGGCAGGGGTTCCAGGTTCTTCATGCGCTCATAATCGAAGGCCGTGTAGCCCGTCCCGGCGCGTCCGGGCTCGTAGTAGTAGCCCTCCATGGCGCGATGTGCGTAGAAGTTATATTCGACGACCGGAAGCCCGACTTTGCCCCCCGCGCGGATCGACTGTTGTACTTTCTCGATTTCTTCATCCCGTCCAGGGCGTCCATAGATGGTGTTAGGAAAACCGGCGATCATCAGATTGCCCAGCTTGACGTCCGCCGCTTTGGCGGTATCCATCATCTTTTGAAGATCGCTCTCCTGCCAGGGAAGGCCATGTGGGCCGCCACGCAGTATATAATTCACGCCAAGTTGCTTTACTTCGCGCAAAGATGCCTCATCCAAGGGACCGACTCCCAGGCAGAGTTTGGGCGTGTTCGGGCCTTCGACTCGAGGCCAATCGTTGAACGCGGCGGATGCTCCGTGCGGCAACGATGTGGCGAGCGCCGACGCGCTCAAAACCTTCATAGCATTTCTTCGCGAAACAGATAGTTTCATAGGCAGCTTCGCTGCAAATTATGTCAGATGCGGATTGAGACTACTGCGTGCCGACGATGCTCCATTCGCCGTCACGTTTGGAAAGAGCGAACGTAACCAGCAATGGGGGACTCTGCTTTTCCGTTCCGTCGGAAAATGTTTCTTCCACCTGGCGGCGGCAGACGATAGTGGCGCGTTCGCCATCGACCTCGGCGGCCGACGTGGGCGTAATGGTCATACGTATGGCAGTCACCGGCGCGAGTTGTGCCTTTACGGTACGCCGATCGAGGCTGCGATGCAGAGTAGTGATGCCTTCTACGTCTTTGGTATTCCAGGCGTTCACGTAGCGCTCCAGCACGGTTGTGACGGCGTTCGAAGCCTCGGCTTGCTCACGAGCCTGGAGAGCGGCCACACCCAAGGCTTGTTCCGCTTCCCTGCGAGCGGCATCAGCGCGCGCTGATGCCACGAGCACTGTCTTATTTTTCAATTCCGCCTGGTCGTGCAGCGCCTTCTCCGCTTGCTCGATGCCCTCGACAATTTCTCGATTGTTCCATTGATCCTGTGCGAGGTTCCGATCCACGGCCAAGTCGAGCGTTGCTGGCGGGCCAAGCGGCGGGAGAGCCTTCGGATTGGCTGCGATCCCCTGCTTTTGGTGCGGCACTGGCACGTCGACGATAGTACGGACGAGCCGCGGACTGCGGTCCTCCGTTTGAGGCTTAGGAGGAGGAACAACGTAAGTCTTTGCGGCGGCGTCCAGCTCACTAACGGTTGGTTTGTGGCGCCCTGCAAAGAATGCCATTGTACTGAGCAGTAGCACTGCCGCCGCAACTCCGAAGCCTCTCGTGCGAGTCCATGTGGCGCCTGCTACTTCCGGTAATGGAACTGGGACTTCTGCGCGCTTCGCTCCTACTGTCTCGAGGATTGGTGCAGGTGGAGGAGGAGTTCTAGGAGGCGCCTCAAGCGCCCGCTCGATCGATTGCAAGCGTTTCGCGAGTCGCGGGTCGCCAGGGTAACGATGGAGCGCATACAGCAGGCGTCCCCGAAAACCCGCCAAATTCTCGATGGGCTCCGAACGGTTTACGTCTGCGAGCACGTTCCGGATGTATTCCTCGCACAATTCGCGCTCGATCGGTTCCCAGATTTCGGTTGGCGCTCGCCAGTTGACGTTAAGCCCCTCGGCCAGGCTCAACATTGATTCCGCGACGCGCCAATCGGTACCGGTTACAATGACCGCGCCATACAGCAGCTTGTCAAATACGCGGCGTCTCAATTCTTCCGAGCCAAGGCTCAAGTCAGTAGCGCGTAGAAACGCGTTGAGCGCCAAGCCTGAGCGTCGCATCTCGAGCGCTCTTTTGGCTTCGGTTAGTAGTTGATCGACCTGCGCGGATCGAGCGTGTTCACTTAGATCGCTGCTCATTTGCGCCACCCGAGATACTTGCGCAGATAAGGGCCTTAGGCTGTACTAAAAGTTCCAATGGTACTACCTTGATTCTAATAGGCCTACGCGCCATGGTAGCATACACTTTTCCCTTCCCCACGATCTGCCCGCTCATAGCTCTACGACATGAAAAAATTCTGTATTTCCGCCTCGATTTTCGTTTTTTTCAGTGCCGGTGAGTTGCTTTCGCAGTCCGTTCCGATTGCCAGCGTGCCCGGTTTAGCTGGCGCTCTTCCAGCGCCGAGTGCGTGCGCGGGAAAGGCCGGTCTTGCTTGCGCGATTCCGAATCTGTACGGCCCGTACGGTTTGGTTTTGCCGATTCCCGACGGCCGGACCGCGCACTTCGACTCGAGCTTCCAATCGAACTTTATGGCACTGAATGCCGCTATTGCGACGCAGTTGACGCTACTGCCGCTGGCGAGCCCGGCGTCCGGTTTCACTTATACCTACGATCCAGCGACCGGCGTGTATTCCCGATCCGCGCAAAGCCTTGGACCGGTGCTGACCGAGCGCGCCGAAACCATCGGCCGGCATAAATTCTTTTTTGGCGGCACTTTTCAACGCTTCCGCTTCAACAAACTCGACGGCGTGGACCTGCATAATTTTCACGCCGTATTCGACCATCAGATCAACACTCCTACAGGAGACTGGCGCGAACAATTTATTTCGACGCAGAATTCGATCGATCTCAAGATCAATCAATTTACGGTGTTCGGTACATACGGATTGACGAACAGGATCGATTTATCGGTCGACATTCCCTTTGTACAGGTCGGCTACAACGTGACGTCGACTGCAACAATCAATCGCATAGTAAACACCGAGCCGATATTTACTCCAGGGCCGAACGGCGTCAACGTCGAATGCTGCGCGAGCAGCGGTGGACCAGGACCATTCGGCCCGAACTGGGGTTATTATTTCGACCCGAATAATAAGCAGGGCAGCATCCAGCGCGGGTTTGCGAATGGCCAGACTTCGACGGATTTCCTGAATCCCGCCAGAACAGGCGATATTTATTGGAATCCGAGCAAAAACAGCGCCGCCGGCATCGGAGACGTGACGTTCCGATTGAAGGGCACGGTGTATCGATCGGAACGGATAAAACTAGCCCTGGCCTCCGATCTGCGGCTTCCCAGCGGAGATGAGAGTAACTTCCTTGGCTCCGGCGCTTGGGGAGTGAAGCCATTCGCGGCGATTTCAGTGCGCACGGGCTGGCTGACGCCGCACGTGAACTTGGGCTATCAATGGAACGGCTCTTCCTATCTGGGCGGCAACATTTGGAACGGCACGAAGGACAAGCTGCCGGACTTCGCTTTCTTCTCGGTAGGAACGGATATCGGATTGACGCGCAGGCTTACGGCGGCAATCGACTACCTCGGACAGGAACTCATCAACGCGCCACGCATCAGGGAATCGACTTACACGTCCCTCGGACCTCTCGTATCCACCGGCCAGGTGGGAACGTTTCCCACGATCAGCACGATCGATAAGGAGACCTATAACCAAAGCAATTCTGCCTTCGGCGTTAAGTACAACCTTTTCGACGGGCTGATCGTGAGCGGCAATCTGTTAGTGGCGTTGAATGACGGCGGTCTACGCCAGAGAGTCACACCGCTGTTCGGGTTGTCGTATTCGTTCTGAGCTGTCAGAATTTAGTGGTGGTTGTGCCTCCACTCCCAGTAGGCGCGCTGGTCGTTATGGCTTAGCTTGCGGTAATCGTGATGCGGACGGTGCGTCTCGACTACCCATTGGTTGTAGTAGACACGTTCCCCATCGTTCCAGGTATGGTAATCCGCACGATAGGGATCATAGGCACGGTAACCCACCGCTACGTGCCCGCCGCCACAGTTTGCGAGCATTCCCGCCGCGAGCAAAAGTGTACCAACTACTAGTTTTTTCTTAGACATAACAGCTCCTCCCGCTAGATTTGACTCGTAGGCCGCTCGGAAGCGTACACTTCCACACGAGTTCGCCTAACCGTGGGAGTTCCAGTACAGTCTAAGGAACAGCCGATGGAATGGACCGACTCAGCGGCCGCCGAACAGGCTCGCAAGGGAGACCAGCGCGCCTTTGGCGCCTTGGTGGAACGTCACAGCCGTTCGGTGTTTCGTTTGGCT
>Ga0157369_10001392_pt1 | contig 29708 bp, 26 predicted proteins | sample C25metaG_FD_113461 | JGI IMG/M metagenome (GOLD analysis project Ga0157369, IMG submission 113461) | Corn rhizosphere microbial communities from Kellogg Biological Station, Michigan, USA - C2-5 metaG | ecosystem: Host-associated > Plants > Roots > Rhizosphere > Soil | place: USA: Michigan... | reverse complement strand
GAACGTCGAGATCGCACCCGATCGAAATGCAGATCACCGCCGAGTCGGGTCCATGCTCCGCCTGCGCGTCGAGGTCCGCCTGGACCAACGCAACGTTCGACGATTCATCCGCGATCACGACCAACTCCGTCGGTCCCGCGGTCATGTCGATGCCCACCGTCCCGACGAGCTGCGCCTTGGCCGCGGTCACGTACTGATTGCCCGGTCCGACGATCTTGTCCACTCGCTCTAGTGACTCGGTGCCGAGCGCCGCCGCCGCGATTCCGGCCGCGCCGCCACATTGATAGATCGCGGTGATGCCGAGGCGCGTGCAGGCGTAGTGCAGCTCATCGCGCGACGCGGCGGAGGGCGTCGTGATCACGACCAGTTCGCGCACGCCGGCGATGCGCGCCGGTACGGCGCACATGATCAGCGTCGAGAGGTATACCGCGCGTCCGCCGGGGGCGTAAATCCCGACGCGTCGCAGCGGCCGGACGCGATGCTCGATCGCGTTCCAGCGATACGACTTCGGCAGTTGCGGACGGTGAAAGGCTTCGATCCGCTCGATGGCCAGCTCGATCGCGTCGCGCATGGCGGGATCGATCGATACCTCGCGCGGTGTGATGAGCACCTCATCGATCGTCACCTTGTCGAACCGTTCAATCTGCTCGCGCACGAACGCATCGCCGCGCGCGCGCACGCCCGCGATCTGCTCGGCGGCCACGCGATTGGCGTTCGCACTCGACGCGCCGCGTCGCGCTTCGAGCTCGCGCAGGGCGGCATCGATGTTATCGCGCAACATTCACCGCCTCCTCCACGCGCGCGATCAGCTCGCGCACGATCTTCGGCTCCGTGCGATAGAACGTCTTGCCGACGATCAGCCGCGGCGAGATCTCCGCGATCACGTCCTGCAGCTCCAGGTGATGCACGCGCACCGTCTCGCCGGTCTCGACGAGGTCGACGACGTGCGAGGTCAGTTTCAGCACGGCTGCCAGCTCCACCGATCCGCTCAGCGGCACGACCTCGGCGCGCACGCCGCGCGCATCGAGAAACTGCCGCGTGATGCGCGGATACTTCGTCGCGACTTTCGTCAGGGGCGGTGCTCCCGGTGCGGCGATGAGCATCATTTTGCAGCGGCCGAACGGAAACTCAACCGGTTGATACGCCGTGCATTCGTGCTCGAGGATCTGATCGAGTCCGGCGATGCCTGCGTCCGCCGCGCCGTGCTCGACGTAGACCGGCACGTCGCCGTCCTTCACGAAAATCCACTCGATGCCGCCGCGGTCGAACACCAGCCGCCGCGTTTTGAGATCGGCCTCGTCGGGCACGTCGTATCCGGCCTCCGCGAAAACGGCGAGCGCCCGCTCCTGCAATCGTCCTTTGGGGATGGCAATGCGCATGGTTTCAGTCCAGATCGTCGATGGTGAACGTGAATCCGATCGCGGCGGCGCGGCGGCCGAAGCGTTCGTAGAGATTGTCGTAGCGTCCGCCCTGCGCCACCTTCGCGCCGCCGGTGTAGACGCGGAAACGCAGCCCGGTGTAGTAGCCGGAGCTGCCATCAATGTCGTCGAGGTGCAGCGAGAAAACATCGTTCTCGCCGAGCGCATCGCCGATCGCGCAAAGCCGCGCCGCGGCCTCGGGGGCGAACGGCGCGACGTCATCGATCGTCGCCTCGCCGGAGATCAGTTTTCCGACGATGGTTCGCAGCGCGGCCGGAACGTCCGGCGACATCCGCTTCGCAGCCAGCGCATCGCGCACCGAATCCGATTGCGCGATGAGCGCCGACGCGATCGAGACGTCGTTGTAAACGATGGAGGGATTCGGAACGAGGCCTGAGGCCAGCCGGAGCATGGCCACGTCGGCATCGACGGAATCGTCGCCGACGATCTCCGCGCCGATCTGGAACAGCTCGCGATTTGCACCGAGCCGCGACGCCTCCACGCGAATCACATCCCCTCGGTAGAAGAGCCGCAGTGGGAGATCGCCGTCCGCGATCGACGGCGCCAGCGCGCGGGCCAGCATCGGTGTGAAGTCGGCGCGGATGGCCACGAGATCGCCTTCGCGATCGACGAAGCGGTAGCTTTGCTTCGCCGCGGCGCTGTCGACGAGCGACGCGTACGGCTCCACATAATCAATGATCGGCAGGACGACCTCGTCGAAGCCGGCTGCGGCGAAGGCGTCGACGAAGCGCGCCTCGATGCGCCGCCGCCGCGCAGTCTCTTCGCGCAGCAACGGGTGAACGCCTGTCGGATATCTCGGTTTCGCGGCCATAAAGTCAAAAACCTCTTCCCCGGATCGGAGAAGAGGTTGATTTCAGTCGGCTACGTTCGCTGAGCGCCCCTTGTCCGATCGGGGCGCGTGCAGCACCCCTACGTCACGTGATGATGCTGGTGGTGCTGCGCGTGAGCGAAGTTGGTGTTCATCAGAGTTTGCGGAGTGTAGAGACGGGATGGGCGCCTGTCAAATTCCTATCGCCCTGCGGTGTGGCGGCGCAGATCGACCGTCGGCGCATCCTGAGTTGCGGAGGCGTAGTGCGCATCGCCGGGATAGACGACATGTACGGCGTGGCTCTTCGCTCCCGGATCCAGAACCGTGACCTCTGCTTCCGCAACGCCGGGCGCGGTCGTGGCGAGGGCGGCCTGGGTGTGGATCTGCGTGCCGGGCATAGTGATGTCGAGCGTTCCCGTCGGTGCGGCGAAGGGCGAGCCGGCAGCGCGAATATGGATCGTTGAGCTGGCGCCAATTCTTGTGGACGTCACCGTAATCGATGGGAATCCGATGGTGGCGCTGACCGAGGAGGTGAGTGTCATCGGGAGGAAATTTGCATCACCCGCGTAGTCGATCGTGATCGGATTGCTGCCGACATTGGGGAGATACACCAGTCCGTCTGCTACTTGCACTGCCGGTGTGAGCATCAGGCGGCCGAGCTCCTGGCCCTTGGAAGAAATTGTGACGAGTCCCGTGGCCATCGTGCCGCTGTAGGGTGCCGTGCCGTCGACGCCGATCGTAAAACGCGCTGTCTGGTCGAAGGCGACCTTGTTCGTTGATGAAAGAAGCTTGATTGCTCCAGGCCAGCGCGGTGTGTTCCCCGTCGCGACGACATCCACGTCGAGGGAGCGAATCATGGTGGCGCCCGCGAGAACCGTGAGCGTAGCCTTTCCGATGCGCAGCCCTCGCGCCACAAACGTCGCCGTCTCGTTCGCTCCGAATGTGGGGATCGGCGTGGATACAGAGATGACCGCCGGATCGGACGAGGCCACCGCGATGTTCGTCGCGCCGGCCGGGACGGAGAACCAGACATTGGCTTGCGATCCTGGCGTGAGATAGAGCGCGTCCATGCCTATGGAGCCGTTCGTGGTCCACCCGACACTGTTGTTCGCTGGCTGTGTATCCCGCTGGAGAGCGGTCGCCGTAGCGGTGAGATATTGCTGCGTACCGGGAAACGACAGGCCTAAGGCGGCGAATACCAGAGCGCTTGTGCCGGGCGCGAGCTGCTGGACATTGCACGGAACACAGGCGTCGTATCCGAAGATCGTAGGCGTGACGGTCGCGGCCACACTAACGGCGGTCGCTGTCTGGGGGCCATTGTTCAATGCATTGACGTTCACCCTGGTCGTGATGTTCGAGAAATCGAGTGCGAGTGCGACATCCGCGAATTGATCGTCGTCTTTGATGATGGCGTAGGCAATTGTTTTCGCCAGGATCGCGCCGCTGGGATTACGCAGCGCAAGGAGGAACGTCTTATTCTTCTCAGGAATGACGTTTCCACGTGTATGAACGTCGATGGACTTCGTGGTCTCACCGGCGGTGAAGGTGAGCGTGCCGGATCGTGCCTCGTAGTCGGTTCCGCCCGTTGCCGTGCCGTTTTCGGTTGCAAAATCGACTGTGACGTTTTTCGATGCCGGCGATGAAAGCGTCACGGTGAAGCGAGCGAGCACATCATGCCCATCGCCCTCGGTTACTTGAAGATCGTCAATCGTCAGCGATGGCGTTGCATCAAGCGGAATCGCCCACAATTCGCGCCCGAATGCTCTGGTCGTTGCGGTGAAGAAGATTCGATTGCCAGCTTGAACAAAAGTATCCGGCAAGCCATGCAGGACGCTTCCGAGGCTTCCCTCTGATCCTGGTTCAATGTCGGCTACCAGTCTTGTGTCGGCTGCCGTTCCGTCGGTGACCCAGGGCTCATTGCCGAGCAGGCCATCGGTGGCCTTAAAATAAACGAGACCACCAATGCTCGCTAGAATCAGCGGATTCGAGATCGAACCCTCAGGGCCGGGATAGATATCCGTCACGATGTGTGTGCCTGGGACTGTTCCGTCGCTCGTCCAGAGCTCGGAACCGTTGGCTGGATCGGATGGCAAAAAGAGAATGCTGTCACCGATCGCTATGAAAGGGAGTGCAGCCGGCTTCACGGGCGAGAGATGCGTGCCTTCTTCGGTTCCGTCGGTGACCCACACTTTCCCATCGATGACGATAAAGAGATTCCGGCCCGCGGCTGTCATATATGGATCGGAAGTTCCCGCGGCGAAAGACGTGACGACGGTCGTCCCCTCAATGGTTCCATCGGTTTTCCAGAGCCTTATGAGCCTCGTGGTTGCTTGTAAATCGTTTTTTGTCGCAAAGAAAACGTTCCCCTTCAGAACGACGGGGCAGGACGCTGGTTGCTCTACCAACCTGGCGATTTCGTAGGTTCCCTTCACGGTGCCGTCAGTGGTTCTCAAGCTCTGCTGATGGTCGTCAAGAAACAGCAGACGCCCGGCGAAGTCCACTGCGCAGGAAGTAGGAGCATTCGCGCCAAGGAAGACCGGCGGAGCATCCGATGCGATCGTCGCTGCCCACAACCCCGCCTGGGAAGTCATGAGGACCTTGTCTCCAAGTATTCGGTAGGGGCGTGACTTCGGGGGGAACCGCTTCGTCAGACTGGCAGAGTACGCGGTGCCCTCGGGCGTGCCGTCGGAGGTCCCATAGCGGCCGTTGCCAGCCGCCCCATAGACTCCATTGATGTCGAAGAGGGAGTCATGAATCAGAAGCGACTTACCAACTGCGAGATAGTCCTCCGGCAAAACGTGCAGAGACAACGTTCCTGCGGTCGTTCCATCGCTTCGCCAAAGTGACGTCGTATTGCCATCGCTTGCCTTGAAATAAACCCAGTCGCCTGCAGGAACAAGTTGGTAGGGATTACTTGCCGGTGACGACTCGGGATAAAGGTTGGCGATCCTCGAGGTTCCGGCGTCCGTTCCGTCGCTCTTCCACAGCTCTTGCCCACTCACATTGTCCGAAGCGCTGAAATAGAGAATGCCGTCGATGTTCGTGAGGTTAGGGATTACCTCGAGATAAGAACCTTTGACGAAGTGAGTTCCAGCCGAACTACCGTCCGAAACCCATAGCGTCCAATTAGGCGACGAGTACGGGTTGGTCAGCGCCGCGAAGTAAACCTTGTCGCCCACAGCGACGAGACCCGAGGGGTAGCTCGATCCGTCGGCGTAAATGATGTCGCGAACCATCGTGGTTCCGGTTTCCGTACCATCGGTCTTCCAGAGCTCGATCCCGTTGTAGGAGGTGTACGTGCGGAAAAACGCCCGATCGCCAGCTGCGGTAATGAGGAGATCACTGTAATTAATGTAAGCCGACGAAATGTCATGAATGACGTGCGTGCCGGCCGCGGTTCCATCGCTGATCCATAACCCCCGGTTATTTGTCAAATCTCTCGCGATGAAAAGGACACGGTCGCCGAAGGCAGTGGCGTAGCTGGTATCGGCGCCGGTAATGTTACCCACACCGTCGCTGTCGGCGCGAGCGGTGGACCCGGTTGGATGAGTGCCACCCCCTGTTCCGTCGCTCACCCATGGCTCCCAGCCCACCCCGTTGGTGAATCCCATGAAGAAGAGGCCAAAAGGAGCGACGGCGATTTTCATAGTCGATACCGCCTTCACCTTGACGGTACCGCTCTCTGTTCCGTCGGACCTCCAGAGAAACCCGCGGGCAGTAAAGTAAACTGCGTCCTTGAAAAGAACGGCGTGGGAACCATTCGCCCAATACGGGACTGCCGCGAGCACATGAGTGCCGGACGAGGTTCCGTCTGTAATCCAGACTGCGTCGCCGCGATAGGAAAACTCGCCAGGGACATGAGCGGTGGCAGCGAAGATCATCTGATCGTGATAGATGATTCGATCGTAGGGAAGGACGAAGGCGAAGCCGGTTGCGCTGTCGGTAAGCCGATGCGTTCCGGAGGCCGTTCCGTCCGTCGTCCACAATTCCTCACCCCCCAAATCGGAAGTCAGGTTAAAGAGAACCTTTCCCTTCAAAGCAACGAACCGCGACGGCGCAGGGTTGTTACCCTTGATGTCGATGATGTGCTGCGTACCGTTCGCCGTCCCGTCGGTGGACCACAGCGCGGTGCCACCAGTTGGCGGCGACGTCGAAAAGAGCACCCGCGATCCAAACCGGACGAAGTTCCGCGGAAAAGACGATGCGACCTGGTTGGGCCCCGTCGTGTTGATGTCCTTGACGAGATACGGCGTCTGGCCCATCAAAGGACAACCGATGCTGAGGAAGAGGACTGCGATGAGGGTTCGCATGACGGTCGCCGGAAAACCTGGATTCTAGCAGCGACCGTTTCTGGAGCTTCGAAACCCCTCCGCGACCGCAACTACAATGCGCCCCATGACTCTCGACGAACAGCTCGACTTCCTCGGCAAGGGGAGCGTCGATTTCATCGAACGCAACGATCTGAAAGCGAAGCTCGGACGCGGGAAGCCGCTCACCATCAAAGTCGGCTTCGATCCCACCGCGCCCGATATCCACCTCGGGCACACGGTCGTGATCCGGAAGATGAAGCACTTCCAGCAGCTCGGCCATCGCGTCATCTTCCTCATCGGCGATTTCACCGGAATGATCGGCGACCCGACCGGCAAAAAGGCCACGCGGCCGGCGCTGTCGACCGAGGAGATCCTGCAGAACGCGGAGACGTACAAGCAGCAGGTCTTCAAGATCCTCGATCCGAAGACGACCGAGGTTCGCTTCAACTCGGAATGGCTCGGCGCGCTCGGTGCCGAGGGGATGATCCGGCTGGCGGCGAAATACACGCTGGCGCGCATCCTCGAGCGCGACGATTTCCGCAAACGCTTCGACGCCCATCAACCGATCGCGATCCACGAGCTGCTCTACCCGCTGGCGCAGGGCTACGACTCGGTGGCGCTGAAGTGCGACGTCGAGATGGGCGGCACGGACCAGCTCTTCAACCTCCTGGTCGGCCGCGACCTGATGCGGGAGTACGGCCAGGAGCCGCAGGTGGTCATCACGATGCCGCTCCTCGAAGGCCTCGACGGCGTCGAGAAGATGTCCAAATCCCTCGGCAATTACATCGGCATCAATGAGGACCCGCAGTCGATTTTCGGCAAGGTGATGTCGATCTCCGACGATTTGATGTGGAAGTACTACACCCTCTGCACGGATTTGACGCCCTCCGAGATCGCCGCGAAAAAGACGTCGTCGCATCCAATGGAAGCGAAGCGCGAACTGGCGAAATCGATCATCCGCGACTTCCACGATGCCGCCGCCGCGGACGCGGCCGAGGAAAGTTTCCGGAGAGTCTTCAGCGACCGCCAGGCGCCCGCGGAGATGGAGGAGGTCTCCCTCCCTGCGTCCGCCGAACCGCAGTTGTTATCCAAGGTGATTGTCGCTGCCGGCCTCTCCGAATCGAATAAGGACGCGCAGCGTGTCATCGCCCAGGGCGGGGTGCTGGTGGACGACGCGAAGGTCTCCGACCCTCGCGCGACGTTGGATGCAAACTCCGGCAAGTCGTACGTGCTGAAGGTGGGGAAGCGAAGGTTCGCGAAGATTACGTTCACGTAACACGGGTGGCGTCCCCGCGGCCTCAAAGCGTCTAGCCAGGCGGCACTGCGGAGTAGATCGTGGATTAGTGGATTTGACGTTGTTGAATTTCAAAAAGTTAACCCTGTCCCTCTAATTCGTTAGGCGGAGGTTCACTACCCATGAAACGCAGGACACCGATCGTTGCTCTCTCTCTGATCCTCATCAGTCTTTCAGCTCTCGGGCAACGCGGCGGAGGCGGTTCGCATGGTGGATCAAGTTCACACTCCGGCGGCGCCTCCGTCTACGTTCATGGTTACACGCGCGCCGACGGAACCGCGGTTCGCAGCTATGTTCGCTCAGCGCCTGGAAGTCGCGGGACAACAACAGGCGGCACCTCAAATGCGGGCGGGACGACGGCATCCAATGGAATGGTTGACGCCACGGTCGAGCGTTCGCACATTAAGCGAATTGTAAAGTCGGTAGTGGTCGCTCCGTTGACGCCCGGTCCGAACTCTCTACGGCTTGTAGTTCTCGTCGACCCGTTGACGATGCGTTATTACCGGGAGGGCTGCGAGCATCCAAGCGGAACGAAATCGATGGTTAAGTCTTCGGCGATTCGCGAAGGGTACAGGCCCGCGCCAGAGTGTTACGCGAGATGATTTTAAGGTCACCGACGTGGGGTCTCACCGAACCCCAAAACCGAAGTGCAACCGAAGGGGGTCAGGCCTCTCCTTCTTGCGGGCCGTGTGCGGCTCTACACGACTGGTAAAGCGCAATGAAACCAACGATCGAACGTCGATTGTCGTGGATCGTTACGGCACTGGCCTCCTGGTATGTCGGTTGGACCGGGTATGTTCTGGGCCGTCGTACCCCAGCCTTTCGTCAGCTATTTTCGGGGCTGGGAGCCGAGTTGTCCTGGCCGACGCGAACGGTCCTTTCGCTCTGCACCCCGGCCGTCGTTTGGCCGGCAACGATCGTAACGATCGCATTCCTGTTGGTCAAAGAGAGAACAGTTGAAAGTGGAGCGACCAAGCTCCTTCTCTCCGTAATCGTATTCATGACTACCGCGTGCGTTGCAGCCGTCGCGACGGAGGCGCTGTATCAACCGATGTTTCAACTGATCGAACAGGTCCGGTGAACTCCGATCATCTTGCTGCGGATAAGGTAGAAGCACGTATCTCGCCCACTTCTGGTTGCGATAAAACACATGGAACTCGTCACAGTCGGCAACTATCCGGACCTCGCCAGCGCCGAAGTAGCAGCGTCTCTCCTCGAAGCGGCTGACATCGAATGCGTGATTCCTGACGAGAATTTCGCAGGAATCTACTGGCAGATGGGAACAGCGATCCACGGCGTGCGGCTGCAGGTGGCAGACGAAAATCTGGAGCTCGCGCGCGTTGCTCTACGAAACCCCGGGGAGCCGACGTGGGGCGAAGGCACGCAGCTATCGTCGGCGGAAGACGTTTGCGCCGTGTGCGGATCGGAATCGATTGGGCAGCCAAAGTGGAAGAACCGCCTGAAGGCAATTGGTCTCTTCTTCCCGCCGGCTCTTCTGGCCTGGCCGCTGCTTGCGGCGGTGAACTCTCGCGCCCAGTGTTTCTCCTGCGGCCACAAATGGAGATGAGCGGACCTGTACATGTTTCCTGTACAATCGCATGATGGCAACGGAGACGACCTACACGAACGCCAGGTCAAATCTGAAAGCGCTGCTCGACGAAGCGGCTGACTCGAGGGAGCCGGTGATCATTCATCGTCGCGAAGGCGGTGACGTGGCATTGATCGCGGTCGCTGAATTGCGCGGACTGATCGAAACCGCTCATCTCTTGCGATCACCAAAAAACGCCGAGCGGCTTCTCCGGGCACTCGCCAGGGTGCAGGGCCGGAAGTTGAAGCCGGAGCCTCTCGAAAAACTCCGCCGTGACCTCGGCCTCGACGAGCCCGAACGCGATTAGGCCGTCCGATGCGCTCCGCGGTGTTTCATCCTGAATTTCGGGAAGACCTTCGCTTCTGGGTTGCCAACGATCGGAAGGTGGCACTTCGCGCTCTCGATCTCGTCGAAGCCATCCTTCGCGAGCCATTCACAGGAATCGGGAAGCCGGAGCCGCTGAAGTATCTGGCCGCCGGAGCATGGTCCAGACGCCTTACGCAGGAGCATCGGCTGGTCTACGTCGTGACGAAAGATCGGGTCGAATTCCTTCAGGCCCGCTACCACTATTGAGCGCAATAAAAGGCCGGACTTGCGTCCGGCCTTTTCCGTTTGATCGCGCTCTTAGTGAAGATTGAACGGGATCGTGATGATTTCCGTGGCGCCGTCGGCTGTGACGCGGACCTTCAGGTTCAGCGTCGTGCCGGAGGAGGCGGCGTCGGGCCACCAGGTCAGGCCGCCCTGGGCGTCGTAGAAGCGGAGCTGCGGCGGGGCGTTGAGCAGCTCGAAGGTTGCGGGCGTGGCGGAGTTGACGACGATGCGGAAGTTGATCGGCCACGAGCCGGTCTGGACGTCGATGGAGCGGTCGAGAAGGCCGTCGCGGTTCGCGTCGGGGACGCTCACGCTGCTGCTGTCGCCGAACGCGATGCCGGCGAAATCGATGCGGGAGTCGGCGCGAGCGAGGATGCCCGGGACGTAGGTCGGATCGCCGGAGACATTGTCGACGGCGCTGCCGTAGGGGATGGCGCGTCCGCTGGTGACGACTGCGTGGATGGTGTCGTTGTCCTGCGCGTCAGTGTTGAAAAGCGCCGCCACGCCGCCGTTGTACTGCGCCTGCGTTCCGGCCGCGTACGTCAGCTCCTTCGAGGCGGCGATGCTGCCGTCTGCGCGCACTAGCTCCCACTGAATCGTCGACGCGCTGTCCGCATAAACCCCGAAGTTGAAGCGCGCCTCGGTGGCGGACGACGGACCACTCAGGACGACCGTGCTGCCGCCCTCGGGGATGCTGGCCTGATCGACGGCCGGGATGTCCTGACCGAACTCGCCGGCGTCTGACTTGTTGAACGTGCGCGAGCTGACGGTCAGCTTCTGCGCGAAGGCGCTGTCGAACGCGATCTCGATCGCGCCGGTGGCGGCCTCGCGGCCGAAACGGCTGGCCACGACGTCGGCGATGGCGACGGTCGCGCGCGGAGCGACGGTGACGCTCGACGTTCCTGCACTGCCGGTGACGTCGTGAAAAGTGAGGGTGGCTGTGATCGGGCTGGCGCTCAGGTTGTGGAGCGTGAGCTCCGTCTGCCAGTGGCTGTCGTTCGCGCCGGGACCGGTGCCGGAGGCGGGGATGACCAGCGTGGCCGCGCCGGCGGCGAGCGGAAGAAGCGTGGCGAAGATTGCAGCGAGGATGCGTGTGATTTTCATTTCCGATTTCTCCTTCGTTGTGTTGCCCGGTGATACGCGAGCACGAAAAAGAGTGTCTAGAAATTTATGCGATCACAGCATGAAAATGAAGGTTGTTAAATGGATATGAAAAATAGATACAAGCTGTCGTATCGTAGATACGGCGGTGCGGACGAGAACGTTGGGCTGTCATCCTGAGGCTGCCGGAGCCGTTGGAGCGCGAAGCGCGGAACGGCGCAGGACGGCGAAGGATCTCAAGATGCGGCAACTCCGGCTGAAACCACTGGGATTCAACGCAGCTTGGGAAGCTTGAGATCCTTCGACCGTCCTGCGCCACTCCGCGCTTCGCGCTCCGTGGCTCCGGCGGCTCAGGATGACAATCGCCCGATATACTCCGGCGCTATGGCCATTCCGCTTCTCGATCTGAAACAGCAGTACGCCACGATTCGCGACGAAGCCCTTCGCGTGACGAACGAGGTCTACGAGTCGCAGTACTTCATCCTCGGGCCTCGGGTCGATGCTTTCGAGCGCGACTTCGCCGCATATTGCCAGAGCAAATACGCGGTTGGGCTTTCGTCCGGCACCGACGCGTTGCTCATCGCGCTGATGGTGCTCGGCGTCGGACCCGGCGACGAAGTCATCGTCCCCGCCTACTCATTCTTCGCCACGGCCGGCGTTGTCGACCGGCTCGGCGCGACGCCGGTGTTCGTCGACATCGATCTGGCCGACTACAACATCGATCCGAAGCAGATCGAGTCGCGCATCACCTCGTGCACGAAGGCGATCATGCCGGTGCATCTGTACGGGCAGTGCGCGGCGATGGACGAAATCAATCGCATTGCCACGAAGCACAATCTCGCCGTCGTCGAGGATGCCGCGCAGGCGGTCGGCGCCGAATACGACGGGCGTCGCGCGGGTGTGCTCGGTACGATGGCCGCGTTTTCGTTTTTCCCGTCCAAGAATCTCGGCGCGTTCGGCGATGCCGGCGCGGTGAGGTGTGAGGATGAGGCGACGTACGAAAAGCTCGTCGACTTCCGCGTTCACGGGATGCGTCCGAAGTATTACCACCGCTACGTCGGCGGCAACTTCCGCATCGACGCGCTGCAGGCGGCCATTCTTCACGTCAAGCTGCCGCATCTCGACTCATGGTCCGAGGGGCGGCGGCGCAACGCGGCGACCTATGCGGAGCTTTTCGCCGACGCGAACCTCGGCGAGCGCGTGATCCTGCCGCGCGAACTTCCGAAGCGGCGGCACATTTACAACCAGTACATCGTTCGCTTCGCCGATAGCGTCGCGCGCGACCGCGTGCTCAATCATCTGAAGAGCGCGGGCATCGGATGCGAGGTCTACTACCCGCTCACGCTGCCGCAGCAGGAGTGCTTCACGGACGTCCCGTCGGCCAGCGAGCACTTTCCGCACTCCGACACCGCCGCCGCGACGACGCTGGCCATCCCGATCTTTCCGGAATTGACGAAGGATCAGATGGCCGAGGTGGTGCGGGAGATCGGGAACGGGTTGGGGTGATGTTTCTCGGGCCTCGCGAGTATCAGCAGCCCAGACAAGAGTGTCTGTGCCACACACGCTGCGGAGCAGCTCCAGAGGGTAGCGAGGGGTTCGAGCGAAGCGAGTACCCCTCGTTAGGTGATGTCGAAGGATTTTTTGTGCCGCGTCAGCGGGACAAGAAAGATTTTTCCAGTGCCGCTACCGCGGCACGAAGTCATGGGGCGCCCTTGTTTCGAGGGGTGTTCGCTTCGCTCTCACCCCTCGCTACCTTCTGGAGCCGCTCCGCGGCGCGAACTCCGGCATCGCGAGCATCAGCAACACAGACAAGAGTGTCTGTGGCACACACCACCGCATGATCCCCATCCGCCACACCCTCCCGCCGCGCACGACGCCGTTCGTCAATCGGGCGCTGGTCATTACGAACGCGATCGTGTTTCTGACGCAGATCTTCCTCGGCGCGCGCACCGAGAATTTCATCAACCTTTTCGGATTCATCCCGGCGCGGCTGACGAATCCGGCGGCGTATGGCTACTCGATGCTGGAAGTGGTCGTCACGCTGATCACGTCGCTGTTTCTGCACGGCGGATTCGTGCACCTCATCGGGAACATGATTTACCTCTGGGTATTCGGCGGCGCGGTTGAAGACGCGCTCGGACATACGAGATACGCGCTCTTCTTCCTCGTCTGCGGTGCGATCGGCAGCCTCACGCACACGCTCCTTTTTCCGCATTCGACCGTGCCGTCGATCGGCGCGTCCGGCAGCATCGCCGGAATCCTCGGCGCGTTCCTGGTGCTGCGGCCGAAGGCGCGCATCGTCACGCTGCTGCCGCTGGTCGTGTACTGGGCCATGATCGAATTGCGTGCGGTCATCTTTCTGCCGATCTGGTTCGCCATGCAGTTCTTCAACGGCTTCCTCTCCATCGCAGCCGCGCATCGGACGCAGGAAGTGTCCGGCATCGCCTGGTGGGCGCACGTCGGCGGGTTCATTTTCGGCGCGCTCGTCGGCTTGATCGCGCGCCGAGGAAAGCGCGAACGTGTGACACCATATGCGGCCGAAACGGAGGACGTTTGAACAAGGGAATCATTCTCGCGGGCGGCTCGGGCACGCGGCTGTATCCGATGACGTCGGCGATGTCGAAGCAGCTGCTGCCGGTTTACGACAAACCGATGATCTATTACCCGCTGACGACGCTGATGCTGGCCGGCATCACCGAATTTCTGATCATCACCACGCCCGAGGATCAGGCCAGTTTTCAGAAATTGCTCGGCAGCGGATCGCAGTGGGGGATCAAGATCAACTACGCTGTCCAGCCGGATCCGGGCGGATTGGCGCAGGCCTTTCTGATCGGGCGCGACTTCGTGGCCGGTGATCCGAGTTGCCTGATCCTCGGCGACAACATTTTCTACGGGCACGGACTGCCGGATTCGCTGAAGCGCGCGGCGGAGAGCGAGAGCGGCGCGACCGTCTTCGCGTATCGCGTTCCCGACCCGGAGCGCTACGGTGTGGCCGAATTCGACGAGCGCGGACGCGCCATCAGCATCGAAGAGAAGCCGGAGAACCCGCGCTCCAACTTCGCCGTCACGGGACTCTATTTTTACGACGAGCGGGTCTGCGATTTCGTCGAGAACCTCAAGCCGTCAAAACGGGGAGAGCTGGAGATCACCGACCTCAATCGCGTCTATCTGCAGATCGGCGAATTGCGCGTCGAGCAGCTCGGGCGCGGATTCGCCTGGTTCGACACGGGAACGCAGGAGTCGTTGCTGCAGGCCGCGAATTTCGTCGAGACGGTCGAGCTCCGTCAGGGACTGAAGATCGCCTGCCCCGAGGAGGTCGCGCACTACCTCGGGCTCATCGATGACTCGCAGTTGCGCGCTCTGGCCACGCACCTGTCGCGCAGCACGTACGGCAAGTACCTGCTCAATTTGCTCGACGAACAGGCGCAGCGCGCCACGCGGGCGACGGCGGCGCCATGAAGCACGTCGTCGTCACCGGCGGCGCCGGCTTCATCGGCTCGAACATCGCCGATGCCTACCTCGCGCGCGGCTGGCGCGTCACGATCATCGACAACCTCATCACCGGCAAGCCACGCAATGTCGATCCGCGCGCGGAGTTTCATCAACTCGATATTCGCGACGCCGCGGCGGGCGACCTGATTCGCGATTTGAAGCCGGACGTCATCAGTCACCATGCCGCGCAGATGGACGTGCGCAAGTCGGTCGCCGATCCGGCTGACGACGCGGACGTGAACGTGATCGGCACGCTGCGGCTGCTCGAAGCGGCGGTGGATGCGGCCGTGAAGCGCGTCATCTTCGCGTCGACCGGCGGCGCGATTTACGGCGAGCCGGTGGAAGTGCCGCAGGCGGAATCGCATCCGCTGAATCCGCTCTCGCCGTATGGCTGCGCAAAGCTGGCTGTCGAGCGCTATCTCAACTACTACCGCGTCGTGCGCGGACTCTCGTCGGTCGCGCTGCGGTATGCGAACGTCTACGGACCGCGGCAGAACGCGCATGGCGAAGCGGGCGTCGTGGCGATTTTCGCGGCGAAGCTCCTCGACGGGCAGCAGGCCACGATCAACGGCAGCGGCGAGCAGACGCGCGACTTCGTCTACGTCGACGACGTCGTTGCCGCGAACCTCGCTGCGTCCGAAGCCGAATGGCAGGGCGAGTACAACGTCGGAACCGGTGTCGAGACGACGATCAACGAGTTGTACGACTCGCTCGCGTCGATCGCCGGCGTCGCTACGCCGGCCGTGCATGCGCCGGCGAAGGAAGGCGAACAGCTTCGCAGCGTCCTCGATGGCAGCCGTCTGCGGAAACTGGCGAACCTGCCGGAACGCAAACCGTTCGCCGAGGGGTTGAAAGAAACGTTCGAATGGTTTCGTAGAGAACACTCGCGATGATCATCACGCGCAGCCCGCTGCGCATCAGCCTCGGCGGCGGCGGGACCGACCTGCCGTCGTACTACGAAAAATTCGGCGGATTTCTGATCGCCGCGGCCATCGACCGCTACGTCTACGTCACCGTCAACCGCCCGTTCGGGCCGGGCATCCGGCTCAAGTACTCCGACATCGAAAACGTCGACACCGTTGATGAAGTGCGCCATCCCATTCTTCGCGAAGCGCTGCGAATGATGAATTTGCGAACGCCGCAGATCGAGATCACCACCCTCGCGGAAATCCCCTCGGGGACAGGACTCGGATCATCCGGCAGTTTCACCACCGCGCTGGTCAAGGCGTTGTACGCGCATCGCCGCCGCCTTCTACATTCGAGCGAAGTGGCGCGGCTGGCGTGCGAGATCGAGATCGAGCGATTGCACGAGCCGGTCGGAAAACAGGATCAGTACATCGCCGCGTACGGCGGCGTGACCTGCTTCGATTTCAATCCCGACGGATCGGTTTCCGCGCGGCCGCTGACGCTGGCGATGGATACGATGTTCGAGCTGGAGGACAACCTCCTCCTCTTCTTCACCGGTTTTTCGCGCAGCGCGGGGAGCTTGCTGAAGGATCAGAAAGCGCGTTCCGAGGCCGATGACGCGGAGATGATGGACAACCTGCATTACGTGAAGGACCTCGGATACCGCAGCCAGACCGCGCTCGAAGCGGGACGCTGCCACGAGTTCGGCGAGTTGATGCACGAGCATTGGGAGCACAAGAAGCGGCGCTCGCACGGCATGAGCAATCCGAAGATCGACGAGTGGTACGAGCTCGGACGGCGCCACGGCGCGATCGGCGGGAAGCTGGTCGGCGCCGGCGGCGGCGGATTCCTGTTGTTCTACGCTGAGGATCGCAAATCGCTGCGGCGCGCGATGACCGAGGCCGGCCTGGAGGAAGTGCGGTTCCGGTTCGACTTCGAGGGGACGAAGGTGTTGATGTCGTAAGGCGCGGGAGTCGGGAGTCGGGTGTCGGAGAGTTAATCCGTGACCGGTGAGCTAGTCCCTCTACGACCCCCGACTCCCGACCCCCGCCTCGCGTCGCAGTTACAATGCGCCGCGCTGATGAGCTATACCCAACAACACCTTCGCGAAGCGTCCGCGATCATCGATCAACTCGATGCGGATGCCATCGAGCGGACCGCGATCCTGCTCGCTGAATTGCGCGAGCGGAAAGGACGGCTTTTCCTCCTCGGCGTCGGCGGCAGCGCGGCCAATTGCTCGCATGCGGTCAACGACTTCCGCAAGATCTGCGGTATCGAGGCCTACGCGCCGACCGACAACGTCAGCGAGCTGACCGCGCGCACGAACGACGAGGGATGGGCCTCGGTGTTCATCGAGTGGCTGAAGGTGAGCCGACTGAGTCCGGCGGACATGCTCTTCGTCTTTTCGGTGGGCGGCGGCAATCGGGAGAAGAACGTCAGCCCGAACCTTGTTGCGGCGCTGGAATTTGGAAAAGAGGTCGGGGCGAAGATCGGCGGAATCGTCGGCCGCGACGGCGGCTACACGGCCACGGTCGCCGACGCCTGCGTGATCATCCCCACCGTTAATCCGCAGAACGTCACGCCGCACACGGAAGCGTTTCAGGCCGTGGTGTGGCATCTGCTGGTCTCGCACCCGGCATTGAAAACAGCGGAAACGAAGTGGGAATCGACGAAGTGATGAAAGCCGTGTTTCTCGATCGCGACGGAGTCATCAATCGCGCCGTCATGCGCGATGGAAAGCCGCATCCGCCCGACCGCGTCGAGGATCTCGAAGTCCTGGACGGCGTTCCCGATGCGTTGCGCAAACTGCGCGGCGCCGGCTTTCGCCTGATCGTCGTCACCAATCAGCCCGACGTCGCGCGCGGAACGCAGACGCGCGAAGCCGTCGAAGCAATGCATGCGCGGCTCACCGCGGAACTGCCGGTCGACGAAGTCGTGGCCTGCTATCACGACGGCGATGAGTGCGACTGCCGCAAACCGAAACCGGGTGCGCTGGTCGCTGCGGCGCAAAGGCACGGCGTGGAACTGGAGGAATCGTTCATGGTGGGCGATCGCTGGCGCGACATCGAAGCGGGTCAGCGCGCCGGCTGCCGATGCCTTTTCGTCGATCACGGCTACGCCGAACAGCAGCCGGCCGGATCGTTCGTGCGCGTCCCGTCGCTGGCCGCGGCCGCGGAATGGATTCTCAGCAATCAATGATGAAGCGACTCGAAGATCTCACCGTCAAAATTTTTGCCGACGGCGCCGAGAAGGGCGGGATGCTGGAGATGTACGCCAAGCCGTACATCAAAGGTTTCACCACCAATCCGACGCTGATGCACAAGGCCGGGCTGACCGACTACCGCGCATTCGCCCACGACATCGTGGCCGCGATTCCCGACCGGCCGATTTCGTTCGAAGTTTTCTCCGACGAATTCGAGGAGATGGAGCGGCAGGCGCGCGAGATCGCCACGTGGGGCGAGAACGTCTACGTGAAAGTCCCGGTGACGAACACGCGCCGCGAGCCGGCGTACGACCTCGTCCGCCGTCTCGCCAACGAAGGGGTGAAACTCAACATCACCGCCATCATGACCATCGATCAGGTGCGCAACGTCGTCGATGCGGTCAAGGACGGCGCGCCGTCGTGCGTCTCCGTCTTCGCCGGACGCATCGCCGACACCGGGCGCGATCCCGTTCCGATCATGTCCGAGTGCGTCGAAATCCTGAAGGCGGCGCCGCAGGCGGAACTGATCTGGGCCAGCCCGCGCGAGCTGCTGAACATCATCCAGGCCGACGCCATCGGCTGCCACATCATCACCGTCACGAATGACATCCTCAAGAAGCTGCCGCTGATCGGGAAAGACCTCGCCGACTATTCGCTCGACACGGTCAAAATGTTTTTTGACGACGGCCGGAAGGCGGGGTTCACGCTTTGATTTTCGTGACGGGTGCGGCCGGCTTCATCGGCTTTCATGTATCGAAGCGGTTGCTCGAGCGCGGCGAAGACGTCGTCGGCATCGACAACCTCAATGATTACTACGATCCGGCGCTGAAGCATGCGCGGCTGGATATTCTGCGGAAGTTCGAACGTTTTGAATTCGTCCGCGCCGACGTCGCGCATCAGGCTGCGATGGCCGAACTGTTCGCCGGCCGCAAGCCGCAGCGCGTCGTTCATCTCGCCGCGCAGGCCGGCGTGCGCTACTCGCTCACCAATCCGCACGCATACACCGAGAGCAACATCACCGGCTTCCTGAACATCCTCGAGGGATGCCGGCACAACGGCGTCGAGCATCTCGTCTACGCGTCGTCGAGCTCCGTCTACGGCGCGAACACAAAGCAGCCGTTCTCGGAACACGACAACATCGATCATCCGGTCTCGCTCTACGCCGCGACGAAAAAAGCGAACGAGCTGATGGCGCATACGTACGCGCATCTTTTCGGCGTGGCGTCGACCGGCCTCCGTTTCTTCACCGTGTACGGACCGTGGGGCCGGCCGGACATGGCTCTCTTCCGTTTCACGCGCGGGATTCTGGCCGGCGAGCCGATCCCGGTGTTCAACGAAGGGAAGATGATCCGCGACTTCACCTACATCGACGACATCGTCGAAGGAGTGATCCGCGTGCTCGACCAGCGCGCCGAACCCGATCCGTCGTGGAGCGGCGCTGATCCCGATCCCGCCCGCAGCTATGCGCCGTATCGCGTCTTCAACATCGGCAACAACCGTCCCGTACTCCTCCTCGATTACATCGCCGCGCTCGAAGAGGCGTTGGGAAAGAAAGCGCAGCTCGATCTTCTGCCGATGCAGCCGGGCGACGTCGTCTCCACGCGCGCGGATGTCAGCGAGCTGGAGAAGGCCGTCGGTTTCCATCCGTCGATCACGATCGGCGACGGGATTGCGCGATTTGTAACGTGGTACAAAGACTACTTCCAGGTGCCCTAACGTGACTGCTGCCACCACTGATACTCAGACTCTCGATACATTTCTCGAAGCCGTCCGCGCCCGTACCGCTGTCGTCGGCGTGATCGGACTCGGATACGTTGGTCTTCCTCTCGTGCTGCTGTTCGAGGAACGCGGCTTTCCGGTCATCGGCTTCGACGTCGACGCCAACAAGACCTCGGCGCTGAATCGCGGCGAGTCGTACATCAAACACATCGGCGTCGAGCGGATCAGCAAGGCCTTCAGCACCGATCGCGTGATCGCCACGACGAACTTCGACCGGCTGGCCGAGTGCGACGCGGTCATCATCTGCGTCCCGACGCCCCTCGGCGTTCATCGCGAGCCCGATCTGAAGTACATCCGCATGACCGCCGAGGCCATCTCGGAAAGGATCCGGCCGGGGCAATTGATCGTGCTGGAGTCGACGACGTACCCCGGTACGACACGTGAAGAACTCCTTACGCGCTTCGACAAAAAAGGGGTCGTCTGCGGACGCGACTACTTCCTCGCCTTCTCACCCGAGCGCGAGGATCCCGGCAACGAGCACTTCAACACGCGCACGATTCCGAAGGTCGTGGGCGCGATCGATGCGCCGTCGCTGCGCGCCGCCGAGGCGCTTTACGCGTCGGTGATCGATCGCGTGGTTACCGTCTCCAGCGCGGAAGTGGCGGAGTCGGCCAAGCTGCTGGAGAACATCTTCCGCGCCGTCAACATCGCGCTCGTCAACGAGATGAAAGTGGTTTTCGAACGGATGGGCATCGACGTCTGGGAAGTGATCGAAGCGGCCAAGACCAAACCCTTTGGCTTCATGCCCTTCTATCCCGGTCCGGGACTGGGTGGCCACTGCATTCCGCTCGATCCGTTTTATCTGACCTGGAAGGCCGCGGAGTACGGAACATGGGCGCGCTTCATCGAGCTGGCCGGCGAGATCAACACCTCCATGCCGCGCTACGTGATCGACCGCACCACCGAAGCGGTGAATCAGATTGGGAAGAGCATCGTTGGCGCGAAGGTGGTCGTGCTCGGACTCTCGTACAAAGCGGACATCGACGACGACCGCGAGTCGCCCTCCTTCGAGCTGATCGAATTGCTGCAGGAGCGCGGCGCGATCGTTTCGTATTGCGATCCATTCGTTCCGGCGGCGCGGCGCGGACGCAAGCACGACATCAACCTCAGCTCCGTTCCGTGTACGGCCGAGGAGTTCGCAAAGTACGACGCCGTGCTGATCTCGACCGCGCATTCGCAGTTCGCCGATCCGAAACTCTACGCGTCGGCGAAACTGGTTATCGACACGCGCAACGTCGTGCCGCGCGACGCCGGCATCAACGTCGTCCGGGCCTGAGATGGCAAAGACCGCGCTCATCACCGGCATCACCGGGCAGGACGGTTCCTACCTGGCCGAGTTGCTGATCGCGAAGGGCTATGTCGTTCACGGCATCGTGCGGCGTTCGTCGTCGTTGAACACGGGACGCATCGATGCGATCTACCAGGACCCGCAGGAAGAAGAACGGCGGCTCATCCTTCACTACGGCGATCTGAACGACAGTTCGTCGCTCAACCGCATCCTGCGCATCGTCAACCCCGACGAGATTTACAACCTCGGCGCGCAGAGCCACGTGAAAGTGTCGTTCGACACGCCCGAGTACACCGGCGACGTGACCGGCCTCGGCGCGGCGCGATTGCTCGAAGCGATTCGCGAGCTGCAGATCCGGCCGCGCATCTATCAGGCGTCGTCGTCGGAGATGTTCGGCAAAGTCGCCGAGTCGCCGCAGAACGAGCAAACGCCGTTCTATCCGCGCAGCCCGTACGGTGCGGCCAAGCTGTACGCGTATTGGATGACCGTGAATTACCGCGAGGCGTATGGCCTCTTCGCCGTCAACGGGATTCTCTTCAACCACGAGTCGCCGCGTCGCGGAGAGACGTTCGTATCGCGCAAAGTCACGCACGCCGCGAGCCGCATCAAGCTCGGGCTGCAGGACCGCCTCTACCTCGGCAATCTCGACGCGCGCCGCGACTGGGGCTACGCGAAGGACTACGTCGAGGCGATGTGGCTGATGCTGCAGCAGGATTCGCCGGAAGACTATGTGATCGCCACCGGCGAGACGCACACCGTGCGCGAGCTCTGCGACCGCGCCTTCGCGCGCACCGGCGTCGAGTTGTCGTGGGAGGGAAGCGGCGCCGAGGAACGCGGCATCGACAAACAGTCGGGCAAAGTCCGCGTCGAAATCGATCCGCGTTATTTTCGTCCCACCGAAGTCGAGCTCCTGCTCGGCGACGCCACGAAGGCGAAAGAGAAACTCGGTTGGTCGCCGCGCACGACGTTCAACGAGCTCGTCGATCTGATGGTCGACGCCGATCTCGCGCTCTCCGCCGCCGAGTCGCGCCTGCGCGCTTGACTGGCTCCGACGTTTATTCGTTGACGGTCAGGCTGCCCTGCCTCTGCACGAGCTGGATGTCGTTGTTGACCATCTCGCGCACGAGATCGTGAAACGAGTGAGCTGGCTTCCACCCGAGGACTGTGCGCGCTTTCGTTGCATCGCCGACGAGCAGGTCGACCTCGGCGGGCCGGAAAAAGCGATCGTCAACTTTCACGTACTGGCGGTAGTCGAGTCCGAGCTCCGAGAACGCCATCTCGCAGAACTCGCGGACGGTGTGCGTTTCGCCGGTGGCGACGACGTAATCGTCTGGCGTCGGCTGCTGCAGAATCAGATGCATGGCCTTGACGTAGTCGGCGGCATGGCCCCAATCTCGCTGCGCATCGAGATTGCCGAGGCGCAGCTCCGACGCCAGTCCGGCTTTGATCTTCGCCGCGGTGCTGGTGATTTTGCGCGTGACGAATTCGAATCCGCGCCGCGGCCCTTCGTGATTGAACAGGATGCCGCTGCAGGCGAACATCCCGTACGACTCGCGATAGTTGCGCGTCAGATCGAATCCGGCCACCTTGCTGATGCCGTAGGGGCTGCGCGGATAGAACGGCGTCGTCTCGGTCTGCGGCACCTCGCGCACTTTCCCGAACATCTCACTCGATCCGGCGAAATAGAAGCGGCAGGTCGGGCGCAGCTCGCGAAGCGCGGCGAGCATGTAATGCGTGCCGTTGATGTTCGTCGACATTGTCGAGAAACCGTCGAGGAAGCTTTCCGCAACGAAGCTCTGCGCGGCGAGGTGGTAGCACTCGTGAAACTCGTGCCGGCTCATGATGTGGAAGATGCTCGGATAACTCTCGAGCGTGGCAGGATGGAGGATGAGGCGATCGGCGAGGTGCGCGATGCGGCCGAGGCGGAGTTCCGGAGTCTCCAGCGCAACGCGGCGGACGATGCCGTGAACCTCATAGCCGAGGCTGAGGAGCAGTTCGGCGAGGTAGCTGCCATCCTGCCCTGTGATGCCGGTGATCAGCGCGCGTTTTCCCATCAGATCTCCGCCGGGGCCGGTGCAACCTCTTTGATACTATCAAAGGCTCGGTGCGCCGGACATGACGCCGGATTCATTCTGGAGTGGACGACGGGTGCTGCTGACCGGCGGCAACGGCTTTCTCGGCAGCTTCGTGCGCGAGCGGATCGCTGCCCGAGGGGCGACGGCGATTTTCACGCCGCGCCGTTCCGAGCTGGACCTTCGTGACGCGAGCGCCGTCCGCTCCTACCTCGGCGACATTCGTCCGAATCTCATCATCCACGCTGCGGCCGTCGTCGGCGGCATCGGCGCCAACCGTCTGCATCCCGGCCAATTTTTCTACGACAACGCCGCCATGGGGCTTCACCTCATCGAGGAGTCGCGCCTGGCGGGCGTCGAAAAGCTCGTCTGCCTCGGCACGATCTGCGCGTACCCGAAGTTCGCGCCGATTCCGTTTCGCGAAGAGGAGCTGTGGAACGGATATCCGGAGGAGACCAACGCGCCGTATGGGCTGGCGAAGAAGATGTTGCTGGTGCAACTGCAGTCGTACCGGCAGGAGTACGGATTCAACGGCATCTTCCTGTTGCCGGTGAATCTGTATGGACCGCGCGACAATTTCGATCTCGAGACCAGCCACGTGATTCCGGCCATGATCCGCAAGTTCGTCGAAGCGCGCGAACGGGGAGAAGGGCAGGTCGTGCTGTGGGGCGATGGCTCGCCGACGCGCGAGTTTCTGTACGTGGAGGATGCGGCCGAAGGAATCGTCGCGGCCGCAGAGCGCTATGACGGAGCCGAGCCGGTGAACCTCGGGCGCGGCGAAGAAATCGCCATCCGTGATCTGGCGCGCCTGATTGCCGAGAGGACCGGCTACCGCGGCGACATCGTCTGGGATGCGACGAAGCCGAACGGCCAGCCGCGGCGAATGCTCGACGTCTCTCGCGCCGAGCGCGAATTCGGATTCCGCGCGCGCACGTCCTTCGAGGACGGCTTGGCGAAGACGATCGCATGGTATGAATCTCACTGACTATGTGTGGAATCACCGGCATCTGGAGAAAGCGAGGAGGCGACGTTGCGGCCACGGCCGCGCGGATGACCGACTGCCTCGTGCATCGCGGACCGGATGACGCCGGCGTCTGGTCGGATTCCGATGCGGGAGTCGCGCTCGGATTCCGGCGGCTGTCGATCATCGATCTGTCGCCGGCCGGACATCAGCCGATGCAGTCAGCTTCCGGCCGCTTCACGATGATTTTCAACGGCGAGGTTTACAACTTCGCGGCGATCCGTGACGAGCTGGAACGCGGCGGACTCGCTCCGGCCTGGCGCGGACATTCCGATACGGAAGTGATTCTGGCCTCCTTCGAAGCGTGGGGTCTCGACGCCGCGGTGAAGCGGTTCGTGGGCATGTTCGCCTTCGCGCTCTGGGACGGCCGTGAACGGCTTCTGCATCTCGTGCGCGACCGCATGGGCGTCAAGCCGCTCTACTACACCGCCGCGCACGGCGCCGTCCTCTTCGGCTCCGAACTGAAGTCGATGACCGTGGCCGAGGAGTGTCCGACGACGATCAGCCGCGATGCGCTGTCGCTGTACACGCGCTTCGCGTATGTGCCGGCGCCGTACACGATCTACGAGGACGTCTGGAAAGTGCGGCCGGGGATGATCGTCACGTTCGACGCCGATCATCGTCGTACGGAACGCGAGTATTGGTCGCTGCGCGAAGTCATCGAGCGCACGGCCGCGGATCGCTTCGTTGGCAGCGACGCCGAGGCGATCGAGAAGCTCGATGAGGTGGCGCGGGAGGCCGTACGGCTGCGGATGATCGCCGACGTTCCGCTCGGAGTTTTTCTCTCCGGCGGCATCGACTCATCGCTGGTCACGGCGCTCATGCAGGCGCAGAGCAGCGGGCCGGTGAAGACGTTCAGCATCGGTTTTCGCGAGGCTGAATACGACGAAGCCCACTACGCCGCGGCCGTGGCCAAACACCTCGGCACGGAGCACACGGAGCTTTACGTCGCTCCATCCGATGCACGCGACGTCATCCCGAAGTTGCCGTACATCTACGACGAGCCATTCGCCGATTCGTCGCAGATTCCGACGTATCTCGTTTCGAAACTGGCCCGCGAGCATGTGACGGTGAGTCTTTCCGGCGACGGCGGCGACGAGTTCTTCGCCGGCTATCACCGCTACTTCCTTGGCCGCAAACTTTGGGACAAGGCGGATTCGTTGCCGCGCTTCGCACGGCCGGTGGCCGCGGCAGCGATGCGCGCGGTACCGATCCGCACCTGGAACACGCTGTTGTCGCCGCAGCGCCGTTTCGTCCCGCGCGCGTTGCGGCGCGAGCGGGCGGGAGAGCGCATTCACAAATTGGCGTCGGCGATGAGCACGACCGATCCGGACGCGCTTTACCGCCAGGTCGTCGCGCAGTGGCCGGGACTCGTGCCGGGCGCGCGCGAGCTGCCCATCGCCATCACCGACCGCGCCGCGTGGCCGCGCATCGACGACTACATCGAGCGGATGATGTACTTCGATCAGGTCTCCTACCTGCCCGACGACATCCTGGTGAAGGTCGACCGCGCCAGCATGGCCGTGAGCCTCGAGGCGCGCGAGCCGCTGCTCGACCATCGCCTCATCGAATTCGCGTGGCGCCTGCCGCTGTCGATGAAACTGCGCGATGGGGGCGGCAAATGGATTCTCAAGAAACTTCTGGCGCGCTACGTTCCCCAAACGCTGATCGATCGTCCGAAGATGGGATTCGGTCTTCCCATCGATCACTGGCTGCGCGGTCCGTTACGCGAATGGGGCGAGTCGCTTCTGAACGAGAAGCGCCTGCGCGAAGAAGGCTTCTTTGACGTGCAAGCCGTCCGCGAGAAGTGGACGGAGCACACGGCTGGACGCGGCGAATGGCAGCAGTATCTCTGGACGGTGATGATGTTCCAGGCTTGGCTCGACGCCCGGCGCGGCGGCGACGTCAGTGTCCTGCCGCTCGCCGCCTCGGCTCAGGCTGCCGCAGGCCGATGACGAGTATTTGCCCGTCCGGCGCCGTCATCAGCATCGGCTTGTAGTCCGCTTTTAGAGCGCCGAAGCGTTGTACCGCGTCCGTCATCCCGTCGAACTGTTCCACCCGGAACGGGTCTCCGGAGTCGATCGCGGCCCCGGCGCTGAAACGCCGCACCACCAACCAGCGCGCATCGTTCATCGCGACGGGAACGGCGATCACCTGTGGATCGCCGTTGGCGACGGCCAGTTCCGCAGCCGCACAGTTCCAGTCGTTGCATGTCCTGACGATCCACAGATGCGCGATCGGTACGCAGGGACAGGCCGCCGGCTGATCGGCAAGAACCGGAGTTGCCGCGAGGACGAGAGCGAAGGCGGCGATAACGAGTGTTCGCATGAGCAGGTCTCCGGACACTTCGCGAATGAAACCTGCGTGCCAGCGGATGATCGTGTCATGCCAAAAAAAAGCCGCCCCGCATCAGGCGGGGCGGCTTCATTTGTGTCGGTATACGTGACGCTACAGATTTGTACTCGAGCAGTTGAATGCACCCGGAGAGCCGTTCTGGGCCACACGATTGGACGTGTAGGAGCACATCTGGCCGCTGTTGGTCGACGAGACGCCCGTGGCGTTGCCCGTGATCGTGCAGTTGTTGGCGCGGACTTCCGTGCCGCCGCCGTTCGAGCGCATGCCGGTGCCGTTGTTCGCGGTGACGGTGAAGTCAACCGTGACGGAGCAGGAAGAGGAGCTCGTGCCGAGGATGCCGTCAGCAGTGTTGCCGTCGACATAGCAGTTGCGGACGGTCATCTTCGAGTTCTGGTCGGCCTGAATTCCGGTTCCGTTCTTCGAGACCATCGAATCAGAGATCGTCGCCTGAGCCGTGACGGCTCCGACGCCCAGGGTCCTGATTCCGATTGCCGCCTGGAGCACGGAGGTGCGGTGAACGTTCAACTGGGCATTGCTGTTCGGCTGGAAAAGAATGCCAGTCGTCGAGTACGACTTGATGTAGCAGTCTTCCACCGTCAGCGCATCACCGGCGATGAAGTTGATGCCGTTGGTGCCGAGCGTCGTGCCGGAGCCATCGATGAGGATGTTGCGGAGGACGACGTTGCGGTTCGTACCGCTGGTGATGTTCACGATGACGCCCTGAACACCGCTCGAGAGAATGCTGGCCAGGGTGCCGTTGCCTTCGAGCGTGATCGCCTTGGTGATCGTAACGGCACCGAACCCACCTGGATCCAGCGCGTCGATGATGCCGCCGGTAGCGGTCTTCGAGATCGCTCCTGCGAAGGTCTTGCAGGGCGCGGTGCGGCTGCACGGGTTCACGTCGTCGCCGACGCCGGAGACCCAGGTGCGTGTCGCTTGAGCGAAGACAGATACGCTCATTAGACACATAAGTAAAGCAAGAACGACATAGCCAAACTTCTTCATGATCCTTCTCCTCCTTCGAGAGACTGTTTTGGTGAGACCGGAACTATTGTGACTTGCGGCAATGTACTTCCGGCACTCGTCCAAAGCAACTGTCAATTGTGATGATCATCACCAATCGGTGATTTTTTCCGGTATTGCTCGGAACGGCTGAGTGCTACCGGGTGCGGTATTATCCTCCTGAAGTCTTCCAACCGCCTGCCTATGCCTTTCCGGTTTTCTCTCCGTCAAACAATCTTCGTCGTTTCAGCCCTTCTCGCCGCCGGAGCTCTGGTCTCCCTCGGCGCTCCCGTGCGGCGGCCGCCGACGATCGTCCTGATCTCGATCGACACGCTTCGGGCCGATCATCTCTCCTCGTACGGATATCAGAGAAAAACATCTCCGTTCATCGACTCGGTTGCCGAGGACGGACTTCTCTTCGACCGGGCCATCGTGCCCGAACCGCAGACGAGCCCGAGCCACGCCTCCATGCTGACTGGCGTAATTCCTTCAAAACATGGGGTGATTACGAACGGCTTCCGGATGGCAGCGGGAGTGGACACGCTCGCGGCCGCGCTGAAGCGGGCCGGATACGATACCGCGGCTGTGGTCGCCGTAGGGCACATCGGCAGTTCCCGCGGATTTGCAACCGGATTCAACCGCTTTTCCGAACCGCGTTCCCTGCAGGACCGCGAGTCGGGCGAGTCGACGCGGCGCGACGCGGACGTTGTGAACGCCGAAGTCCGCCGGACGATTGACGAACATCTCGCACGCGCTCAGGCCGCCCCGCTGTTCCTGTTCATTCATTATTTCGACTGCCACTACCCGTACCGCTACTGGGACAAGAAAGAAGATCAGAGCCGAGCGTACGCCCCTGAGGAACAGAGACAGACGGCGAAGCAAATCGTTCGTTACGACGACGGCATCGCCTGGACCGATCAGCACGTGCGGCAGGTCGTCGCATATATCCGCGAGAAACTGGGAGAGAACGTCATTCTGGTCATCACCGCCGATCATGGCGAGCAGATCGGTGATCACGGGAATCCGGTGAATCACGCGGATATCTACCGGGAAACCGTTCGGGTTCCGCTGATCATCGCCGGTCCCGGCATCGCACCGGGCCGGGCGCAGGAACGTGTATCCATTCTCGACCTGCCGATTGCACTGGCGCGTCTCGGCGGGGCGAGTCTGCACAACGCTCTGGATGGCGTCGATCTGTTGCGTCAGGCGGAAACCGACCGTTCGTGGATGTCGCGCCTGTTCCGCCCGGCCTCGACGCGATCGTTCCTGGTCGTGGGAGGACCTACGTACTCCCGATCGATCGCGCTCGTGAAAGGGTCGAGCTGGTACATCAAGAACTTCGACCAGGCCTACCGGTATGCGCGCATCCAGACTCCCGCACCGCCGGCTGCTCTCCACGGCCGCATCGTTCGCGGAAGAAACGTCGATGGTCAGCAGACGTACACGGTCGACGTCCATCAGTACCGCCCGTTCTGGGTAACGTTCGAGCACGTGGCCAGTGCGCCAGGCTGTGCGGCGTCGGCACTCGCCACCATTGAGCCCGGCCTCTACTACTACCGCAACGCGATACCGTTCAAGGGTTCGATCCGGATCACGCTCCCGGCGGCTCGGTTGGATGCGGTTACCCTCAGCATCAGTCCGGCAAAGTGTGCGGGCACCACGACCTACACGGTCTCGCGCGAGCTACCGGCCGGTCCGCCGCCCGAGCCGCCCGACATTTTCAAATACCTCGTTGGCCGCAAGATGACCAAGGGCGACGAGCTGTACCACGTCGACGATGATCCGATGATGCTTCAGAACATTCTCGATCCGACGGAACGCGAGGCTCTCGATGGCGAGTTGCAGGCGCTGTTCATCGCTTCAGCGTCGCGTGGCGGCACGCAGAAAATCCCGCCCGAACAGTTGCGGGCGCTTCGATCGCTCGGATATCTCTGACGACCGGCCTCTCAAAACCGGAAATAGATGAAGGGGCTGGTTGCCGTCGCGCCGAAGAAGTAGATCGTGAGAAGCACCGTCGCGAAAAAAAACGCTCCGCGCACCGAGGCGATCCCGAAAATCAGCTGCGACCCGGAGATGGGGTTTTGATACCGCTCTGCATCGATTGCGGTGAGCAGGCGGCCAGGCTTCTCATGGCCGACGAGAACGCCGATGACATGTCCTCCGATGACGAGTAGCAGCGACCATCCGAGGACGGCCGGAAACCAGACCGCGTTGCCGTGGCCGAAGCCTGATAGCGCGAGGAACATGCTGCGCATACCAGCCCACGACGTCTGCCGGAACGGCACCCAGCAGAGGATCACAAACAGGGTCGTGACCGGTGTCGATATCAGTCGGGGCAGGCGCACGGAGGGAAACGCCGAGCGCCACGCGCGGTGCAACGCGAGTGCGATGCCGTGCAGAAATCCCCACGTTACGAAGTTCCAGCTCGCCCCGTGCCACAGGCCGCCGAGGAGCATCGT
>Ga0157369_10001391_pt1 | contig 29777 bp, 23 predicted proteins | sample C25metaG_FD_113461 | JGI IMG/M metagenome (GOLD analysis project Ga0157369, IMG submission 113461) | Corn rhizosphere microbial communities from Kellogg Biological Station, Michigan, USA - C2-5 metaG | ecosystem: Host-associated > Plants > Roots > Rhizosphere > Soil | place: USA: Michigan... | reverse complement strand
TCACCATCGAAGCCCCCGTGCAGGGCTATGGTCTCGGGTCGCATCGTTGCCTCAAGCTGTGTTACCGGCGTCAACAGTCAGGACGACGCCCGTGATATTGCGCGCCTTCTCGCCGAGAAGGTACTCGACCGCCGCGGCGATATCGTCCGGCTCCGCCATGCGGCGAAGCGCGCTGCGGCGGGCGATCTGCTCGCGCTCCTTGTCGTCCATGGCGTGGGTCATGGCCGTGTCGACGAATCCCGGCGCGACGGCATTGACCGTGATGCCGAGCTGGCCGACCTCCCGTGCCAGCGAGCGTGTGAAGCCTTCGAGCGAGGCCTTGGTGGCAGAGTAGGCGGAGAGCCCCTTGTAGCCGCTCGAGGCGACGATGCTCGAGATGTTGACGATGCGGCCCTGGCGCTCGGCCATCATGGCGCGCGCCACGTATTTCGTCAGCAGCAGCGGCGACAAGGTGTTCAGACGCACCAGCGCCTCGATGTCCGTATCCCGCATCATGGAGAGGAGTCCCGCGGTACCCAAGCCCGCGTTGTTGATGAGGCCGTAGAGCGGCCCCACCTCCCGGCGCAGCTCGCCCACGAGGCCGCCGATCGCGGCGAGGTCGGCGAGATCGAAGGCGCGGAAGCGCAGCTCTCCGGTCTGCGCCCCGCGTTGATCCGCGCCGGGCGCAGCGGCTGCCGCCAGGCGATCGATCTCGGCGCGCAGCTCTTTGGTCTCACTGCGCGCGAGCGCAATGACGCGGTAGCCGCACGCGGCCAGCCGCGAAGCGATGGCGAGTCCGAGGCCCCGACTCCCGCCGGTGACGAGCACGTTACGCACTTGGCCGCACCAGCTTTCCCGAAGCCGACATCTCGAGCGAGGGCACGAAGCGGATGAGCGCCGGCACCTTGTGCGCCGGCAGGGTAGTGCGACAGGCCTCGAGGATTTCCAGGCGGATGCGCTCATCCGCCCCGTTCTCGGTCGCCGCTGTGGCGCCATCCGCCAGGACGACATCTGCCGTGACTACGGCACCGGTGATGGGATTGCGCCGCGCTCTCACCAGCGACATGCGCACGCGCGGATGCGAGTTGATCACCGCCTCGACTTCCTCCGGATGCACCTTCAGGCCGCCGACGTTGATGATGCCGCCGCGGCGGCCGACGAAATGGTAGCGTCCATCGCGTAGCTCGATACGATCGCCCAGATCGACGAATCCGTCGGCATCCCGCAGAGACGGGGCGGCCGCGCCGAGGTACGCCGCCGCATTGCCGGGCGATTTGATCCTCAGCGTTCCGCGACTGACGTCGAGCTCGACGCCATGCTCGGATGTGCCGACCAGGCTCGCGGGAAATCCTGCGCGCCCGTCCCGCACCTCGAAACCGACACCGGCTTCCGTGGAGGCGAAGGCATGCGCCACCACTGCGCGTGGAAACGCCGTGCGCAGCGCATCGAGAATGCCCTGGTCGGCGATCTCACCGGAAAGGCGTACATAAGTCGGAGAGAAGCCCGCCGTGGCCCCGCTCATCAGTGCTTTGCGCCAATGCGAGGGCGTACCCGAGATGTGGGTGACGCCCGCTGTGGCCGCCCGCGCCAGGAACTGCGTCGTGTCCTCTTCCTTGCTCGAAAGCAGGAGGGACCCGGCGTAGAGCCCGCGAAGATAGATCTGCAGGCCGCCGTAGCGGCGGATGTCATAGAACGTGCTCCAGACCGGTGTCGCGGGCTGCTCCGGCGCCTGTCCTACCCGCGGGCGCCCTTCTGGCTGGGCACTCCGGCCAAGGACGTTGCTGAGGCTCGCGAGCGTGTGTGCCACCAGCTTCGGCGCACCAGTGGTTCCTGAGGTGAGAAGCACCCACTCCGTGTCCCACGCGCGCGGAGCATCACCCGGCGAAGGCCATCCGCCGCCGGCGGGCTTCAGCTCTGCCGCCACGGCGAATTCGAGTCCCACTCCCGCAGGCGGTTCGCTGCTCGAAGCGTCTCCCAGCCAGGCGTCCGCCTGCGCACTGCGCACGACATGGGGCAGATGCTCCGGTGACAGATCGGGAGTGCAAAGCACCATGCGTCGCGCAATGCCATCGAGCTCGAGGAGTGCCACTGCCGCGGTGAGCTGATCGCGTATCGCCACGATCACCGAGCGGCCGCGCAACGCCTCGAGACTGCCGCCGAAACACGAGCCCTGAGCGAGCGATGCCAGCGGTATCGTCCGCGCCGGACCGATCAGCGCGCCGCCGCGCGCCGCAGCGGCCTCGATCACCGCGTCCCGAAGAGCCATGGAATCAAGCCGCGCGGGCTTCGTACAGCTTGACGAAATCCCCGAAGGTGACGGGGAAACTCTCCGCCGTGTCGAACGGGTCGTACCCGAGCGTGTCCTCGAGGCGCGCCACGATGAGTGCGAAGCTCAGTGAGTCGAGTCCGCACTGCAGCAGCTTCAGGTCATCCGTGAGTGGCGCGAGCTGGCGCTGCTGCTCCCGGGCGACTTCCTGAAAGAGAGTGGTAATTGTGGATCTCACCGCCATGGTGCTGAGTACCTTGTGATGACTGAGCGTGCCCGAATGGCACGTCTTATGTTATGGATCGGTCGTGAGCGATGGACCTGAGCTCACAACCCCTCGAGAGAGTGTATACGCACCGCGACGGCTGCAGTAGCCGCAGCACTGCCCTCTTTGTGCGCAACGTCACGATGTTGGAACGTGCTGCGGCGTGGGCGCACCTCGAGGTCGCCGTGGGACGACATCGATTGACAAGGATGCTCATTCCGCCGCATCCAGGCGTCGGCAGCAAGAGACAGTCTAAAATAATAATAAAATCAGCGAGTTAGACCCCATCGAGAGACTTCGATCTCATCGCCGAGTCGTTGCCACCCGACAGGGCTATGTCCAATCGCCCCGTAACGCCTGCGCCAAGGACATTTTTCCCTTTGGAAACAACGACATGCCATTCTGGCACGTGAGCTGCATTTGCTGGTCCTGGTACTTGGCGGGAGGCCGGGTCGAACGAGACGGCAGCGGCACCGTGGACGGGTGCCTTGCCGAATGGAGGGTGGAGAAGAGTGACCATGATGATCGGAGGGGTCGGATCGCCGCGCATCGCGCAACTCGCGCTCGCGGCGCTCATGTGTACGGGCCTCTGCGCCTGCGGTCCGGATGACTCGAACAGCGCGGCAGCCGTCAGCGCGAATGGCCCGACGGGCGGTGGCTTGACCGCCGTCAGTGTCGGTGGTTCGGGAAGCGCGAGTGGCGGATCATCCCTGTCAGATCCGTCCGACAAATCGATTGCGCTGACCTGGAGCCGGCCCAGGCGCAACAGCGACGGCAGCTCTCTTACCGACCTCGCCGGCTACACCCTGCACTACGGCACCGCCTCGCAGGACTACACCGGCAGCATCGAGATCACCAGTCCGATGCAAACCTCCTATGTCATCAACGCCAGCACCTTTCCGCCCGGCACCTATTACTTCGCCATCTCCGCCTACAACACCGAGCAGGTCTCCAGCTCGCTTTCAGTCGAGGTCAGCGTCGCGCTCGACTGATGGCTCAGGGGGTGGGGGTCCCACCGTAGCCCGGTGACACGCCCGGCTCCACGCCCGGCTCCATGTCCGCCGAATGCGGCCGGTAGCCGATCATGATGAAAACCCGGTTCTCGTCATAGACGGAAGTGCTCAGAAACGGCGTCCCCGGCGCGCCGGAGCTGCGGCGGAATGAGTGGTCGTACCTGGCATAGAGCATCACCCAGCGCGCGGCTCGATACGTGAGCCCGGCGCCCACGGTGCCGATCTTGTCCGTGAAGCCCTCGTTCAGGTAGCGGTATTGATCCACCGAGCCGGTGAGATTCGCCGACAGCTCGGGCGTCATCGCTCTCTCGAGCCTGAGTGCGAGACCTGCGCGAGTGGCATCGTAGATGGTCTGAAGGTCGTGGATGTCGCGCTCCCAGTTGCCGGCAAGTCCCACTGTCGTTCGCAGCCGCCTGAAGCGCCAGCCGGCCGACCCGTAGGTGCGCAGGTAATTGGCGGTAGTCTGCGTAACCGGGGCCACGGTGATGCCTCCGGCCGGACCGGCTTCCAAGCTGCTGAAGCTGCGCGAGGCGTCGCTGTACTCCCTCCCTCCGGAAAGGGTCACATCGGAATACGGAGACAGCCGGCGTGTCACCAGCAGGCGCACCAGCGGGCTCGTCTTCCATGACTCGGCGTCGTTCGCCTGGGTCGCCCCAAGCTGCGCATCGATCGAAGTCCTTGCGCCCAGTAGGACATAGCGGCCGTACGCCGCCCGCCGGTCGTAGTTCGTGTTGACCAGCGTATTGTCGAAGCGCAGCTGCTCGCCCTGAATGGCGACCGACAGGCGCGAAAGCGGCGAGAGCTGACGACCGAATTCGGCGGAGCCCAGGAGATCGTGGCCGTCGAAAGGGCTCTTTTGATAAGTGGTGCGCGAGTAACGGGCGCCGACGTCTACGAAGGTCGAATAGCTCGGGCGCAGCGTGAGGTCCGGCCCTGTGGAGAGGATGTTGATCCGCTGCACATTGACCGGAGTGATGGGCGCGAACGGGTCCGTCTGCGCCTCGCCGAAATCATCGGCAACCACCCACTTCAGCCGATCGGACCAGAGCTTCGCGGTCGCAAGCCCATCGAATCTGCCGAGGACCTGATTGCTGAAGGCGCCCTGCAGGAAATAGATGTCCGTGAAGGCGCCGAGCGCCGAAGCATCGAGGCGCGAGCCGGTGCGCTTGAGGTCGAAATCGAGGTTCGCCGCGGCCAGGGTTTGCGACTTGGGGTTGGTCGAGGAGAGCTTGACGTTGTCGGTTTCGCCGATCCCGGCGGCGATCCCGTAGTAAGCGAACTCGGGAGGACCCTCGCCGAGGCGGCCGGAAGTCTCCCCGGGCACTGCCGCGGCGGGCAGCACGGCTCCCGTGCTGCCGACACCCTGCACCGGCTGCACCGGAGGCGGAGCGGCGGTGTTGTCCTGGGGCGATGCGGCCTGTCCGAGCGCCAGCGCAGGTGCCAGCGCCGACGCCAGGACGAGGGCCTTGAGGCGGATTCGAGCCTTACGGCTTCGCGCCGTAGCCGGAATAGCCGTAATGAGCGTAGTAGCCGTCTCCGCGGGAGGCGTGAGCATCATTGAGTACCAGGCCGTGCAGTTTGGTTTTATCGAGGAGGGCAATGGCATCGAGCAGCGCCTGGCGGGGAGTGCTGCCCGCTCGGGTGACGATGAGGAACTGTCCCGGAATCTGCTTGAGGGCCCGGGCTTCGCTCGAGGCGAGAAGCGGGGCGCAGTCGAACAGAACCAGGCGGCGCGGATTGCGCGCCGTGAGCCGTGCGGCGATCTGGCCCATGCGCGCGCTGGCGACGAGCTCTGCCACCCCCTCGACAGAGTTGCCGGCCGGCAGAATCTCGAATCCCCTGATATCGGTGCCGACCACGAGGGATTCGACATCTGCCGCCTCGTCCGCGAGGGCATCGAGCAGGCCCGGTGTGCCCTGCAACCCGAAGGTGCGACTCAAGTGTCCTTTCGGGAGGTCTGCATCCACGAGGAGCACGGACACGTCACGCTCCCGTGCCACGCTGAGCGCTAGGTTGAGAGCCGTGAAAGTCTTGCCTTCGCCCGGCAGGGCGCTCGTGATGAGAACGAGCCTCGACTGTGCGCCGGCGTCCGCGGCGAGCATCGCCTGGACGAGCGGGCGCTTGATCTCGCGGTAGTAGTCCGCAAACCTGCGCTCCAGGCCCGCCTCGGGTATCTCTCCCTGGGCGCGCAGCAGATTGAAGTCGATCGAGATCCGCCGCTGTGGCGGCAGGATCGCCCGCTGGCCGGCATCACCGGGCACTTCGATAGGCGGCGCCTGCAGAGTCGGGGCGGCACTGCCGGCGGGCGCGGTGGGCGCCCTCCTTACTTTTTCGAGTGCGTTCTCGATGATGCTCATGCGTTCACCACTGGCATCCCGGTCAATCTGACTCCGAGGTAACTGAGCACCACCACCACCACGAATCCGACGATCAGACACGCCACGGCGATGGAAAACAACTTGATCTGCGCGCGGGCGGTCAGTGCGGCGCGCGTTGGAAACGCGCCACCGACGACTGCCAGCACGGGGATGCCGGTCAGTCGCCGCAACGCGGTCGGCGAGCCGATGACCGGATGCAGCTGGTTGAGAGCGTAGGCGAGCGCGCCGCCCACCGCCAACGCGGCGATCAGCACGATCGAGAGGAGCAGACCCCGCGGTGGGAACACCGGCGCGTAGCTCACGACCGGCGGCTGTACCATCGCGAAGCGCACCGCCCCTGCGGTACCGGCCCGCTCGCCGAGCCTGGCCTTATCGTAGTTAGAGAGCAGCGCCGTGTACTGTTTCTTGTTGATGTCGTAGTCGCGGCTCAGCTGCGCGAACTCCGCCTCGAGCTGCGGCGTGGTGTTGAGAAGGTGCTCGAGCTCCTTGGCCCTCTGTTGGTGCTGGCCCAGCTCCGCCCGCAACGCCGCGATGCTGACGTCGGCCTTGTTCAGTGCCACCTGGATGCTCTGGTAGACCGGACTGTTGCTCACGCCGCTGAGCGCCGCGGCATCGGCGTCCCCTCGCCGCAGCGCGGCGATCTCCTCGGTGCGCCTGCGCTGCAGCGCCGCGAGGTTCTGCTTCGCGGCGATGACGTCGGGATACTTGTCGGTGTATTTCAGCAGCAGCTCGTTGAGATGCGCCTGGACCTGCTGGATCTGCGACAGCGTGTCTCCCGAGACCACGGCCCCGTTCGGTCCCATCACCGTCGCGGGTGCCGAGGAGATCGCCACGTCGCCATGGAGCTGGCGCTCGAGCGCCCCGCGCTGCGTCTCCGCGACGGCGAGCTGGGAGTTGAGGTCCTCGATGGCCTGTGTCTCGTGCTGCAGCTGATCGAACAAGCCGCCATTCTGCTTGTTGCCGGTATCGGTGGTGATCACCCCGAGATGCTGCGACTTGAAGGCCGCGAGCCGATCCTCGGCCGCCTGCAGCCGCTTCTCGTAGTCGGCGATCTGCGATTTCAGGAACTGCTGCGCGCGCTCCGCGCCCCGCTGGTTGCCCCCCAGCGTCTCGTTGATGAGGGTGTCGACCAGCATCCGCTCGACCTTCAGGGCGCGCGCGCGGTTGGCATCCTGGAAGGTGATGCCATACATGGTACTGCCCACGCTCGGACGGCCGCCCGGGCTGGGTGTGCCGCCCTGATCGGGTGTCACCGCCACGGTGAGGTCGATACGCGCCCGCAACCCATCGAGCACCCCCTCCAGGTCATTGGGTGCGAGGCCGCTCGCCGGGATGATGCCGGCCAGCTTCCCCAATTGAGTGAGCTGCGGATCGGCGAGCAGCGCCTGGCGGACGAAGTTCAGCTGCGCGTTGACGTCCTGATTCGTCGCCAGCCCCTCGAGGAGCGGCCCGAGCGCCGTTCGGGTATCCACCAACACCTGGGCCTGGGCCTCGTAGCGATCCGGCATGCCGAAGATGACGAGCCAGCCGGCGACCGCCACGCCCGCGGCCGCCAGCAGCGCCATCCAGCGGTAGCGCCAGGCGCCCCGCAGCTCGTCACGCACTGATTCCAGCTTCGTCATCATGGCGATCAGAACCTGCTCTCGGGCACGACCAGTACGTCTCCCGGCTTGAGGGCCACGTTCTGTGACATGTCACCGCTGTTGACCAGCGCACCGAGGCGCACCGGGATTTCCTGCTGAGACCCGCCGGCCATGCGGATGATCCGCGCCCGATTGCCCGCGGCGTATTCGGTCAAGCCACCGACGGCCAGCACTGCATCCAGCACCGTCATTCCCTGGTGGTAGGCGATCGCCTCCGGCGTCTTGACCTGGCCTATCACCTTGACCTGGCTGAAGAGACTGGCCGGCTTGGTCACGATGACGTTGACATGGGGCGAGCGCACGTACTCGGAGAGCTTAACCTCGATGTCGTGGGCAAGCTGGCTCGGCGTCTTGCCGACAGCCACCATGTCCTCATCCAGAGGCGTTGAGATCTTGCCGTCGGGGCGCACCGGCACGGTGACGCTGAGATCCTTGTTCTGCCAGACGAAGACCTGGAGCTCGTCCCCGGGACCGATGATGTAGTTGGGAACCGTCGCAGGGGCCTGCGCTGCCGCCACGGACAACCATAAGAGGGTACCGAGAAGGGCCCCCCATACGCCTATCGCGAAGTTCTTCTGCTTCATGTCGACTTCTATTTCAATGTCGAGTGCCACTATCTCGAGCAGTTCCGCCCGAGGCTGAGGTGGGCTGAACGGCGCGCGTGGAGCGAAGTTCCCCGGGGGGCCAGCATCTGCATCTACTATTGGCGCAGCCGTATGTGGCCATCCTACCACGAGCAAGCCGCGCTCGGCGGTGGGCTTTTTTGAGAGCGCGTCACCGGTTTTGACACCGGCCGCCGGGGGTCATCGTCCTGACACGATCGTGTGGCAAGATTCTGTCACATCGGATCAACAGCGCATCCCTATTTTTCAGTGCAATTAGAAATTGTGCACTATGTCTCAAACTCCCGACACCCGAGCGGAGAACCTCGGCACTCCTTCGGACACTTACTTTAGGTTATGATACGCGCCGGTGCACGGAGGCTTGGGGCATCGTGGCGGAAAACGAACAACCGCGGTCCTCGAAAAGGCACCTGGGAGAGACCTAGGGAGTCGAATCCCCATCCGACGACACCCGACCCGTGACAGCGGGTCGAGTGTTCGAGAACAGGCACGAGAGTTGCACATAAGCGTGACTGTACGGCGGCCATAGCACTCGTCTGTGAGGGTGTAGCCGCTGGGTTCAGACGTGACGCAATGACTTCCCGCCTTGGGCACCGTACCTGCGCGTCCCGGATGTAGTAACGACAACTCGAACGGCTTCAGACGGCCGCGGGCCGCAAGGTGAAGGGCATCATGTCGACGGTTTCGGAATCGTTCGCGCACCGCCGAGTACGGCTCGGGAATGTGGAGCCGGCACTGGTCGCGCTGCTGAAGCAGCTCGATCCCATCATCGTCGTCCTGTCTCTGTTCGGCTGCGAGCTCGCCTACGGCGATCGACTGTCGCCTGCCTTCGCGGCACTGGCGATCCTCATTTTCATCGTCTGCAGCCGGTTCTTCGGGCGCGCGGGAGCCTCGGAAGAGCCTACCTTCGTACAGTGGGATTTCCGCAAGAGTTACACGCGCGTGCTCGTGCAGTGGGGGGCCGTTATCGGCCTGCTCCTGCTGGCCGCATACGCCTTCGAGGTACCCGACTGGTTCAAGCGGAACGTGTTCCTGACCTGGTTCATCGTCACCCCCATCGGTCTGACAGCGACCCATGCCCTGCGTCATCGCATCCGATGGCTTGCCGCCCACGGGAGCGATGCACCCCGCTATATCATCATCGGCGTCAACGAAGTTGGTGTGGAGCTGGCCCGCCGCCTGCCACAGGCCGGATTTCTGGGTTATTTCGACTTCCGCAGCATCGATCGGGTGGCCAAGGTCCTCGATCTCGACAAGCTCGCCGGGCACTGCAAGGACGTTGCCAACTACGTGCGCAAGCAGAGCGTCAAGGTGGTCTACATCGCCCTGCCGCTCGCCAACGTGCCGCGCATGAGCGAGCTCGTCAACGCGCTGCGTGATACGACCGCATCGGTGTACTTCGTGCCGGACGCGTTCGCGTTCGATCTGATCCAGGGGCGGCTGTGCGAGATCAACGGCATGCCCGCCCTTTCGGTGTGCGAGACTCCGCTCCATGGCATGCCCGCGGTCTGCAAGCGGGCGATGGATGTCGTGCTCGCGGGAGTGGGCCTGGTCCTTCTCTCGCCGTTCCTCTTCCTCATCGCTGCCGCCGTCAGGCTCACCTCGCGGGGGCCGGCCCTCTTTCGCCAGCGGCGGTATGGCCTGGATGGCGAGGAGATCCAGGTCTACAAATTCCGCTCCATGAGAGTCTGCGAGGACGGCCCGGTCGTGACCCAGGCGCGCAAGGGCGATTCCCGCGTGACCCGGGTTGGCGCATTCCTGCGCAGGACCTCGCTGGATGAGCTGCCGCAGCTGCTCAACGTGCTGCAGGGAAAGATGAGCCTGGTAGGGCCGCGCCCGCATGCCATCGCCCACAATGAGCTCTACCGTAAGCTCATCAATGGGTACATGATCCGGCACAAGGTGCGTCCGGGCATCACGGGCCTGGCACAGGTCAATGGGTTGCGGGGCGAGACGGAGACCCTGGAGAAGATGTCGGAGCGGGTGCGCTACGATCTCGACTATCTGCGGCACTGGTCACCCTGGCTCGACATCAAGATTCTCGTGAGGACGATAGGGGTGGTCCTCCGCGACCGCCGCAACGTTTATTAAAAGCGCTGGATCCGGGCATCCTGCCTCTTTGATGGCGCTGGATCCGGGCATCCTGCCCGGCCCAGCGCTGCTTCGAGCAAAAAGCGTGGTTTTTGCTCGAAGCTCCGCCACCTACGGCGGCGGGGCACATCCCTGTGCCTGAGTGCCGTGCTATTTCGCTTGGTCACTCGGGGTCGACCGCAGATCGATGACAGTTATTGACGGGAAGAAAGCGTGGGTACGGGCACTCGAGCGCACCGCGCCAATAGAGCGTAACCCGCACAGAACGCTGCCGGTAGTCATCGAGGAGCTCGCCGGGCGCTACGGCTCCGCGCCTGCCCTTGCCTCGCCCGAAGGCACCCTCACCTACGAGACGCTCGCACAGACCGCAAACCGGTATGCCCGCTGGGCGCTGGCCGAGGGTCTCGCGCCGGGCGATGTCGTCTGCCTGCTGCTCGAGAACTGCCCGGACTACCTGGCGATCTGGCTCGGCCTCACTCGGGTGGGTGTCACGGTGGCCCTCCTCAATACGCATCTCACGGGTGAGCCGCTGCGACACTCGATGCGCATCGTCGCCCCGCGGCGGGTCATCGCGGGCATCTCCCTCGCTGAGCGGTTGCACGAGGGACCCGCTCCGATCACCGAGAGCGTGTCCTGCTGGGCTCATGGGGGCGATGGCGCGCGTCTGCGACGCGTGGACCGGGCGCTCGAAGGACTCTCCGCCGAGCCCCTGACCGATGCGGACGCCCCGGCGCCGTCACTCTCGGACCGGGCGCTCTACATTTATACCTCCGGAACGACGGGACTCCCCAAAGCTGCGGCCGTCAGCCATCACCGGCTGATGCAGTGGAGCCATTGGTTCGCCGGGCTGATGGGCATCACGCCGGCCGATCGCCTGTATGACTGCCTGCCGATGTATCACAGCGTGGGTGGGGTGGTCGCGACGTGCGCGACCCTGGTCGGGGGCGGCGCCGTGGTGGTGCGGGAGCGGTTCTCGGCCAGCCGGTTCTGGCAGGACGTCCGGGAGGAGCGCTGCACCATCTTCCAGTACATCGGCGAGCTCTGCCGTTACCTCACGGCCAGTCCCGCAGGGCCGGGCGATGAGGCCGTCCACAGCCTGCGGCTCGCCTGCGGCAATGGCCTGAGGGGCGAGGTGTGGAAGGAGTTTCAGAGCCGCTTTCGCATTCCGCAGATCCTCGAGTATTACGCCGCGACCGAAGGCACCTTTTCCCTTTACAACTGCGAGGGCCGGGTGGGCTCGATCGGGCGGATTCCGCCATTCCTCTCGCATCGCTACCCGGTGGCGCTCGTGCGCAGTGATCCTGCCTCCGGAGCTCCGGTGCGCGACACCGAGGGGCGCTGCATACCGTGCCAGCCGGGAGAGCCGGGCGAGGCCATTGGGCAGATCGCCCTCGCTGCGGGCAGCCCCGGTGCGCGTTTCGAGGGCTATGCCGACGCGGAGGCCACTCGCCGCAAGGTATTGCGCGATGTCTTTCAGCCCGGGGATGCCTGGTACCGGACCGGTGACCTGATGAGCCGCGACGCCCAGGGGTTCTACTACTTCGTCGATCGGATCGGCGACACCTTCCGCTGGAAGGGCGAGAACGTCTCGACCACCGAGGTCGCCGCCACGCTCGCGGGCTGCCGCGGCATCACCGACGTGGCGGTGTATGGAGTGGCCGTGCCCGGAACCGAGGGCCGGGCCGGGATGGCCGCGCTGGTCGTCGGCCCGGAGTTCGAGCTCACGGCCTTTCGGCGTGAGCTGGCCGGCAAGCTCCCGGATTACGCCCGTCCGGTGTTTCTGCGGATCGTGTCCACACTCGAGGTCACCGGCACGTTCAAGCTCCGCAAGCAGGAGCTCGCCGAGCAGGGGTACGACCCCGCTCGGACCGACGACCCGATCTACTTCGATGCCGCCAAAGAGGGCCGGTACGAGAGGCTCGATCCACCGCTCCACCGGCGGATCATTGGAGGGGGCGAGCGGCTCTAGCAGCCGACGGCGGAAGTCCGGATCTTTGACAAACTTCACAGTTTTCGGCCGCAGAAAGTGGTCTATAATGTCGCCGTTACGCGACGACCACTTGAAGAATAATCCCTCCCCCGGGGACGACCATGAATTACAAAAGAGAGGCGGAGGCTCTGAGTCATCCGCCCGAGCATCCTCCCCGACCAACGCCCTTCCCAGCCAACGCCTCGCAGCGCATGATCCCGCGCAGAGCCACTGGCTGGGACCCGTATGAAGTCTGGCGAACACGCGTCAAGAAGCGCCCCGACCACGAAGCCGAGGCCTTGGGCAAGGTCGGATAACCGCAGGAGGTGTCCGGATGGGCGATGATCGGGAGGGTCACGCTCGCCGGTATCGCAGCGCTCTCGGCGCATTCGCCACTGGGGTCACCATCGTGACGACCCGGGACGGGGAAGGCCGTGACATCGGCCTGACAGCCAACAGTTTCAACTCCGTCTCTCTCGACCCGCCCATGGTCCTCTGGAGCCTCGCCAAGAACGCCCGGAGTCTGCCGGCGTTCCTCGCCGCGCCGCATTTCGCCGTGCACGTGCTCGCCGCTGACCAGGAGGAGCTGTCGCTGCGGTTCGCCACACGCGGCTCGGAAAAGTTCGCCGGCCTCGACATCGAGCGCGGCGCCTCGCAGGTGCCGCTGCTGCGCGGCTGCTCGGCGCGCTTCCAGTGCCACACCGCTTTCCGGCACGAGGGCGGCGATCACGTCATTTTCGTGGGCGCGGTGGAGGCATTCGATCATTCCGACCGCCCGCCGCTCGTCTTTCACGGCGGGCGCTACGCGCTCGCCGTGCAGAAAGAGCCTGCGGCGCAGCCGCCGCAGGACGGTGCCGAGCCCGACAGCAGCTTCAGCCAGGACTTTCTCATCTATCTCCTCGGGCGCGCGCGGTTCCAACTCTTCCTGACACTGCGGCGGGACCTCGAGCAACACGGGCTGAGCGAGGTGCAGTGGTTCGTGCTCAGCATCCTGGGCGTATCCGACGACCGCACCGTCGCGGAGCTCGACCGCCTGCTCTGGTACACCGGCCATCGCGTGACGTACGAGCTGATCGCGAGTCTCACGGCGACCGGATTTGCGGACTTGCGCGGAGGCTACGACCCTCACGCCAGGGTAACGCTGACCGACGACGGCCGGCGCGCCGTCATCGAGCTGGTTGCGGCGGCCAAGGCGGCCGAAGACCACGCGGAGCGCAACCTCGGCACGGCCGAGGTGCGGATCCTGAAGCGGGCGCTGCGCACGATCATCCGCGAGACCGACCCCGGAATGCCGCCGGTGCTGGTCCCAACCTATCCAGAGTGACCGCGCCCTTGCCTCTGACACCCACGTCCGCGCAATTCCAACGTCAGCTCGCCGAGCTGGAAGGCATCGCGCGCGAGATCGCAGCACCCAACGCCGCTGACGTCGACGCCCGCTCCAGGTTTCCCCAGGAGACCCTCGAGGCGCTGCGGAAGGCCCGCCTGCTCGCCGCGCCGGTACCGAAGGATTGCGGCGGTCTCGGCTGCGGCATCGTCGAGCTCGCCGAGCTCTGCTCGAGCCTCGCCAAGGCGTGCGGCTCGAGCGCCATGGTGCTCGCCATGCACTACGTGCAGGTGGCCTGCCTCGTACGGCACGCCGGCGATGAGGGATTCTTTCGCGCGTATCTCACCGAGCTCGCCGAGCGGCAGCACCTGCTCGCCTCCATGACTTCGGAGAACGGGACCTTCGGGGAGATGCGCACCAGCCTCTGCGCCGTGCGGCGCGAGAGCGGCCGGTTCTCTCTCGAGAAGGACGCTACTACCGGCTCTTATTGCGCACAGGCGGATGGCATCCTCGTGACGGCGCGCCGCGCTCCCGATGCAGCGGGCACCGATCAGGTTCTGGCGCTGGTCAACCGCGGTGACCGGCAGCTCACCCAGACCGGCACATGGGATGCGATGGGGATGCGAGGCACGTGCAGCCCGGGCTTCCGGCTGCAGGCCCAGGCACCCGAGGAGCAGATCGTCCCCGTGCCCTTCGCCGACATCGCGGCCCAGACCATGGTCCCCTACTCGCACGTCCTCTGGTCGAGCCTCTGGTGGGGAATCGCGGCGGATGCGGTCGCGCGGGCTGCAGATCTCGTTCGCAGCAGCGCACGCCACACCCCGGGCACGGTTCCGGCGAATGCCGTTCCCCTCGCGCAGGTGTCCGCCGATCTGCAGTCACTGCGCCACAACTGGCTCGCCGTCGCTGCCGCGCTCGATGAGCTCGAGGCGCACGGCTCCGCGGGGCGCCGCGAGCTCAACTCGATAGGCTGGGCGCTGAAGCTCAATCATCTGAAGATGGCCGCGTCGGAAGCGGCGCCGCGCATCGTCCACCAGGCGCTGCAGGTGACCGGCATCCTCGGCTACAAGAACGACACGCGCTACAGCCTCGGCAGACATTACCGCGACGTGTTGTCCGCCTCACTCATGATCTCTAATGCGCGCATCGCCTCGAAGAACGCCTCCATGCTGCTCGTCTTCAAGGAAAACTGATCCAACAGTTGGGATCCGGCCCGGCGGTCGCGCGGGCCTTCAGCGGCCGCCCTTGCCCATGCAGACGATCTCCGCCGTCTGCAGGAGAATCGTCAGGTCGAACAGCAGGGAGTTGTTCTTGACGTAGTAGAGGTCGTACTGGAGTTTCTCGAGCGAGTCCTGCTCCGAAGACCCGTAGGGGTAACAGATCTGCGCCCAACCGGTGATGCCGGGTTTCACGCAGTGCCGCTCGACGTAGTAGGGGATGTGCTCGGAAAGCTCCGCCACGAACTGCGGCCGCTCCGGACGCGGTCCGACCAGACTCATCTGTCCGCGCATGACGTTGAACAGCTGCGGCACCTCATCGAGTCGGGTCTTCCTGATGAAAGCGCCCACGCGCGTGACCCGCGGATCGCTCTTCTGCGCCCATCGCGCCTTGCCGTCGCCCTCGGCGTCGATGCGCATGCTGCGGAACTTGATCACGTCGAACAGGCGTCCGCCCAGGCCCACGCGGCGCTGGCGATAGAGGACCGGAGCCCGCCAGCCCTCCTCGAGCTTGATCATGACTGCAACCAACAGCATGAGCGGCAGCGCGAGGAGCATAGCGGCCAGGCTCACGGTCAGGTCGAGGATCCTCGAGGTGACGAGCCGCAGGGGATCGCGTCGGAATCCCTGGCCGAAGATGAGCCAGCTCGGGTTGAGAACGTCGATGCGTACACGCCCGGTCTCGCGCTCGAGGAATGTCAGCAACTCCGTCACTTCGACACCGGCGAGGCGACACTTCAAGAGCTCGGCGATCGGAAAGCCGCTGCGCCGGTCGTCCATGGCGACGACCACCTCGACGACGCCGAGCTTCTCGCAAAGACTCACCAGGCTCCCGCCCGGGTCGAGGACCCTGTCGAGAGCGACGGCCCGCTCCGTCCTGTGGGCCGGGACGAAGCCAACTACGATGAAGCCGCGCCGATCCGCGCGGCGGCGAAGTCCGCCGATGGCGGCTGCCGAGGCTCCGGCCCCGTAAACGAGCACCCGGCGCTTGAAGAGATTCTCATCGACCACGTGCGAGAAGATCACGCGCGAGACGGTGACTCCGCACAACCCGCCGATCGCCGCCAGCGCCTCCAGTCCGCGCCCCATCCAGAGCACCGGCACCAGGTAGAACAGCGTGGCCGTGATGATGAAGCCGACGAACAGGGCCAGCGCCACCCGGGCCGCCATGCCTGCAAGCCGTGCCCGCTGGCGCAGGCTGTAGAGGCCGAAAGCGAGAAAGCAGACCATCATGACGGCGCTGAAGAGCAGTGCCCGCGGCCAGACCGCGCCCTGCAGCTCCCCAAGGTCCGCAACCGCCAGCGGACTCGCGCCGAAGCGGGCCATCACCGCGCCGTAGACGGCGGCAAAGAAAACCGTGGCCTCGATCGCCGACAGCACTGCCATCGAGACGGGGACGTGGTGTCCGAGCATGCGGATTCGCATACGCTCAGTTGCTCAGTCGAGCAGGCATTCCTGCCCGGGCGCTCAGCCCTGTCTTTTTGCCGGGATCCGCTCGACCCGGCACGTACGATGGTGCCATTGTTGTTGATCCCCGTGGCCGTACTGTCGCACGACCCCGACCTTCGGGGCAAGCACGGCGCCCGGAACCATTCGACATATTGGAAGGAATCATTGAGCCTCACGCCGGGAATCGCCGAATCCGCTGCAATCCCGCGTGCTTTTACCTTCCTTTTGTTATCCTATCGAGCGGGTACCGGGCCATAAAGATTGCACGACGATTACACACCCGCGCTGCCGGGTGCATTCGTAGAAATACTGACCCCGCCCTACCCGACGGACAGCCTCAACCCAAGGTCGATCTCCGCCCGTGAGCGAGACAGTGTGGCGGGGCATGCGGCGATCCATCTGTGCACGGCCATGAGAACAAGATGACTGTCAGCAAGCCTCGATCGGTCTTTCTATTGGCCAACTATTTTTCCGGGGCCACTCTGTTGACCATCCTGCTGTCGGGCCACCCGGAGATCGTCAGCAACGGGGAGGCGATGTACTTCGACGACACGGACGAGGACCGTTACGAATGCACCTGCGGCAGATTCATCGATGAGTGTGAGTTCTACGGCGCCGCCGCGGCCCACATGCGCCGGTCCGACAGCTCGGGCTGGGATCGGCAGCTCTTCGTACATGCGCCGAGATTTTCCCGCAACCGCATTCTGCGCTCGTTTCTCGGCTCCTGGAGGTACGAGAGCGCCCTGCGGGATCGCTTCATCACCGCGCTTCCCGGCTACCGCCGCACCCGGGACCGATTCATGGCAGCCCAGCTCGAGTTCTTTGCCCATGCGAGGAGGATCTCGGGCGCTTCCATCTACCTCGATGGCACGAAATCGGTCCGCCGCGCCCAACTCTTCGCGCGCGACGGCCGCACCGACATGAAAGTGCTGCATCTGATCCGTGACGGCAGAGGATTCAGCAGCTCCGACCTCAAGAACACACCCAACCAGACCCTGACTGCCTCGGTGAAGGAGTGGCTGGGCTACATCGCGCAGGTGGACCGGTTCACGCAGGCTTTTCCCTCCGTGCCGGTTCTCATCGTGCGCTACGAAGACCTGTGCCGCGCCACCGAGAAGACCCTGCGCACCATCTACGAGTTCATCGGGGTTCCCTACCAGCCGGCCGGAGCGGGCATCATGGACGGCGCCCACATACTCGGTAACAGGATGCGCAAGGGGTTCAGCGGCGCGATCGTCGAAGATACCTCCTGGAAGGAGAAGCTCGATCCCGGCACTCAAGCGCTGCTGACCTCACGGACGAAACGCCAACTCGAGCGCTTCGGATACATCTGATCCATACGACGAGCACGCACCCCGTGAGCAGAAAGACGATTCACCTCATCGCCGCCGCGCGCCCGAACTTCATGAAAGTGGCGCCGCTCCATCATGCGCTCTCGAGCGAGGACTGGTGCACTGCACGGATCGTGCACACCGGCCAACACTACGACGCCAACATGTCGGACTCGTTCTTTCGGGACTTGCGCCTGCCGGAGCCCGCGCATCACCTGGAAGTCGGCAGCGGTACGCATGCAGAGCAGACCGGACGCACAATGATCGCCTATGAGGCGGTGTGCATGCGGGAGCCGCCGGATGCGATCGTGGTCGTCGGCGACGTCAATGCTACCGCGGCTTGCGCGATGGTCGGCACCAAGCTGTGGATTCCCGTCATCCACCTGGAGGCGGGGCTGCGCAGCAGGGACCGGCGCATGCCCGAGGAGATCAATCGACTCGTCACCGATGCGGTGGCGGATCTCCTGTGGACGCCCTCGCGGGACGCGGGTGACAATCTGCGCGCCGAAGGCATCCCGGAGCACAAGATCGAATGTATCGGCAACATCATGATCGACTCGTTCGAGATGTTGCGGGAGAAGATCGAGCTGGCGGACACGGGCGCGCGGCTCGGCCTCGACGGTCCCTATGCCGTTGCCACGCTCCACAGGCCCTCCAACGTCGATGACCGGGATACGCTGGCACGTCTCGTGGCCGCGCTGGAGGAAGTTGCCCGGCAGATGCGCGTGGTCTTCGCCATCCACCCGCGAACGCGAAGGCGGCTCGAGAATTTCGATCTGCTGCCGGCGATCACCCACAATCCGGCGATCGTCACGACCGAGCCTCTGGGCTACATCGAGTTCATGAGCCTCATCCGCCGCTGCACCCTGGCCATCACCGATTCAGGGGGCGTGCAGGAAGAGACGACCTACCTCGGAATCCCTTGCGCCACCCTCAGGGAGAATACCGAGCGTCCGATCACCGTCACCGAGGGGACCAACCGGCTGCTGCGGCCAGAGGGGCTTGCCGAGGCGGCGCGGGATGCGCTCACCGGCAGATGGCGAGGCGGCCGCCGCCCGGAGCTCTGGGACGGCCAGGCGGCATCCCGCGCCGTGCTCAGCCTTCGCGAGCACCTTGCCTGAAGGGCTCGCCGCGCTCAGCGCGGCGATGCGAGGCCCGGCACCGGTGTGGCAGCGCGCCACAGCGGTTCGCGCATCAGCTCGAAGCCGAACTGATGCGGCGTCGCATACCATTCGGCGATGCCGATCCGGGCAAGCTGAAAAGGATCGGTGACCGGCGGATTCGCGCAGCCGTGGCAGGCGACACAGCAGGTGAATCCCGCCTCGCGCACCAGCTCGAGCGCGGCCGGCGAGATGTTGTCGACTCCACCGAATGGATAAGCGAAAAGACTGACATCCCCGCCGACTTCCCGCTCGAGCCTCTGCCGGCACGTTCGCAGCTCGGCGCGAACGGTATCGGGATCGGACGCGGCCAGATCGATGTGCGTGTCCGTATGCGCCCCGATCTCGAACCCCTGAGCCTTCAGGGAGCGCACCTGATCCCAGCTCATCCAGGCAGGCTTGGGCACGAGAGTACTGTCCCACGGCGCCGTGATGCCTGAGCCGATGAATCCGGTCGTCACGAAGAAAGTCGCCGGGAGTCCGAGCCTGCGCAGAATGGGCGCGGCCACTTCGTGGTTGTCACGGTAGCCGTCGTCGAACGTGATCGACAGCGTGCCGCCCATGTCCTTGCCGGCCTGACACGCGGCAACCTGCTGCGACAGCGGCACGATCCGGAACTGCTCACTGAAGAACCTGCAGAAGGCCTCGAACTTCGCCGATCCACAGGTGAGCCCGTCCTCCGGGATCTCATCGTTCACGCGATGGAAGGCGACGATGATCATCTTGCCGCGAAAGTCGCGCGCATAGATGCCCGCCATGCCGCTGGCGCCGCCCAGGACCGCCTTGATTCGCTTGGAGATGGGAATTTTCATGATGAGGCAGCCCGTCAGCGGATCGGGTTCCAGGTGACCATCCGCTCGCCTCTCGCGTAACGGATCGTGGCGATCGCCGAGGCGAGGTTGGTGAGCAGGAAGTAGTAAGGCTTGCTCAGCACGCCCAGCCGCGCAGCGCCGGCGAATCCGAGGAGGCCGGCGCCGATGACCAGGACCTGACAGAAAAATGCAACACGGTAAAAGGGACTCGCGGCGAGCGCCGCCGCGGAGACGAGCGTCATGAGCAGACAATACGGAGAGGCATAGCGCAGCAGCTTGTGCGACCAGAGCTGCCATGCGAAGAGCGGGTCGATGAGCGGATTGAGCAGGCGCCGCTCTCCGACCAGCGCGTTGATGCTGCGAACGGCGACGCGCACCCGCATGGCGAGCTCCTGGCCGGAGCGCTCGAGAGTCTCCTCGAAGCAGACGGCCCGAGGCTCGAGCACGGTACGCAAGCCCTGCTCGCGCATCCGCATGGCGATCACGAAGTCGCTGATGAGGCCCGGTGCGATCGGCCGGTAAGCGCTGCGGCGCACGGCATAGAGACAGCCGCTCACCCCGATGAGCGTGCCGAGACTGCTCTCCGCGCTGCGCAAGGCGACTTCATAGCTCCAGTAGGACACGCCACCGGCCGCGGTCAGATTCTCTTCCTTGCCCTGATAGATCAGGAGGCCGGCCACACAGCCCACCTCGGCATCGGCGAAGTTGCCGACCATGGCCGTGAGCGCATCCGGCCGGATATGGGTGGTGGCATCGGTGAACACGACGATCTCGCCCGTCGCATGCGACACTGCAGCGTTCTGACACGCGGTCTTGCCGACGCGGCCCTCGACCCGAACAAGCTGCACGCGAGAAGAGCCGTACGCACGCACCGCCTGATCCGTCCCGTCGCTCGAAGCATCGGAGATGACGATCACATCGAGCAACTCCGGCGGATAATCGAGCGCGAGCACGTTGTCGATCTTTGCCGCTATCCCCTTCTCCTCGTTGTAGGCGGTGATCAGCACCGTCACGGTAGGACGGGTATCGAGGGATTGTCGAACGGGCCGGCCGGCCACGCGCGCGAGCGCCCGAACCATGATCGGGTAGAGCACGTAGACGTAAGCGAGGATCGCGGCGAAGGTCCAGAAGACCGCGATGGCGGCGACGGTCACAAGCCCACCGCCCGTGCCTGGATGCGCTGCGGTTTGGGCTCACGCAGCCATCGCTCCGCCCACTGTTGCAGTTGGAAGAGGATCCATGCGCCGGCCGGCGACCCCCGGCGACCCGCGGATGACAGGAAGTTGCCGACGGCCGCGCCGACCACGTGCTCATCGAGGAGCCCCGCAGCGCGGATGCGCGCCGGCGAGAGCGCCTCGAGGAAAGGCTCACGTAACGGTCCCCGCAGCCACTCTCCCACGGGAGCCGAGAAGCCCTGCTTCGGACGATCGAAGAGCTCCGGCGGGAAGTATCGCGCCAGCAGCCGCCGCAGGACGTACTTGTTCTGTCGATTGCGAATCTTCCAGGAGATCGGCAGCGCGGCCGCGAGCCGCGCCGCCTCGTGATCCAGAAACGGCTCGCGCGCCTCGAGCGAGACGAACATCGAGGCGCGGTCGACTTTCACGAGCAGATCGCCGGGTAGATAACGTGTCATGTCCTGATGCATGAATCGATCGCGCACGTCGGACCCGGACACGGAGTCGAATGCGGCGCGCGCGCCGGTCGTGGCCCGCGGCGCGGACTTCAGCAGTCTCAGCGTTTCCCCTTCCGGCCACTCCGAGGTTGCCGCATCGTAAGCCTCGAACGCATCGCGAGCCCGCGACATGCGGACGAACTTGCGCAGCTTGTCATCGATGGCTGCGAATTTCGGCCCGCCCCTGCGCGTGAGCGCATAGGCGCGCGCAACCACTGCCGGAGGCAAGGCGTCGAGCATCTCCCCCGAAAGGCGATACAGGGCTTTCAGCAGGCCGGACTGCCGCTGTGCGAAATCGCCGCAGTAGGCATAGCGCGCATATCCTCCGAAGAGCTCATCGGCGCCGTCGGCCGACAGCGCGACCTTGACATGCTGACGCGCCAGCCTCGAAACCATGAGGGTCGGCACGAGAGAGCTGTCGCCGATCGGCTCATCGGCAATGTCCGCAATCTCCATGGCGAGATCCAGGGCTGTCTGGGGTGAGACTTCGAGCTCGACGTGCGTCGTCCCGAGCGTTCTCGCGACCCGCCGGGCATAGACGGTCTCGTCGAACTCCGATGCGCCGTATCCGATGGTGAAGGTGTTGAGATGGATGCCCGAGCGCCGTGCGAGAAGCGTCGCAACCAGAGAGGAATCGATGCCGCCACTCAGGAAAAGGCCGACCGGCACATCGGCAACCATGCGGTATTCGAAGGCCTGCTGCAAAGAGGCCTCGACCCTGTCGAGCAGCGGCTCGTCGGCCAGTGTTGCGACCTCCGCCCGGAGTCTCGCGGCTTCCTCTCCGTCGAAGAGGCTCCTCGCCTGCCAGTACACCCGCTCCTGCCGCTGCAGATGCTCATCGAACGTGCAGATCGTGCCGGGCGGGACCGTCGCGACGTCGGCGAGAGCGCTCCGCGGCGCTGAGATGTATCCGTACTGCACGAACTCGGCGATCGAGGTGGGGTCGACCCGCCTCCCCGTGTATCCGGCGCAATTCAGCGCCTTCGATTCCGAAGCGAAGGCGAGCACGCCATCGCGCACCGAATAATACAGAGGCTTGACGCCGAACCGGTCGCGGCACAGATGCAGCTGCCGGCGCGGCCCGTCCCACAATGCAAAGGCGAACATGCCGCGGAACCGAGCGACGGCCTCGAGACCCCACTGCCGATAGGCGGCCAGGACCACTTCGGTATCGCTGTCACTGCGAAAGCGCCAACCGAGAGAGGCGAGCTCCGCCCGTATCTCGCGGAAGTTGTAGACCTCTCCGTTGTACACCATCCACGCCGTCCGGTCGGAGGAGGCCATGGGCTGGTGTCCGAGGGGCGAAAGATCGAGGATGGCGAGCCGCAGATGCCCGAGAACGAGCGCCCCCCCGGCGAGGACTTCCGTGCCCCGATCGTCCGGCCCCCGGTGAGCCATGACATCGAGCATGGTGCCGACCGCCGCGCCCGTCAGCAGCTGATCCGGCGCATAGGCCCCCGCGATTCCACACATAGAGATAGTCCAGCGATGCGCTGCCGGTCACCGATGGCGGGCCGGGTCGAAATTGTATGTCAAATCGGCGTACGAGGATGCGAACTGCATCCCGTGATCGCCCCCGTGACGCATTTCTCGTTCTCGTCGACCCATTTTAGAGCAAATCCCGCGCGAGAATGAAGCCATTCCCGCGGCCTTGCGCCGCCGGCCAGGCCCGGCAGTCCCGGCGCCGGCAATGCCGCCGGCCGGCCATTGGATTGCACGACCTCGGCCCGTTGCCCATCCGCGCTCTCGCAACACGCACACGGGAGCGAGCGCCACATGATCACGACATGACATGACACATCCCCAACAGACTCGCCAATGTGACTCACCGCACGTATCCATACACCGGCGTCAGGAATCGGAGACAGCTTCAGCTGCGGCCCGAGTTGAGGCATCATGCCTGCAGACACGCCTTGGAAAGTCCTCATGGCTCACCTTCATTCCAGATCGCCGCTGCGCACTCTTGCCATGACAATCGCGCTGGCCGCACTTGCCGGTTGTGGCGGCTCCGGGTCGAGCGCCGCCATGCCAGGTCCGTCACAGTCCTCGAGCGGCACCGGCACGACCGGCACGCCCCCTCCGCCGTCGGATCCGGGGACGCCGCCGCCGTCGTCCAAATCCGCTCCACAGATCTCGGGAACACCCGCGACGTCCGTGAATGCCGGCACCGCCTACTCCTTCACCCCGACGGCGAGCGATGCCGGCGGTGGGACATTGACCTTCTCCATCCAGAATTTGCCCTCCTGGGCTCACTTCAGCTCAGCGACCGGCCAATTGTCGGGCACCCCTGCTTCGTCCGACGCGGGCGCTTATTCCGGGATCGCGATCAGCGTGAGCGATGGAAAGGCCAGCGCGGCGCTACCGTCATTCTCCATCGCCGTCACCAACACGTCCCCGACCGCGACTACGCTTGCACAGAAATATCCTGGCGATGTCGGTATGGCCTCCGACCCGTCGGTAGTCTGGTCGGAAAACTTCGAGGAAGGCAGCTTAGCGGCCTTTACCGCACGCTATGACAGCTTCACCGATCAAGCAGGGATGACGCTGGCGGCGGACCATCCTGCAAACAGCTCGGGCCAACACGCGATCGAGCTGACGGCCGGAGGCAGTAATTCCGCGACGGATTTCTACAAGAGCTTCGGAGCCGGGTATGACGAGCTCTGGTTCCGTTACTACGCGAAGTATGTGGGCAGCGGCCCCTGGCACCACACCGGACTCTGGTTCGGCGGCTACGATCCGCCGCTGTCATATCCGAGCCCACACGCAGGAACGAAGCCCTCGGGTACCGACCGCTATTCCATCGGCCTCGAGCCGGACCCTGATTTCACCGGCGTCCCGATGGACTTCTACGCTTACTGGATGGGAATGCATTCCTGGAAGTCGAATCCGACGGGCGCAGCCGGCGACTACTACGGCAACTCCCTGCTTCACGACGCGGAATTCCACGTGCAGAGCAATACCTGGGTCTGCTATGAGGTCCATCTCAAGCTCAACCCGGATCCGACGAAGGGGTCCGGGGCCATTCTCGAGGTCTGGGAGAACGACGGCCTGATCCGTCGGTTCGACGATACCGCGCCGTATGGCTACTGGGTAACCGACAAGTTCTGCCCGAACGATGCGGACGGATCGGAATGCACCGCCTACCGCCCCGCCAATCCGGTCCTCGCACTGCTCGATCAGCAGTGGCGCAGCACCTCCGCTCTCAAGATCAACTACATCTGGCCGCAGAACTACAACGACGCGGGCACCAATTCCTCTCTCCTGCTCGATGACATGGTCGTCGCAAAGCAGCGCATCGGCTGCACCGTGAAGAAGTGATTCGCGCGAAGCGGCGAGCCGAGGAGCCGAGGCTGCCGAGGCGTCGCCAAATGCATACGCTGTGCATTCATCCCCTGTCTCCGGCTGCGCACGTCTGCTCGCCGAGACATTGCGCGAGGGCGAACATCGTTCTAACTTAAGTCAAAAGGGCAAACCCGCCGCGAGGCGGGGACGCAAAGCTACCGATCTCAGCGTGCCGCACAGCGGTGCGCGAGACAGCGGGGTTGCCGGCGCCTGCAGGGAACGCGGCAGCCGTCATCCGACCTGAGGTCCGCCGGAAAACGTGCGGACATCCGTCGCGCTGCGCCGCCCTTGACAGCATTCAACATCATTGTCGGGGAGGTCGAGCGTAATGCAGGATTTAAACTTCAAGCGCCAGTCAACCGTGCGGCGGCTGGCAGTGTTAGGCTATATGGCCGCAGCGCTGTTCGCAGGCACCGTTGCCAACGCGGCTTCGCTCACGCCGAGCATATCCGGCACGGCGCCCACCTCGGCCGTCGTCGGCCGACAGTACAGCTTCACTCCGAACACGACTGGCCCGAGCGGCTACAAGCTGCGCTTCCGCGTATACAACAAACCCGGCTGGGCGACCTTCAACTACACCAACGGCGGGTTGACGGGCACCCCCAGCCGCACGGGCGTTTACTCCAACGTCATCATCTCAGTGAGCGACAGCGTGGGAACGGCGTCGCTCGCTCCATTCTCGATCACGGTCTCCAAGTCGAGCAGCGGTATGCCCACCATTTCCGGCACGCCGCCCACCTCCGCTACCGTCGCCAGGGCCTACGCCTTCACACCGACGGCGAGCGTCCCCAGCGGCTATTCGAAGTCCTTCAGCGTGAAGAACAAGCCCTCCTGGGCCTCCTTCAGTATCTCGACCGGCACGCTCTCGGGGACTCCGACCACGAGCAACGTGGGCGTCAATTCCAATATCGTCATCTCGGTGAGCGACGGAACGGCCAGCGCGGCGTTGCCCGCGTTCTCCATCGCCGTCGGCAGTGGCTCCTCCACCGCGACGACGCTAGCGGAGAAATATCCCGGCGATGTCGGCATGGCATCGGACCCGTCAGTAGTGTGGTCGGAAAACTTCGAGGAAGGCAGTATCTCGGCCTTTACCTCGCGCTATAGCAGCTACACCAATGCAGCAGGGATGACGCTGTCGACGGACCACCCTGCAAGCAGCTCGGGCCAGCACGCGGTGGTGCTCACGGCCGGTGGCAGCAATACCGCAACGGACTTCTACAAGAGCTTCGGCACCGGATACGACGAGCTGTGGATCCGCTACTATGCGAAGTACGTCGGCAGCGGTCCCTGGCACCACTCCGGACTCTGGTTCGGCGGCTACAATCCGCCGCTGTCGTATCCGAGCCCGCACGCCGGCACGAAGCCCTCGGGCAGCGATCGCTATTCCATCGGTCTCGAGCCGAATCCGGACTTCACCGGCACGCCCATGGACTTCTACGCGTATTGGATGGGAATGCATTCGTGGAAGGCGAGTCCGACCGGCGCACCCGGCGACTACTACGGCAACTCCCTGCTGCACGATGCGGAATTCCGCACGCAGAGCAACAGCTGGGTCTGTTATGAGGTCCATCTCAAGCTCAACCCGAACCCGGCGACGGCCGCGGGCGCGGTTCTCGAGGTTTGGCAGAACGACAGCCTGATCCGCCGGTTCGACGATACGGGACCTTACGGCTATTGGGTGAGGGACAAGTTCTGCCCGAGCGATGCGGATGGATCGGAATGCACCGCGTACCGCCCCGCCAATCCGGTCCTGGCGCTGCTCGACCAGCAGTGGCGCAGCACCACCGCCCTCAAGATCAACTATCTCTGGCCGCAGAACTACAACGACGCGAGCACCAAGTCCTCGCTCCTGCTCGACGACATGGTCGTTGCCAAGCAGCGCATCGGGTGCACCGTGAAGAACTGATTCGCCGGCTCGCCGGCGCCTCCCGGCAAGTGGTGAGGCTGCCGGCACCGGTTCCGGCCCGAGGGCCGGAGCGGCGATGAGTGACGGGCCGCACGGGTACCGCCTTTGGGGCGGTACCCTGGCGGCCCATTTGTTATGCTTGGGGGAAAGCTATATCTGACCCCTCATGAAAGTCCTGTGGCTGGCCCACGCGATTCCGTATCCACCGCGCGCCGGCTTCCTCCTGCGCTCCTATAACCTGCTGCGCGAGCTTTCGCGCCGGCAGCAGATCGACCTGGTCGCATTCATCCAGGAGCCGTGGCTGACCACGACGTTCCCGAGCATCCGCGAGGGACTCGAGATCTGCCGACGCGCGCTCGGTGAGCATTGCAGCTCGGTGACTTTTCTTCCGATCGATCACCTGAAGTCTCGCTGGGGAAAGCCCGCCACCGCGCTGCGGGCGCTGCTCACCGGCTCGACCTACACGGCCTCATGGCTCATCAGTGCACCGGCGCGGGCGGCCATTCAGCGGATCCTCGCCGACCGCCACCATGACCTCATCCATTGTGACACCATCGGCCTTGCGCCTTACCGCCATCTCTCGGCCTCCCTGCCGGCGACGCTGACCCATCACAATATCGAATCGCACATGATGCTGCGCCGGGCGGACAACGCGGGCAACTTTCTCGCCCGCAGGTATTTCCGCGAGGAAGGCCGGCGCCTAGAGGACTTCGAGCGCAGCGTCGCGGGACAGTTCGCCGCGCACATCACCTGCTCGGACCTCGATCGCGAGAGACTCCACGAGATCGTCCCCGAGGCAAACACCGTCGTCGTTCCGAATGGCGTCGACTGCGAGTATTTTGCTTCCGCGGAACGGCCGGTGCGGCCGGGCTCCCTGGTTTTCGTGGGAACCATGAACTGGTACCCCAACGTTCAGGCCATGGTGTACTTCCTGCGGGAGATCTGGCCTGGCCTCAAGGCACGGGTTCCCGCAGTGACACTCGACATCGGCGGCAGCAACCCGCCGGAGTCTCTCGTGCAGATGGCCCGCGCGCTGCCGGATGTGACGGTGCACGGCTACCTTCCCGACGTGCGTCCACTGATCGACTCTGCGGCCGTCTACGTCTGTCCGATCCGCGACGGCGGCGGCACCAAGCTGAAGATCCTCGATGCGTTTGCGATGAAGAAATGCGTGGTGGCGCACCCGATCGCCTGCGAAGGAATCGAAGTGACCGACGGCAAGGACATCGTTCTTGCCTCGACGCCGACGGAGTTCATCCGGGAGATCGAGTCTCTTCTCGGGGACGATCCCAGACGCAACGAGCTTGGCCGGGCGGCGCGCAGTCTCGTGGAGAGCCGCTACTCGTATCGCGAGATCGGCGCGCGCTTCAACGAGACGCTGGAAGAAGCGGCCCGCCAGGTTGCTCCGGCGCACTGAGCCCATGGCCTCCCTGCGAGACATCGCGTTGTATGCTCTGCGGGCGGCCGGCGGATTCAGGGTAGCTCAGTTCCTCACCCGCCGACGGCTTCGTATCCTCTGCTATCACGGGTTCTCCACCGGCGACGAGCACGAAGTCACGCCCCACATGTTCATGCGGTCCGGGACGTTCGAGCGGCGCATGCAGGTGTTGCAGCGGCGCGGGATTCCGGTCATCCCGCTCGATGAGGCGGTACGAAGACTGGCAGCCCGTGAGATCCGCCATGGCGAGACAGTGATCACGCTCGATGACGGCTGGACCTCGAACCTCACGATAGGCGCCCCCGTTCTGGAGAAATACGGATTTCCGGCCTGCATCTACGTCACCACGGAGCACCTCGATGCCGGGACCGAGGTCTTCAACGTGGCGCTCCACTACATGATATGCCGCTCCGCCCGCACGGAGCTGAAGCTCGAAGGACTCCATCCGCTGTTGGATGGAGCTTACGACCTGCGCAAGGACCCGGACGCTCTTGCGGTGACGCTCATCACCGCCGCAGAGAAGGCGTTCCCGGCGCTCGCCGACCGTCAGCAGCGCCTGGGGCCCATCGCCGCGGCACTCGGGATGGACCTCGCCGAGGTGCTGCGAGACGAGCGCTTCCGCCTGATGACCGGCAAGGAGCTGCTCGAGCTCGATGCCCGTGGATTCGACATCGAGCTGCATACCCATTCCCACCGGTTGCCGGACCGGGACTTCGAGTCCACGGCGAGCGAGGTCGAGCGCAATCGGGCGGCGCTGCGCACCGTTCTCGGCAAGGAGAAACGTCATTTCTGCTTCCCGAGCGGGGAATACACGGCACAGCAGCCCGAGTGGCTGCGCCGGCTCGGGATCGTTTCCGCAACGACTTGCGATCCGGGCCTCAACGGTCCGGGTTCCAACGCGATGCTGCTGAAGCGCTATCTCGACAGTGACCACGTCTCCGACATCGCCTTCGAAGCCGAGATCGCGGGCGTTCTGGAGCTTGCCCGAGGCGCCAGGGCAATGTTGGTTTCCCCCCGGATCCTGCGCCGCCGCATCGTGACCGCAGAGCAGGCATGACTGCGGCCGCCAAAGATTCGCATTCTCCGTCGGCGGAAAGCGCCATGTTGCCCTCGCCCCGGCGGCACAGGGTGCTCGAGGTGCTCTTCTCGTTCCGAGTGGGCGGCTCCGAGGTCGTGGGACTCGAGCTGGCGCAGCAGCTCGCACGGGCCGGCGCGCAGGTGCTGTGCACCGCGCTGGATGGAATGGATGGCCCTTTGCGCGAGCAATGCGCCCGCTACGAAATACCCGTGGTCGACCTGGGCCTCCCCGTCCGCAACGCTCTGGGACGAAATGGCCTCAGCCTCCGGCTCGCAGATCGTCTGCGCGAGCTCGAGCTCGATGCCATTCACCTGCAGCATTTTCTGGCGCTGAACAAGCTGGGGCTGCCGGCGCGCCTCGCCGGTGTGCCGCGCATCGTCGTGACGGAGCACTCGGATGCCCAGTTGCGCGACAGCGCCGCAGGCAGGTTGCGCCTACGCCTGAATTGGCGCCTGGCGCATCGGATTACGGTCATTCATCCGGGACTCAGGGAATACCTGCGGGCGGATATCGGAATTCCTCCGGAGCGGGTCGCCGTCATCCCGAATGGCGTCGACACGCAACGCTGGCAGAGAAGCGATCGCGATGAGCGCCGGGCAGCGCTCGGCATCGGCCCGGAATTTGTTTTCGTCTTCGTCGGGCGCGTGGAGCCCGTCAAGGACGTGCCGGGACTCATACGGGCATTCCTCCAAACCTCGCCCCGGTTCGCCGGGCCCGCGAGACTCGTAGTCGTGGGCGATGGCTCGGAAATGTCGATCTGCCGCGGACTGCTCGACGCACATCCGCTGAAAGATCGGGTGGTCCTCGCCGGCCAGCAATCG
>Ga0157369_10001388_pt1 | contig 29820 bp, 24 predicted proteins | sample C25metaG_FD_113461 | JGI IMG/M metagenome (GOLD analysis project Ga0157369, IMG submission 113461) | Corn rhizosphere microbial communities from Kellogg Biological Station, Michigan, USA - C2-5 metaG | ecosystem: Host-associated > Plants > Roots > Rhizosphere > Soil | place: USA: Michigan... | reverse complement strand
CTGTTCGTCGCGATGCAACACCTGCTGCCGCAGCACTTTCTCTCGCGGCAGGTCCATCGGCTCGCCCGCTGTCGCGTAAAGCCAGTCAAGAACGCTCTGATCAGCTCGTTCGTGCGGCACTTTCGCCCGGAGATGAGCGATGCGGCCGAGCCCGAGCCGCGCGACTACCCGAGCTTCAATGCCTTCTTCACGCGCAGCCTGCGGCCCGGGGCCCGGCCCTGCGATCCGGATCCGCGGGCACTCCTCTCTCCGGTCGACGGCACGGTGAGTCAGATCGGGCGGCTCGATGACCTGCGGATGCTGCAGGCGAAGGGCCACGACTATTCCGTCGAGACCCTGCTCGGCGGCGCCTCGGAGTGGACGGCGCGCTTCGCCGGCGGCTCGTTCGCGACGCTCTATCTCGCCCCCTACAACTATCACCGCATCCACATGCCGGCGGCCGCGACACTCAAGGCGGCATGGTTCATCCCCGGCAAGCTCTTCAGCGTCAACGCGGTGACCGCGGCGGCCGTGCCCGGCCTCTTCGCGCGTAACGAGCGGGTCGTCTGCGCATTCGAGGAAGGGCCGCTCGCCTTTGCGATGGCGCTCGTCGGCGCGCTCTTCGTCGGCAGCATCGCAACCGTCTGGCACGGCGATGTGACGCCTTGCAGCCCGCGCCGCGCGGCACAGCTGCCGCTCGACACCGGCCGCGCGCCGGGGCGGCTCGATCGGGGCGCAGAGCTCGGGCGATTCAACATGGGATCCACCGTCATCCTGCTGTTGCCTCCGGGAGCGGTAGAGTGGCTGCCGGCGCTGCAGCCGGGCTCGCCCGTGCGCGTCGGTCAGATCATTGCGCGGCGTCATTCCTTATGACCGAGCCCGGCGGCGACGGCTCCCATGATTGGCGGCCCACCGCCACGAGGGCGATGTTGGAGCTGCGAGGGGCACTACTCGCCCGCGCGCGCAACTTTTTTGCGGCACGCGGCGTGTTGGAGGTCGATACGCCACTCGTGGTGAACGCCCCTGTGACGGACGTGCACATCCACTCGGCGCGCGTGACTCTGGCGGCGAGTGAGCGGCACTTCTTCCTCCACACCTCGCCGGAATACGCGATGAAGCGCCTGCTGGCGGCCGGGGTGGGCGACATCTACCAGATCTGCCACGTGGTGCGCGCGCTCGAGCGCGGCCGGCTGCACAACGCCGAGTTCACCCTCATCGAGTGGTACCGCTGCGGCCACACGCTCGATGGGCTCATGAGCGAGGTCGAAACGTTGGTGCGTGAGCTCCTCGGTGCAACGGGCACCCCGTGCACGAGTGAGCGCATGAGCTATCGCGAGGCATTCCTGCAGACACTCGCGCTCGATCCGTTCACCGCGCCGCTGCCGCAGCTCACGGAGCACGCGCGCGAGTCAGGGTTTACCGGCGCGGCAGCCGACCGCGACGAGCTGCTCGAGCTCCTGATGGGCACCGTCGTCGGGCCGCGGCTCGGGCGTATCGGGTTGACCTTCGTGCACGGCTATCCGGCCAGCCAGGCCGCGCTCGCGCGCATCGACCCGGCCGACCCAAGGGCGGCGCAGCGCTTCGAGCTCTATGCTCGAGGGATCGAGCTTGCCAACGGCTTTCATGAGCTGGCCTCGGCGCGCGAGCAGCGCAGCCGCTTCGAGCGAGACATCGAGGAGCGTCGCCGGCTCGGCCTCCCTGCCGCTTCGCTCGATGAGCGTCTGCTCTCGGCGCTCGAGGCGGGCCTCCCGGACTGTTGCGGCGTCGCGCTCGGTTTCGATCGCACACTGATGCTCGCAGCAGAGGCGCAGCGCATTGATGCCGTCCTACCCTTCCCCATCGAGCGAGCCTGAGCACGCAAAATGACCTACATCAGCGAGCGTTACGATTTCACCGACAAGCGGACCGGCTACGAGCAGTTAGCGAAGGAGCTGCAGGGGCTCCTCGAGGGCGAGACCGATCCCATCGCCAACGCCGCCAACACCGCGGCACTCATTTTCGATGCGCTGCCGGAGGTGAGCTGGGCGGGGTTCTACTTCCTGCGCGGCGGCGAGCTGGTCGTCGGCCCTTTCCAGGGCAAGCCGGCATGCGTGCGCATCGCCCTCGAACGCGGTGTCTGCGGTACCGCTGCCGCGCGCAGGGCCACCATCATCGTGCCGGACGTCAACGCCTTTCCGGGACACATCGCCTGCGATGCGGCCTCGCAATCGGAAGTCGTGGTGCCGCTGATCGCTGCCGACCGTCTGGTGGGGGTGCTCGATCTCGACAGCGCGCGCCTCGGGCGCTTCGATGAGGCCGATGCACGCGGGGTCGAACAGCTCGCCGCGATCTTCGTGCGGGCGAGCCGGGTGGAAGCGCTGGGCTAACCCATCCTTGACCCATCCTCGGCAGATGCCTGGCTACTGCTTGGCGCGCGAGACGTACTCGCCGGTGCTGGTGTTGATGCGGATGACCTCGCCCTCATTGATGAAGAGCGGTACCCGAACCACGGCGCCGGTCTCCACTTTCGCCGGCTTCTGCCCGCCGGTGGCGGTGTCACCTCGCAGACCGGGATCGGTCTCGACGATCTTGAGCTCCACGTGCGCGGGTACGTTCACCACCAGCGGCTCGTTGTTCCAGAGGGTGACGATGCAGACTAGGCCCTCCTTGAGCCACTGCGCATTGTCGCCCACGGCGGACTTGCCGGCGGTGTACTGCTCGAAGTTGTCCGGCATCATGAAGTGCCAGAAGTCGCCGTCCTGATAGAGGTATTGCATCTCCGTATCGATCACGTCCGCCGCCTCCAGCGACTCGCCCGACCGGAAGGTGCGCTCGATGGTGCGGCCGGTCTTGAGATTGCGGACCTTGATCCGGTTGAACGCCTGGCCCTTGCCGGGCTTGACGAACTCGTTCTCGACCACCGAATACGGGTCGCCTTCGAGCAGGACTTTGAGACCCGAGCGGATCTCGCTGGTGGTGTAGCTGGCCATTGTCTTTCTTGCGCCTGGAGGTCCAAAATCCGCAGCCCGCGGAAAGGAGCGGCTTCGCCCGCAGCCTCGCGGCCACCGCGACGTCGCACACACCGGCTTTAGGTGCGCCGCTTTGAAACGAACATGATAACGACATCGGCCTATCCGCGCCAGCTCGAGCCCGGCACATGGCAACAGGAGCTCGCTGATGCGATCACGAGTCCCCAGGAGCTTGCTGCCGCGCTCGACCTGGATCCACGGGCGCTTGCCGGCGCCACCGAGGCCAGCACCAGCTTTCGTCTGCGGGTGCCGCGGGCGTTCGTGGCACGGATGCGCCGAGGCGATCCGGACGATCCGCTGCTCCGGCAAGTCCTGCCGGTTGCCGCGGAGACCATCGGTATCGCGGAGTACGTAGCCGATCCCGTCGGCGAGCGTACTGCGCTGCGCGCCCCCGGCCTGTTGCAGAAATACCGCGGCCGAGCGCTCCTCATTGCAACCGAGGCATGCGCAGTACATTGCCGATACTGCTTCCGGCGCGAATTCCCGTACGCAGAGCAACACGACGCAGAGGCGCCGCGGTTCGCCGAGGCGCTCGCCGAAATCTCGCGCGACGACTCGCTGGAAGAGATCATCCTGAGCGGCGGCGATCCGTTGTCATTGAGCAATGCGCGCCTCGAAAGTCTCACCCGCGCACTGACTGCCATTCCTCACGTGCGGCGCATCCGCGTGCATACCCGCCAGCCCGTCGTGCTGCCCTCACGAGTCGACGAAGGTCTTCTGCGATGGCTGCGCGGCTGCACGCTGCCCATGGTAGTCGTGCTGCACGTCAACCATCCCAACGAGCTCGATGCGCAGCTCGCGAGCGCCTGCGCGAGGCTGCGCGCCACCGGGATCACGCTGCTCAATCAGTCAGTACTTCTGGCCGGTATAAATGATGACGTCGCGGTCCTCGCGCTTCTGTCCCGACGCCTGTTCGATGCCGGCGTACTCCCCTATTACCTGCACGCGCTCGACCGGGTGCGCGGCGCCGCGCATTTCGCGGTTGCCGATGAGCGGGCGCAGGCGCTGGCGGGCCAGCTCGCCGCACGTCTGCCCGGCTACCTCGTGCCGAGGCTCGTGCGTGAAGTGGCCGGCGCATCGGCCAAAGTTACTCTTGCGCCCGCACTGTGACATGGGACAACCGCGCACGGCAGGTCCGGTGCTAAGATTTGCCGGGATCCAACGCCTGCGAATAGCGCCTTAATCGGAGACCGCCTTGGCCGACCAGAACGCGGTTCCTCTCATCGTACTCTCTCCCGCCCGGGATCCCGTCGAGGCCATCAACAGCATTCTGCGCCGCGCCGGCCACCCGGTGCACTGCACCTGGATCCCCGCCCTGCGGGACCTGCCCGACGCGCTGCCGCAGATCAACCCCGAGCTCCTCATCGAGGTCGCCGGACCCGAGAGCGACCTGAAGAGCGTCATCGGGGTCCGCGATCAGGTCGCGCCGAGCGTACCGGTGGTGGTTGTTGCAGAGACAGTCGATGAGGGAGTCATTGCCGACGCGATGACCGCCGGCGCGCGCGACGTCGTCTCCCTGAGCAATCCAGCGCGCCTGGCGGCCGTCCTGGGCCGGGAGCTGCGCGCTTTCCGCCTGGAGCGGGCGCTCACCTCTACCCTCAAGTCCGCACACGATGCCCGTAATCAGCTCGAGAGCGTGCTGCAGCGCTCGAACGATGCGATCGTGCAGGTGCAGGAAGGCATCGTCATCGATGCCAACCCGGCATGGCTCGAGCTCTTCGGAGTCAAGGACTCTCTGGTCGGCCAGCCGGTGATGGATCTTTTCGATGAGGCCACGCATCCAGCGCTCAAAGGCGCGCTCGCCGCCTGTCTGCAGGGGCGTTGGAACGACCACGCGCTCAAGGCAACCGCGCGGCTCGCGGACGGCAGGACCATGCCGATGGAGATCGTCCTCGCGTTGGGCGACCACGAGGGCGAGCCGAGCGTGCGGCTGGTCGTGCCCGCCAGGCCTCGTGACGAGCAGAAGCTGGTCGAGGAGCTGAGTCACGTCGTCCATTCGGACCAGACGACGGGCTTCCTCTACCGCCGTGAGCTGTTGGAGGCACTGCATGCGCGGCTGGCGAGCCCGAGCCCCGGTGGCATGCGCTGTCTCGCGTTGGTCAAGCTCGACAGGTTTGCCGCCGTCGAGCGCGATGTCGGCGCAACGGCGAGCGAAGACGTGCTCACGGGGATCGCGGCGCTTCTGAAGGAGACGCTCTATCCCAATGAGATCGTCGGGCGCTTCGGCGGCGTGAAATTCCTCGCCCTGCTGGAGCGAGGCAACGAGAACGACATTCAGGCGTGGGGCAAGCAACTCGTCGCACGGGTGCAGAAGCACACGATGCGCCTCGGTGACAAGACCGTCGCGGCGACGTGCACCGTCGGTCTCTCCGTCGTGCCTCCCAGCGAGCCGAAGCTCGATGCCATCGTGGCGGATGCCATGGAAGCCTGCGCCAAGGGAGGCAAACAGGGCGGCAACCAGGTGCACACCTCAGGCCGCGCCGACGTCGAGAACCGTGTCCAGTCCTACGATCAGGTCTGGGTCAAGCACATCAAGGCGGCGCTCATGGAGAACCGCTTCCGCCTGGCGCAGCAGCCGGTGGCGAGCCTGCAGGGCGATGACCCGCAGATGTGGGACGTGTTGATCCGCATGGTCGACTCCCAGGGGAAGGAGGTATTGCCGGCCGAGTTCATGGCCGCAGCGGAGCGCAATGACCTTCTGAAGAACATCGATCGCTGGGTCGTCGGCGCCTCGCTCTCCTTCGCTGCACAGCGGCGGCCGCAGTGCCTGTTCGTGCGGCTCTCGAAAGACACGGCGCGGGATGCGACCTTCGTCGAGTGGCTCGATGGACACATTCGCTCGACGCGCGCGGAGCCGCAGCGGGTCTGCTTCCAGGTGACCGAGGAAGTGGCCACGAGCTTCCCGCAGGTACGGGTTCTCGCGGGCGCCTTGCGGCAGCGGGGCTTCCGGTTTGCGCTCGAGAGCTTCGGCTCGGGCCGCGACCCGCAGAGCCTCCTCGGATCGATCCCGCTCGACTTCGTGAAGATCGACGGCGCGCTCGTTCAAGCGCTGGCGCGCGACTCGCAGCTGCAACAGCGGGTACGCGGCCTGGTCGAGACCGCGACCAAGCGAGCCATCCATACCATCGCCGAGCGGGTCGAGGACGCCAACACCATGGCCGTCCTGTGGCAGCTCGGGGTGCAGTACATCCAGGGCTACTTCGTCAACGCTCCCGAAGAAGTCGTGATGGGGTGATGTTTGTTGATTGGCCGAAACAGGCCTACGGCCGTTTCGGCGAGCGCGCCCATTGACTCGTTCGTGCCCGCGAGCCACAAAATCGCCGGGAGCGATTTTGGACGCGAAGCGGCCCCGAAGGGGCGAGGCCCAGGAAGGGCCGAGCAACGGCGGCCTTGGCCCGCTCCATCATTCGCTTTCGGGCTACGCTTCGGAAGGCGGTAGCACTGCCTCAAGTCTGTCCACCTTTCTCGGCCACCCGCGCGGCAATACGGCGCCACGCTGGGCGCGCTGGCCGCGGTAGGCCTTGAGGCCCGCCCAGTCGAGCGTCTTCTGCTTCTCCCCTCCCCAGAGGAGGAGCGAGCCGCGCGGCGGCACCACGGCGACGCCGGTCATGAGCTCATCGCGCGCGGCCGCCTTCTTGCCCGGGATATCGTAGAGCTTGTTGCCCTTGCCACGGGGCATCTCCGGCACATCAGCGACCGGGAAGGCGAGAAGCTTGCCCTCGCTGCTCACGGCGACCACCAGCGAGTCCGGCGAGGGCACGAGCGCCGGCGGCAACACCATGGCATTGTCCGGCACGTTGAGTATCGTCTTGCCGGCGCGGCGGTCGGTGATCAGCTCCTTCAGGCGTACGGTGAAGCCGTATCCGGCGTCACTTGCGATCAGCCACAGGTCCTCGGGCTCTCCCATCATGACGCCAGCAAACTTGGCCCCATCGGGCGGGTTCAGACGACCGGAGAGCGGCTCTCCCTGACCGCGCGCCGAAGGCAGCGAGTGGGCGGGCAGCGAGTAGGTGCGGCCGGTGCTGTCGATGAAGATCGCCGCCTGCAGGCTCCTGCCGCGAGCCATCGACTGGAAGCCATCACCGCTCTTGTAGGAGAGCGAGTGCGGATCGATGTCGTGGCCCTTGGCGGAGCGAACGAAGCCGCCGGTCGAGAGCACGACCGACACCGGCTCATTGGGAATGAGCGTGGTCTCATCGATGGCCTGCGCGGCCTCCCGCTCGATGATGCGGGTGCGCCGCTCATCGCCATGCTTGGCCGCATCCTCGCGGATCTCGCTGGCGACGAGCTTCTTCAATCGCACCTTGCTCTTCAGCAGCGCCTCGAGCTCCTCGCGCTCGGCCACGAGCTGCTTCTGCTCCTCACGGATCTTCATCTCCTCGAGCTTGGCGAGGTGACGCAGCCGGGTGTTGAGGATCTCCTCGGCCTGCTCGTCAGAGAGCTTGAAGCGCTTCATCAGCACCGGCTTCGGCTCATCCTCGCGGCGGATGATGCGGATCACCTCGTCGAGATTGAGGTAGACGACGAGCAGGCCATCCAGGATGTGCAGCCGCCTGCTGACCCTCTCCAGCCGGTGCTGCAGGCGTCGGGTGACGGTGGCAATTCGGAAATCGAGCCACTCCGCCAGGATGGACTTGAGCCCCATGACGCGCGGGCGTCCATCGAGGCCGATGATGTTGAGGTTGACGCGATAGTTGCGCTCGAGATCCGTCGTGGCGAACAGGTGATTCATCACCTCCACCATGTCGATGCGATTCGAGCGCGGCACCAGCACGAGACGCACCGGATACTCGTGATCCGATTCATCTCTCAGGTCCTCGACCATCGGCAGTTTTTTCGCGCGCATCTGCTCCGCGATCTGCTCCTGTACACGGGTCGGAGAGACCTGGTACGGAAAGGCGGTGATGACGACGTTGCCGTCCTCGATCTCGTAGGTCGCCCGCGCCTTGAAGGAGCCGACACCCTTCTCGTAGAACTCCTTGAGGTCCGTGCGGGCCGAGATGATTTCCGCGCCGGTAGGCAGGTCCGGGCCCTTGACGTGCTTCATCAGGGCGGCCGTCGTGGCCTCGGGATCCTCCAGCAGATGAATGCAGGCATTGGCGACTTCCCGCAGGTTGTGCGGCGGAATGTCCGTGGCCATACCGACTGCGATGCCGGTCGTGCCATTCAACAGCAGGTTGGGCAGCCGCGCCGGTAGCATCGACGGTTCCTCGCGCGAGCCGTCGTAGTTCGGCACCCAGTCGACGGTGCCGTGGGACAGTTCGGCGAGCAGCACCTCGGCGTAGCGGGTGAGCTTCGCTTCGGTGTAGCGCATGGCCGCGAACGACTTCGGGTCGTCCTGCGAGCCCCAGTTGCCCTGGCCATCCACGATCGGATAGCGGTAGGAGAAGGCCTGCGCCATGAGCACCATGGCCTCGTAGCAGGCGGTGTCGCCGTGCGGATGGAACTTACCCAGCACGTCGCCGACCGTCAGCGCCGCCTTCTTGTGCTTGTTGGCTGCGGCAAGCCCGAGCTCGCCCATGGCGTAGATGATGCGGCGCTGGACGGGCTTGAGGCCGTCGCCTATCGCAGGAAGGGCGCGGTCCAGGATGACGTACATCGAGTAGTCGAGGTACGCCTTCTCGGTGAAGGTGCGCAGGGGTTGGCGCTCTACGCCTTCGAAGTTCAGTTCCTGGTCTTGCATGAGGGGTTACTGCAGTTACACCTGCACGTCCGCGAGATTGCCTTTCTGCTCGAGCCAATCGCGGCGGTCGCCTGAGCGCTTTTTGGCGAGCAGCATGTCCATCAATTGGTCGGTGTTGTCCTTGCCGTCGATCGTGAGTTGCACCAGTCGGCGGGTGCGGGGGTCGATGGTGGTCTCGCGCAGCTGGCTCGGGTTCATCTCCCCCAGGCCCTTGAAGCGGGTGACGGTCGGTCGGGAGCGGGGGCTCTCCTTTTCGATGCGCTTCAGGAGCTGGTCGCGCTCGCCATCATCGAGGGCGTAATGCACTTGTTTGCCGGCATCGATGCGGTAGAGGGGCGGCATGGCGACATATACGTGTCCGTTGGTGACCAAGGGACGGAAGTGCCGCAGGAAAAGCGCGCAGAGCAGGGTCGCGATGTGTTGGCCGTCCGAGTCTGCGTCCGCGAGGATACAGATCTTGTGATAGCGCAGTTGGCTCAGGTCCTGGGAGCCGGGGTCGACGCCGAGCGCAACACTGATGTCGTGCACTTCCTGTGAGGAGCCGATCTCTCCGGGCTCGAGCTCCCAGGTGTTCAGGATCTTGCCGCGCAGGGGCATGATCGCCTGGAAGTCCTTGTCGCGCGCCTGTTTGGCGGAGCCGCCGGCGGAGTCGCCCTCCACCAGGAAGAGCTCGGAGCGGCGGGGCTCCTGGCACGCGCAGTCGGCCAGCTTGCCGGGGAGGGCCGGGCCGCCCGAGATGCGCTTGCGGACGACGCGTTGCGCAGCCTTGGCGCGCTCCTGCGCGTTGGCGATGGCGAACTGCGCGATGCGCTCGCCGGCATCGGGATGGCGGTTGAGCCAGAGCGCCACCGAATCGCGCGCGAAGCCCTCGACGAGCGCGGCCGCATCGCGCGAGGCCAATCGCTCTTTCATCTGGCCGGCGAACTGCGGCTCATGAATCTTCACGGAGAGCACGTAGCTCGCCTTGTCCCAGACGTCCTCGGGAGTGAGCTTCACGCCGCGAGGCACGAGGTTGCGGAACTCGCAGAACTCCCGCACTGCCTGCGCGACACCCGAGCGCAATCCATTGACGTGGGTGCCGCCCTCGGTGGTCGGGATGAGATTGACGTAGCTCTCGCCGATGGCGACCTCGGCGGCCGGTGCCCACACCAGCGCAAAGTTCACCGCATCGCTCTCTTCCTCGCGCTGGCCCGTGATGGGCTCGTTCGGCAGACGCTCGTTGTCGGCGAGCTCCTCGAGCAGATAGGCGCCGAGATCGCCGGTGTAGAACCACTCATCCTTCTCGCCGGTAGCCTCGTTGCTGAAGGTGATGCGCAGGCCGGCGCAGAGGACGGCCTTCGCCTTCAGGGTGTGCTTGAGCTGGGGGACGGAGAATTTGTCGGAGTCGAAGAACTTCGGATCCGGCCAGAAGCGCACCGTGGTGCCGGTATTGCGCTGGCCGACCGTGCCGACGACTTCGAGCTTGGAGTGGACTTTGCCGTCCTTGAAGCTGATGTTGTATTCCTTGCCGCCGCGCTTGATCCAGCACTCGAGATGCTTGCAGAGTGCGTTGACGACGGAAACGCCGACGCCGTGCAGGCCACCGGAGAACTTGTAGGTCTTGTCGGAGAATTTGCCGCCTGCATGGAGGCGGGTGAGGATGAGCTCGACGCCGCTCACTTTCTCCTTGGGGTGCACGTCGACGGGCATGCCGCGGCCATCGTCGGAGACTTGCAGGGAGCCGTCCTTGAAGAGCGTCACGTCGATCTGCTTGCAGTAGCCTGCGATCGCCTCATCGACGCTGTTGTCGATGACCTCGTGCGCCAGGTGGTTGGGGCGCGAGGTGTGGGTGTACATGCCTGGCCGGCGGCGCACCGGCTCCAGGCCGCTCAGGACTTCGATGTCAGAAGCGGTATAGGAACTGTTCATCGGGAATTGCGATCAGGGACTCGAGCTGAAGGCGGGGATCTTACCTGATCTTGGCTCGACGTCCGGAGCCCACCACAAAAAGGCTCTCGGCCAGAACGCCGCAAGTACATCCCTGTAGGCTCGCGCCTCGGCTCCTGCCTCGGAGCGTCTGGCCAAGAGCCTTTTTGCGCTGTGCTCCTACTTCAAGTCCGCAACCAGCGCGGCTCTTACGGGCTCGGGAACCGGACCGACGGCATGCCGATAGCGGTCGTGATCCACACCGGCGGCGAGCGCCGCGCCACCCTTCAGCGAGGAGATCATTTGGGGGGTGAGCTCGAAGCGAAGGAAGTGCACCGATGAAGTCTTTTCGGTGGTCTCGCGCTCGAGGTCTTCGTCGGCGATCGCATACACGCGATCGTGCCCGTGCACCTGCACCCAGCATCGATCCTCGAGACCGATGAGCTGCGCGAGCTGGCGCTGGCGCTCTTCGACGTCGGGGAACTCGATGAGCAGGGTCGCCTTCCAGTTGCCGCCGTCGGGAATCAATGGGTTGTAGGCATCGAGCTCTTCGCGGATGCCTTCGGGCTCGAAGATGCGCTCGGCGCGCAGCATCTCCTGAACCTGGTACTGCATGGTCAGCCGGTCTTCGAACGACCAGGTGACGCTCGGGCCGATGGCGAGCTTGCGATCGCGCTTGTGCTCGAGCACCCGGGCGCGAAAAGCCGGGCGCTCGCGGGCGTAACGCTCGAGGCTCATGAGATCAGCAGCATTCAGCTTGTCCATGGCACGCTCCAAAAGCAATGCGGGCAGGTGGCAGTCAGGCACAGGGATGTGCCCCGCCGCCGCAGGTGGCATCGAACTAAACCCCGTAGGCGAGGCGCACGAGAGAGAGCGGATGCTCGGGCTCGCGGCCGTCCTCGAGGCCGCTCTGGATCTGCTCGCCAGCCATCGGGCAGTCGCTCGTGTAGTGCTCGGCGGCAGCGGATTTGACGCGCTGGATCACCGGGCGACCGATCTTCATGGAAGCGGCGCGGAATTCCTGTTTCACGCCGTAGGTGCCGTTGTGCCCGGAGCAGCGCTCGATCGTCTCGACGGTGGTCTCGGGGATCAGGCGCAGCACGTCGCGGGTCTTGAGCCCGATGTTCTGCACGCGCAGGTGACAGGGGACGTGGTAAGTGACCTTGCCGAGCGTGCGCTTGAAGTCGGTGCGCAAGAGGCCCGCCCGGTGGCGGTACATGAGGTACTCGAAAGGATCGAAGATCCGCTTCGCCACCCGCTTCACGGCGGCATCTTCCGGAAACATCAGCGGCAGCTCCTGCTTGAACATCAGCACGCAGGAGGGGATCGGCGCGATGACATCGAGGCCGGAGTCGATGGCGCGAATGAGCTGCGGGATGTTGTGCTCCTTCAGGCGCGCCACCCTCTCGAGGTCCCCGAGCTCGAGACTCGGCATGCCGCAGCATCGCTCCTGCGCGAGGAGCGTCACCGGGATGTGGTTGTGCTCGAAGACGGCGACCAGATCCTCATTGATCTGCGGCTGGTTGCGATTGCCGTAGCACGTGGTGAAGAGCGCCACTTTGCCCGTCGTCTCGGGAGTCGGGACTACCTTGCCAGCGGCGACCTCATGCAGGCCGCGCAGGCGCTTGCGTGCACTACGGGAGTGATACTGAGGTATGGGCGCGGTAGGGTCGACACCGAGGGTCTTCGCCAGAACCGCCCGCCCGGCGCCCGAGTGATTGACGGCGTTGACGATTTCAGCAATGACCGGGATACCGGCGATCTTTCCAACGGTGTCGGTCGCGGCCAGCGTGCGATTGCGCCAGCTGATGCCCTCTTTGCGCGCGTGCACGGCCTTGGCACGCAGCATCAGATGGGGGAAGTCGACGTTCCACGGATGCGGCGGCACGTACGGACACTTCGTCATGAAGCACATGTCGCAGAGATAGCAGTGATCGACGACCTGCCAGAACACCTTCTTGTCGACCGCCGACACCTCGCCCTCGGAGGTCGCATCCACGGCATCGAACAGTGTTGGAAAGGCGTTGCAGAGGCTGAAGCAGCGGCGGCAGCCGTGGCAGATGTCGAAGACGCGCTCGAGTTCCTTAGTGAGGGCCGCCTGGTCGTAAAAGCCGGGACTCTGCCAGTCGATCGGATGACGAGTGGGCGCCTCGAGGCTGCCCTCGCGGCCGGCGGCCGCCGGTCGCGGGCCTTCCCCGCCGGGTTCGGTGGGCGTTGAGCTCATGGAGTGAAGACATTCAGCGGGGTTCGCCGCGGCGGGCGAACCCCGTGAGCGTCAGTCGGCTTCAGGCCGGGACTCTTAAATGCCGTCGAGGGCTTTCTGGAACCGGTTGGCGTGCGAGCGCTCGGCCTTGGCCAGGGTCTCGAACCAGTCGGCGATCTCGGCGAAGCCCTCATCGCGTGCCTGTTTCGCCATACCGGGGTACATGTCCGTGTACTCATGGGTCTCGCCGGCGATCGCCGCCTTGAGATTGAGCTTGGTGTCGCCGATCGGGAGCCCCGTGGCGGGGTCGCCCACCACTTCGAGGTACTCGAGGTGGCCATGCGCGTGACCCGTCTCGCCTTCGGCAGTCGAGCGGAAGACCGCGGACACGTCGTTGAAGCCTTCGACGTCCGCCTTGGCTGCGAAGTAGAGGTACCGGCGGTTCGCCTGCGACTCGCCTGCGAACGCGTCTTTCAGGTTCTTCTCGGTCTTGCTGCCTTTGAGGTTCATGCCGCTTTCTCCTGCCTTAGACTGGGTCTAACGAGGGGTGGGACTCTAAGCCTGGGGTGTCGCCGCGTCAATTGCATTGACCGGTACAGCCACGTCTGTATAACGTGTTCGGTTTATGTCCGAGAGCAAGATACCCGACTTCGAGCAGGCGCTTGCCGAGCTCGAGGCGTTGGTCGCGAGGCTCGAGCGTGGCGACCTGCCGCTCGAAGAGGCGCTCAAGACCTTCGAGCGGGGCGTGGCGCTGACGCGGCACTGTCAGGGCTCGCTCAAGGCCGCGCAGCAGCGGGTCGAAATCCTGCTGCGACGCAATGGCCAGCCAGAAGCCGAGCCGTTCAGCACCGCCGAATCGCCGGACCCCGGCAGCACGGCCGGCCAAGATTGATCGCCAAGATTCTGTTGCAGTAGCGCAACGATAGAGACCGAGAGCCCCCTGAGAACGCCGGTGTACACTGTCTAAAATGACTTCCACGCCGAACACCTACCCGCTACTCGACGCCATCGCGTCCCCCGCCGATCTGCGGCGACTGCCTGTGGCGAAATTGCCCGAGGTGGCGCAGGAGCTGCGCCAGTTCCTGATCCACACCGTCAGCACCCGCGGCGGACACTTCGCTGCCGGACTGGGTGCGGTCGAGCTGGCCGTCGCCCTCCATTTCGTCTTCGACACGCCCGACGACCGGCTGGTCTGGGACGTCGGCCACCAGGCGTACCCGCACAAAGTGCTGACCGGCCGGCGCGATCGTCTGCACACCATCAAGCAGCCGGGCGGCCTCGCGCCCTTCCCGACCCGCTCCGAGAGCGAGTACGACACGTTCGGCGTCGGCCATTCCAGCACCTCGATCAGTGCCGCCCTCGGTATGGCGGTCGCTTCCGCGCGGCTCGGGGAGTCGCGCCGCGTCGTCGCCATCATCGGCGACGGCGCGATGACCGCGGGCATGGCGTTCGAGGCATTGAACCACGCCGGCTCACTTCCGGCCGATCTGCTCGTCATTCTCAACGACAATGACATGTCGATTTCCGAGAATGTCGGTGCGCTGTCAAATTACTTCGCCGCTGCCCTCTCCGGCCGTGTGTACCGACACCTGCGCGAAGGCGGTAAGAAGGTGTTGAAGCCCATCCCCCCGATATGGGAGCTCGCGCGCCGCTCCGAGGAGCATCTGAAGGGCATGGTCCTGCCCGGGACGTTGTTCGAGGAGCTCGGCTTCAACTACATCGGCCCCATGGACGGCCATGACGTGCGCGCGCTGGTCACCACTCTGCGCAACGTCAAGAAGCTCGGCGGCCCGCAGTTCCTGCACGTGGTCACCCGCAAGGGCAAGGGCTACGCACCCGCCGAGGCCGATCCGATCAAGTGGCACGGACCGGGCCCGTTCGATCCGGTGAGCGGCACGATCTTCAAGGAGGCCGCCTCCGGACCCTCCTACTCACAGATCTTCGGCAAATGGCTCTGCGACATCGCGGAGCAGGACCCGCGCGTCATCGGCATCACGCCCGCCATGCGCGAGGGATCGGGCCTCGTGGAGTTCTCGAAGCGCTTCCCGGACCGCTATTTCGACGTCGCCATCGCGGAGCAGCACGCCGTCACGTTCGCCGCGGGACTCGCCACCGAGGGGCTCAAGCCCGTCGTGGCGATCTACTCGACTTTCCTGCAGCGCGCCTATGACCAGCTGATCCACGACGTGGCGCTGCAGAACCTGCCGGTGCTGTTCGCGGTCGATCGGGCGGGCCTCGTCGGCAGCGACGGCGCCACCCACCAGGGCAGCTACGATCTTTCCTATCTGCGCTGCATTCCCAACCTCGTCATCATGGCCCCGAGCGATGAGAACGAATGCCGTCAGATGCTCTACACGGGCACCACTCTCTCCTGCCCCAGTGTCGTGCGCTACCCGCGCGGCACCGGTCCCGGCGTGCCGCTCGAGAAAGCCTTCACCGCTCTGCCCGTCGGCCGCGCGCTCATCAAGCGCGAAGGCCACAGCGGGCTCGCGCTCCTCGCCTTCGGCCCCATGCTCGAGCCGGCGGCGCGCATTGCCGAGCGGCTCGATGCCACACTCGTCAACATGCGCTTCGTGAAGCCGCTCGATGAGGCCTTGATTCTCGATCTCGCCGGGCACCACCGTGCCTTCATCACGCTCGAGGAGAACGCCACTCAGGGCGGTGCCGGCTCGGCGATCGCCGAGCTTCTGGTCGCCGAGGGGCTCGCCCTCCCGCTCCTGCAGATCGGCATTCCCGACCGCTTCATCGAGCATGGCTCGCGCGACTCGTGCCTCGCCGCAGCCGGCCTCGATGCCCAGAGCCTCGCCGCCACGGTGGAGCGATGGTGGTCGCTGCAGCCGCACGAGCGCATCCGCTCGGTCGGCAGCGCCTGAAGGTTGAAAAAGCAACCTTTCGACCGGATCTAGGTACATACCTCTGGAGATATAGGTGCGCTCCGCGCCCATCCGATAGGCTTTTGTACATGACCCCACCCCCTGCCAGCGCCAAGTCCGCCCGACCCTTCCTCGCCGAAGTCGAGGACGTACAGGGCCGCGCCGACACGCGGCATCTGCCCATCAACCGTGTCGGGGTGAAGAACATCAATCATCCGGTGCGCGTGAAGGACCGCTCCTCCGGCGAACAGCACACCATCGCCACGTTCAACATGTATGTCAGCCTGCCGCACAACTTCAAAGGCACACACATGTCCCGTTTCGTGGAGATCCTGCACATCGAGCGGGAGATCTCCGTCGAGTCCTTCCGCGCCATGCTCGCGACCATGACCGAGCGGCTCGAGGCCGACGTCGGCCACATCGAGATGAGCTTCCCTTTCTTCGTGATGAAGCGGGCGCCGGTCTCCGGTGTCGAGAGTCTGATGGACTACCAGGCGAGTCTCATCGGCGAGCGGCGCAACGGCCACACCGAGATGTGGGTGAAGGTCGTCGTCCCCGTGACGAGCCTCTGCCCCTGCTCGAAACGCATCTCAGACTACGGTGCGCACAACCAGCGCTCGCACGTGACCATCACTGCGCGCCTGCGTCATCACATGTGGATCGAGGAGCTGATCGAGATCGCCGAGAAGGAAGCCTCCTGCGAGCTCTACGGAATCCTGAAGCGTCCCGACGAGAAGTACGTCACCGAGCGCGCCTACGACAACCCGAAGTTCGTCGAGGATATGGTGCGGGACGTGGCGACCCGCCTCAATGCCGATGATCGGATCGCGGCGTATGTCGTGGAGTCGGAGAACTTCGAGTCCATACACAACCACTCCGCCTACGCGCTGATCGAGCGCGACAAAGACTCCGACGAAACCTGAGCGTCGGACAACGGCAAGCTGACCACCGCGCGCAGGCCGGGGTCATTGCTCTCCAGAGTGAGGCGCGCCCGATGCAGGCGTGCGATCGCGGATACCAGCGACAGACCGAGCCCGCTGCCCTCGAGCCCCGAGCGCTGTCCTATCCGCGCGAACGGCTGCCCGGCTCGCTGACGCTCCTCGGCCGGCATGCCCGGCCCGTTGTCGGTGATGATGAGGTGGGCGCGGCCGGCCAGCCGCTTCACCGTCACCTCGATCCGGCCGCCGGCCGGCACGTACTTGAGCGCGTTCTCCAGCAGGTTGGTGATGAGTTGCGCGAGCAGCTGCCGGTTGCCTTCGACGACCACACCGCGATCGGCGTGGCCGGTCAGTGTCAGGCCGCTTTCGCGCGCCACCGGCTCGAAGAGCTCCGTCAGCTCATCCGCCAGCTCACCGATGTCGACAGGCGCCGGAGAAGCGAGCGGTGCCCCGGACTCGGCGAGAGCGATCTGCAGCAGCGTCGCGAGCGTGCGCTGCAGCCGGTCGACTTCCCGCAGAGCCGACTCGACGGGCTCCCTGATACCGGACTCCAGCGCGGGAAGACGCAGCACTGCATCCATCCGCGTCCGCAGACGATGCAAGGGCGCCCTCAAATCATGAGCGACGCTATCGAAAGTCGCGCGCAGCGTTCGAGTCTGTTCCTCCAGACGATCGAGCACACGATTGACCGACGTCGCCAGCGCGTCGAACTCGTCACTCTTACCGATGACAGGCAGCCGGTGGCCCTGCTCACCCGACATGATCCGCACGCAGGTATCCGTCACGTCACCCACCCGCCGCGCCAGGCGGAAGGTGAATGAGAAGCCGGCAATGGCTGCCGCCAGAATCGAAAGACCGATTCCCCACAGCGTCGCGATCTGAAAGGTGCGCACGTAGCGGCGGTCCTGCGACATATCCGTGCCGACGAGCAGCCAATCGCCGTTCGGCAGCTTGCGCACGGCAGCGCGCACGGGGTGGACGGAGCGTTGTCCCGGCTCGATCGACTCGATGCGGAACTCGGGATAGGGCTCGGCCGGAGCGCCATCGAACGGCCAGTTGGTCACGTTGCCGGCGAGGCGGTCGAATTTCGGTCCCGCCAACATGTAGACGGCCCCGATGCGTCCCCAGCTGTCGATGCGCAGATTGATCTCTTCGGTGAGGCCCGGAACGCCGCTGCGGACGTACTGGTTCTGCAGGCTCTTGATCTCGGTGTCGATGATCAGATCCACATCACCCTGAATGATCCTCTGCGTCAGGTAGAAAGTGCTGCCGAGCGTCACGCACACTGCCAGCGTGACGAGGAGCGTGTAGCCCATCGACATGCGGAATGCCGAGGTGTTGAAGAGGCCCCAGCGGCGCGCGTCCTTCATTGGGCGATTCATTGCTCGGCCCATCCTGGGCCTCGGCCCTTGGGCCCGGCGCTGCGCGCCGTCATGAATCGCTCCCGGCGATTCATTCCTCGTCCTCCTCCCGCAGCACATAGCCCGAGCCGCGGACGGTGTGGATGAGGAGCCGCTCCGCGCCACGATCGATCGCCTGGCGCAGGCGGCTGATGTGCACATCGACGAGGTTGCTCTGCGGATCGAAGTGCAGGTCCCAGACTCCCTCGAGGAGCATGGTGCGGGTGACCACCTGCCCTTCGCGGCGCATGAGGAACTCGAGCAGCTTCTGCTCGCGGGCGGTGAGCTCGATCTCCCGTCCGCTGCGGGTGACCCTGCGGGCGAGCAGGTCGAACTCCAGGTCCGCCACCCTGAGCACGGTCGACTCGGTGGCCCCCGGGCCGCGCCGCAACAGCGCCTCGATCCGAGCCAGGAGCTCGGCGAAGGCGAACGGCTTGGTGAGGTAGTCGTCACCGCCCGCCTTCAGGCCGCGGATGCGGTCATCGACCGTGCCGAGGGCACTCAGCACCAGCACGGGCGTCGCCAGCCGCGCCCGGCGCAGCTGTTGGATGATCGCCAGGCCATCGATGTGCGGCAGCATCCGGTCGGTGACGATCAGGTCGAGCTTGCCGGCCAGAGCGCGGGAAAGCCCATCACGGCCGTCGGCCGCATGATCGACCGTATAGCCGCTCTCACGCAGTCCCTTGACGAGGACCCTCGCCGCCTCCGTATCGTCCTCGATGAGCAGGATGTGCACGAAGCGGGAATGTACAGCAGCTCGAGAGCCGCCGCAGGTGGGGTTGAAGCGCTGGGATCCGGGCTGGCCGGGACTGGGATCGACGCCGTCAGGCGTCGGCGCGCTGTACGGACTGCTGCTGCTCTACGCCTTGCAACCGGCCGATGAGCGAGCGCAGGAATACGCGGTTGAAGCGCAGCTGGCAGGATGCGGACACCTGCTCGAGCAGCGTCGAGCTCACTTTGAGCACCGTCACCGCGCTCGCGGCGCGGATGGTTGCCGTCCGCTTGGCGCCGGGGACGTAGCTCGCCTCGCCGAAGCAGTCGCCGTTGTCCAGGGCACCGATCCGACGCCCGTGCCGCTCCACCACGCAGCCGCCCGAGACGAGGATGTAGAAGCGGTCGTCCATTTCCCCTTCCTTGACGATCTCCTCGCCCTCGGAGTAGCTCTGCCAGCTGCTCGCCCGCAGCACCTCCCAGATCTCCGCGTGCGAGAACTCATGGAAGAACTTGAGGCGCCGCAGCACGCCGAACTGCTCCTGCCGATCGATGCGCGCGTTGGCCTCGCGCAGGCGCTGGTGCACGCGGGTCAGCTCCGCGGCAAAGTCGAGACCGCTCTTGTACCGCTTGGCCGGATCCTTCTGCAGCGCGGTCGCCACCACGTTCTCCAGCTCCTCGGGTACATCCTTGCGCAAGGTGTGGATCGGCGGCGGCGTGGCGTAGACGATCTGGTGCAGGAGCTTCTGCAGATTGCCGGCGCGGAACGGGCGCGAGCCGGTCAGCAGCTCGTACATGACCGCGCCGAGCGAATAGAGGTCGGAGCGGTTGGTGAGCTCGAGGCTCTGTACCTGCTCCGGCGACATGTAGGAGGGGCTGCCCGCGATGCCCTCGATGCGCGAGATCTCGGAATCCGACACCAGCGCGATGCCGAAGTCGATGACGCGCACGTCGCTGTCCTGCGTGAGCATGATGTTGGACGGTTTGATGTCCCGATGGATCACGCCCCGGGTATGCGCGTAGTGGAGCGCCTTCGCGCACTTGAAGACGATCTCGACGGTGTCGTCGATCCTCAGAAGATTGTCCGGGCGGCAATAGGCGGCCAGGGTACGCGCACCGTGCACGTGCTCCATGACGATGTAGCAGTGCTCGTTCTCCTCGCCCGCATCGTAGATCGGGAGGATGTGCGGATGCTGCAGCATCCCGACCAGATGCGCCTCGGAGAGGAACATCTTGCGCGCCACGCGTGCGCGCTCCTCGTCTGCGCCCGGGTCCATGTTGTAGACCTTGATCGCGACGTCGCGCCCGTAATAGGCATCATGCGAGAGGTACACCACGCCGGTGCTGCCGCGGCCCACTTCCTTGATGACCATGTACTTGCCGATCCTCTCCGGCATACCGCGCGCGGCGGACTTCGGCGAAGCAGAGGATCCTTTGGCGGGTGCGGGCATGAGTGGCGATAGACAGTGGAACGCCCGACAGGATACGGACTGAGCGCAGGCGTGACTGTGATGTATTCCCTTCGTGCGCGCGATCCATTTTGCGGCGAGGCGCCTGGCATCGCCGCGACTTGACATAACCGACGCTCAGGAAGGCGTCATGAAATGGTCGTAGCCGGAATGCGAGAAGCTCATCACGGTGCCGTCGCGGAGAATGTCTGCTCCCGGAGACTCGCGCAGCGAGCCGATGCGCCGGTAGCCCCAACGTTGTGGCGGCAACTCGGCCAGGAGCCTGCCGACGTGCGCCGGCCGGACGCTGAAGCAGAGCTCGTAATCGTCTCCGCCGGTCAGTGCGAGCTCGCGCGCACGCTCCTCGCCCACGGCGCTCACCAGCGCGTCCGAGACGGGCACTTCGTCGTAACCGATCTCCACGCCGCAACCACTTGCTTTCGCCAACTTGGCGGCATCCGCCAGCAATCCATCCGACACGTCGATGCAACCGGCGGCGTAACTGCGCAGGCGCTCTCCGAGCGCCACCCGCGGCGCGGGATAGAGAAAACGCTCGCGCAGATAAGTCGCCGCCTCGCCGGCAAAGGTGAACTTTCCCTGCTCGATGGCGAGACCTGCGGCCGCATCACCGGGTGTGCCCGACACGAAGAGCGCATCGCCCGCCTCGCCGCCCGACCGCAGCAGCGCCGCTGCGCGCGGCACGTGCCCCAGCACCTGGACGGTGACGCACAGAGGGCCCGATGTTGTATCGCCGCCCACGAGCGCCACATCGTGAGCGCGCGCGAGCGCTGCCATACCTTCCGCGAACTCCGACAGCCAGGACTCGTCTGCAGCCGGCAGAGTCAGGGCCAGGAGCGCCCACGCCGGGCGCGCGCCCATCGCCGCAAGGTCGCTCAGGTTCACGGCGAGCGCCCGATGGCCGACCGATGCAGGCGCCGACCCGTGCGGAAAATGCACGCCATCGACCAGACTATCGATTGCCGCGACCAGCTCTGCACCGGCCGGGCAGTCGAGAATCGCGGCGTCATCTCCCACGCCCAGGCGGACGTCGGCGCGCTTCGCGCCGCAGCCGCGGAAATACCGGTCGATGAGCTCGAATTCCGAGAGAGCCACGCGCTCAATGCTCGTTGGGACGTAGTGCGCGCGCCGCTCTATCCAACACCGCGTTGACGTATTTGTGGCCGTCGGTAGCGCCGAAGCGCTTGGCTAAGGTCACCGCCTCGTTGATGGCCACACGATAGGGCACATCCTGACGATGTCCCAGCTCGTAGATGCCGATGAGGAGGATGGCATGCTCGATCGGGTCGAGGAGCGCAGGACCCCGATCGGCCCACGAAGAAAGTTGGGCATCGAGCGCGTCACGCGCCCGCCAGACGCCTTCGACGAGCTCGCGGAAGTACTCCCGGTCCGCCCGCGGCATGTCCTCGGCATCACCGAACTCCTGGATGAGGTCCTGCCAGGGACAGTCGTTGAGCTGCCAGCGATACAGCGCCTGCAACGCGAGCTTGCGCGCCACGGAGCGCTGATTGGAGAGCGTACGGGTAGAGGGCTCGGTCGTCATCGTCGGGTGCTCGCCGCGCTTCGGGCTCAGGCAGAGAGGCGCGCCATGAGCCCTGCCATCTCCAGCGCCGCCGCCATGGATTCAGCACCCTTGTTGTCGCCGGTGGTGGCCGCGCGCTCGAGGGCCTGCTCCACCGTGTTGACGGTGAGAACTCCGAAGATGACTGGCACGCCGGTCTCCAGGCTCGCGAGCTGCAGTCCGCGCGCACACTCGCCCGACACATACTCGAAGTGTGGCGTGTCTCCGCGGATGACACAGCCGAGGGCCACGACTGCATCGTAGCGGCCCGACAGGGCCAGCCTGCGTGCAGCTACGGGCAACTCGAACGCGCCGGGCACGCGTGCGATCAGCAGGTCCTCGGCGGCACCGCCGTGCTCCAGCCAGGCGGCACTCGCGCCCTTGAGGAGGCTCGCGACAATGAAATCGTTGAACTTCGCCGCGACGATCGCGACCTTGCGGCCGCGCGCGGCGATCTCGCCCTCGAGAACGCGCGGTGCGGTCAACCGTCCTCTCCGACGTAGCTGTCAATCTCCAGACCGAATCCGGATATGCCGTGGATCTGCTTGGGTGCCGACAACACCCGCATCCGGCGTACGCCGAGATCCTTCAGGATCTGCGCGCCGACGCCAAAAGTCCGCAGCACTTCGCCGTCGCGGCGTGTGCCGTGAGCGGGTGTTGGTGGGGCCGGCACGTCCCGCGAGGCCGGTGCCGACAACGATCGCACCGACTCGAGCAGGTCGCCCGGCGACTCCCGGTCGCGAAGGATCACGATCACGCCGCTGCCGGCGCGCGCAATCCGCTCCATGGCGGCTCGCAGCGTCCAGGCCAGCGGGTCTGATCGGATACCGAGAAGATCCCGTAACGGGTCCACTACGTGCACGCGGACTAGAGGGGGCTCTTCACCACGCAACGTGCCGCGCGTCAGAGCCAGATGCACATCCTGGCTCATCCGGTCCTCGTAGGCATACAGCATGAACTCACCCAGCTCCGTCTGTACGGGCTGAGCGGTCACGCGCTCGACGGAGCGCTCGTTGCGCAGCCGGTAGCGGATCAGATCGGCGATGGTGCCGATCTTCAGGTTGTGCAGTGCGGCAAAGGCCTCGAGCTGCGGGCGCCGCGCCATCGTGCCGTCATCGTTCATCACCTCGCAAATGACACCCGCGGGCTGCAGGCCGGCGAGGCGGCAAAGATCGACGGCCGCTTCGGTGTGACCCGTCCTCACCAGCACTCCGCCCCGACGGGAGCGGAGCGGAAAAATGTGGCCGGGGCGTGCGAAGTCCTGCGGCTTCGAGCGGGCATCCGCCAGGCCGCGGATCGTAGCCGCGCGATCGCCCGAGGAAACCCCCGTCGTCGTCCCGGCGCGCAGATCGACGGAGACGGTAAAGGCGGTACGGTGTGACTCGCTGTTGGTCGCAACCATCTGCGGCAGATCGAGCCGAGTGAGCTGCTCCTCCTCCATGGGCACGCAGATGATGCCGCTCGCGTGGCGGATCATGAACGCCACGGCCTCGGGTGTGGCGAGCTCCGCCGCCATGATGAGATCGCCCTCGTTCTCGCGGTCCTCATCGTCCATCACGATGACCATGCGCCCGGTCCTGAGGTCCGCCACGATATCCTCGACGGAATCCAGGCGCGCTGTGGGGCCCGGCGGAGCGGCCGGCTTACCGGTAAGGGTCAGGACTTTGGACATGGGGCGTCTCGCGCGGTAGGTACCCCAATTATACCCGCGCGGGTTTCCCGAAGCCTTTTGGTAAGGCTCTGCGACCCTAATGCCCCGCGAGCAGCGGCAGCACTGCTTTTTCCAGGGCCTGCCGCGAGACCCCTGACGGCCCCTCGGCTTGGAGCTGCGCGCGGATCACCCCTTTGGCGTCGATCACATACGTAATCGGTACCGCGATGGGGTCGCCGAAACCATTCGACCTGGCGGCGCTCGCCAGAGCCGCCGGATAGGTGAATTGCCGCATCACCTCGCTCACCTTGGGGACATCTGGCGCCTCATCGATGCTGAGGCCGAGCAGATCGAGCCCGTGCGAGTGATATTCGCGATAGAACGCGTTGAGCGTCGGCATCTCGCTGCGGCACGGCGAGCACCAGGTGGCCCACACATTGACCAGCACCACCTTGCCGCGCAGCTTCGCGAGATCGAACTCGTGCCCGCCGAGCTCCGGCACGATGAGCGCCGGGGCGGGCTGGCCGATCTCTGGCGCTGCCGCTGCCGAGGCGACAAAGCAGACCAGGGCCGCGAGCAGCAGCAAAGCGATCGCCGGCGCGGATGCGCGGTAGGGTGCATGGCGCATGAGTGTGTCTCCGGCAGGGGATAATGGCTCAATGTTGCCACAGGCCGGCGGGCCGAGCCGGGTCGTTCAGCGTGCCGGCCTAGCTGCTTGCCGAGTTCCGCCAGCGAAGGCCTCGATGATCATTCTCCGCAACCAACCTTGCGCCGGATCACCGTCCGCGCGGGAGTGCCACACCAGGCAGATGGCGCTCGGCTTTGGCAGCGGAGCCTCGGCAATCTGCAACGGGAGAGCTCGGGCGAACAGCGTTGCAAGCGGCCGTGGCAGCGTCGCGATGCAATCCGTCTGCGCGACATGAAACGGCAAGGTCATGAAATGCGGGACGGTTGCCGGACAGGTGCGGGTGAGCCCATGCGCTGCGAGCAGCCGGTCGATCATGCCGGTGCCCGCGCCCGGATCCGGATATCTGATCGCAAGGTGCCTCAGCCCGGCATAGGCTTTCAGGGATATGCGGCTGCGGAATGCCGGATGCCCGCGCCGCCCGACGCACACCCATTCCTCTTCTGCCAACACCCGGCTCAGGAGACCCGACTGCGGTGTCATCGGCTGTGGGAAGGGACCGACTGCGCAATCGATCGTCCCCGACTCGAGTTGCAGCTGAGGCACTTCGTAGATCGCGGCCAGGCGGCGCACGCTCAGGTGAGTCGCGGGCCCCTCGGCCTCGAGCAGGTGCAGCAGTCGCGGAAAATACAGAGCCTCCAGATAGTCGAGCGTCGCCACGGAAAAGCGCGCGGTCGAACGCCGCGGATCGAAACTGCTCGCGCTGAGGGCGGTGCGTATCCCGTTCAGGGCTGCGGCAACCGGCGGTCCGAGCGCCAGGGCCCGCGGGGTCGGGGCCATGCCCTCGGCAGTGCGGACAAATACCGGATCTTCGAGTAGCGCACGCAGGCGGCGCAGCGCATTGCTCATGGCTGGCTGCGTGACACCGACGCGACGCGCTGCTCGCGTCACGTTGCGTTCCGACAGGAGCGCCTCGAACGCGACGAGCAGGTTGAGATCGATGTCGGCAGTATTCACAGGAGTGATTATAACCCATTCTGCAAATAAATTTTTCATATGCATGCCGTCCGACTAGTCTTGCGAAGACCAATCGGCGGATTCGCGGGGCTGGTATGAAAGCGCAAGGTGAGTTGTCGGGCATCGTGTGCCTGTCGTTGCTGCTGCTCGTGAGCTTGCAGGGGGGGTGGGGCGCGGCGCGTGCGGCCGGACGGGCCGAACAATCGCAGCTGCTGCCTCGCGAGCTGCTGTTCGGTCCGGCACAGCGAACCTGCGCCCAGCTGTCACCGGACGGCAGGCGGCTTGCGTTTCTCGCACCGGACGGGGATGGTGTGATGAACATCTGGTTGACCGATAGACCGCTCGATGTCGCGCACGCACGGCAGCTGACGCATTCCAGCCGCCGGGATCTGCCCCCGTTCCGTTGGGCCGAGGATGACCTGCACCTCCTCTACTGGCAGGACAATGACGGCGACGAGAACTGGCACCTTGATGCGATCGATACGCGAACCGGGAACGTCAGGGATCTCACTCCGTTTCCGGGCACGCGCATGCAGAACCTGTTGACCGACCCGCGGCATCCGCATGAGGTGCTCGTCGGACTCAACAAACGCTCGCGCGCACTGTTCGACATGTATCGCGTCAATCTCGACGATGGCTCGCTGCGCCTCGAGGCAAGCAATCCCGGCGACGTGCTGAGCTGGCGGGCCGATCATGAATTTGCGATTCGCGCCGCAACCGCCTTCTCGCCCGCAACCGGCAGGACGGTGCTGCGCGTGCGTGACGAGCCCAATGGAGCCTGGCGCGATCTGGCGTCCTGGTCCTTCGAGCAGAGCGTATTCCCCGGTCAGATCAACGGCGGCAGCATCGTCGCAGGCTTTGCCGCAGACGGCAGATCCGTCTATGTGATGTCAACAACCGGGTCGGATCATTCGCGCCTCACTCGAATCGACCTGGCCTCGGGTCACGAGCAGGCGGTCGTCGGCGGCGGCTGCGACGTCACCGAGGACGAAGGCTATTTCGGCACCCCCTACGACATGGAGCCATTGGTATCGCGCAATCCCGCGAACGGCGAGCCGGATGCGGTTGCGCTCGAATGCGCCGAGCGGGAGTGGCACGGATTGAGCCCGGCAATGCGCTCAGACCTGGGGTTCCTGCGCCAACGCGTTCACGGATTTCCCCTGATCGTCTCGCGCGACCGCACGGACCAACATTGGATCATCGCTGCGTGGGTCGGCGACCGTCCGGTCGAGTACAGCCTGTACGACCGCGCCGCAAGAGCTCTCGAGCCGCTCTTTTCGGAGAGCCCACAGCTGGCTGCCCGCCGGCTGCCGCGGCCGGAGCATTTCGACATCACGGCACGGGACGGGCTGCGGATTCCGGTGTATCTGACGAAGCCGGCGGGCGCCGGGCGCCATCCCCTCGTGCTCTATCCGCACGGGGGACCTTGGTACCGGGATCACGATGACTTCGATCCGGTGGTGCAGCTGCTGGTCAACCGCGGGTATGCCGTACTGCAGGTCGAGTATCGCGGCTCGACCGGTTACGGCAAGGCGTTCCTCAACGCAGGCAATCATCAGTACGGGCTGAAGACCCGCGACGATGCGATAGATGCGGTCGAGTGGACGATTCATCATGGCATCGCGGATCCGAAGCGCATCGGGGTTCTCGGGTTCTCCGCCGGCGGATATCTCGCGCTGCGGGTGACCGAAGCGCGTCCCGACCTCTTTCGCGCAACGGTGGACGTGTTCGGCCCGACGGACGTCGCCGCCTCGCTCGCCACGATTCCGCCTACTTGGGAAGCGGTCAAGGCGCGCTGGGTTCGGCGGATCGGTGACGCCGAGCACGATGATGAGCTCAACCGGCGCATATCGCCGCGATTCGAGCACGAGCCGGTGCAGGGGTCGTTTCTGGTGGCGCAAGGCGACAACGACGTACGCGTCGAGCGTAAACTGTCGGATGATTTCGTAGCCATGCTGCGCAAACGGGGCGCGAAGGTGACCTATATCGTCTATCGCGACGAGGGACATGGCTTTGCCCGCCCCGATAACAACCTGGATTTCTACGGCCGGGTGGAAGAGTTCCTGGCGCAGAGGCTGGGTGGCAGGGCGCAACCGTGGCGAGCGCAGCCGGGCGCACAGGTGGAGGTCGACTGATTCATGTTCGAGGCATATCGCATTACCCGCCGACCATCCCGGATGGGCTCATTGCCCCGGCTCGCCCTCGCGTGCTGCCTGGCTCTCAGTGCGAGCGCTGCGCATGCAGCATCCGCCGCCGAGCCGATGCAGCAAATCAGAGCCGTCCGCGCAGCGCACGAGCGCGCGATTCTGAATGAATTCACGCACCTGCTTGCCATCCCCAACGTCGCCAGCGACCGGCCCGATATTCGGCGCAACGCGGAGGCAGTGGCACTCATGTTGCGGCAGCGAGGCCTCACGCCTCAATTGTTGGAGCCGGCCGGGAAGACCGACGTACCTCCGCTGGTGTATGCGCAATGGAAAGTGCCGGGTGCGAAACGAACGCTCGTCCTCTACGCCCACTACGACGGCCAGCCGGTCAATCCTGCCGAGTGGGTCACGCCGCCCTTTACACCGACGCTGCGCACCCGCCCCGCGGACGAGGGCGGCACGGTCATTGCCCTGGACTCCCCGGGCGCAACCAACAGCGACACCCGGCTCTACGCGCGCGGCGCGGGCGATGACAAAGCCGGGGTCATGGTCATTCTGAGCGCTCTCGAAACGCTGCGAGCCCTGCATGACCAACCGACCGACAACCTGATCATCGCCTTCGAAGGCGAGGAGGAGGCCGGCTCGCCTCACCTCGGACAGATTCTGAGCGCGCATCGTGCGCTCTTCGATGCGCAGTTGTGGGTGATCTGCGATGGGCCGGTGCACCCGTCGGGACGGATCGAGATCACCTACGGCGCGCGGGGCGATATGAATGCCGACCTCACCGTGTACGGAGCCATCCGACCTCTGCATAGTGGCCACTACGGCAACTGGGCGCCAAATCCGGCTTTGCGGCTCGCGCGCCTCCTGGCGTCGATGAAAGATGACAAAGGTCATGTCACGATTGCCGGCTGGTATGACGGCATCGAGCCACTCGGCGCAAGAGAGCGGCGCGCGCTGGCCGATGCGGCCCGATACGATGGAGAGATCCGCCACGAGCTGGGGCTGGCCGCCCCCGAATCCACCTGGTCCCTGCCCGAAGCAGTCATGCTTCCGTCGCTCAACATCAACGGCATGCGCAGTGCGAACGTGGGCGCGGAGGCGGCCAACGTGATCCCCGCCACGGCAACGGCCGTGTTGGACATGCGTCTCGTGGTGGGCAATGACCCGCACGGGCAGTTCGAGAAGCTGCGCGGGTATGTCCAATCGCGGGGGTACTATGTGATCGATCGTGAGCCGACGCCCGCTGAGCGGCTGGCCCATCCGCTGATCGCAACGCTGAAGCTGCGGCCGGGTATCTATGCCGCTGCACGTATGCCGATGAGCGATCCGCTCGCCTTGAGTCTCGCCGCGGCAATCCGCTCTGCCGCGAGCCAGCCGCCGCTCGAGATGCCGAGCTCGGGCGGGAGCCTGCCGTTATCGGTGATCAAACAGGCGCTCGGTACACCCTCGATGGTGGTATCGATCGCGAACTACGATGATAACCAGCACGCCGCCAACGAGGACCTTCGTCTCGGAAATCTCTGGGACGGCATCGATATCTACACTGCCCTGCTGATGCATAGGTGACCGAGGCGGCGCGGCTCACCCGTTCATCCCGAACCCGCGCGAAACAGACCGCGGCCCTCGGCTCGCGCGGTGGCTAATGCAGACGCGCGAACGCCAGTAGCGTCAGGGTCACCACGATCGCACCGCCGATGCGGATCGCGATCTGCGCGAAGGGCATGAGCTGCATGCGATCCGCCGCCGTCAGAATCGCGACACCGCCCGTGCCGCCCTGCCCCGCATGAGTTGCATTGACGATCGCCGCTTCGATGGGATAAAGGTCGACCATCCGGCCGATGAAGAAGCCGCCACCGATGACCGTCAACACCGTGGCCGCGATCGTGATCAGATTGGCCGGCGCCAGTGCCGCGATCAGCTTGTCCCAGGGAGTCATCGCCACGCCCACCATGAAGAGCAACGGGTAGGTGCCCGCCTTGGCGAAGATCTGGAACACCACCTCCGCGCCGAGCCGCAACGGCCGGCTCACCGACCAAGACAGCTTCATCAGCACGGCGAGAAACAGCATCACGACCGGCGCCGGAAGCCCCAGGATCCTTTCTGCGACGACGCCGAGCAGATATAGGCTGACCGCGGTCACGGCAGCCGCGGCGATGTGCACTACATCCACTTGACCGGAGAGCTTTTCCTGCCTGAAGTCGAGCTCCTCGTGCTCACCGGGCTGCAGGCGCCCTTCACCAGAGAGATGCGGATGCTTCTTGCCGAGCGTGTTGAGCGCGCCCGCAATCAGGATGGCCATGAGGCTGCCGATCATCACAGGCGGCAACACCTGGGCGAACTGGGTCCCGAAAGACTGATGAACGATGCCCGCGTAGCCCATCGCGAGCGGCAGGGCGCCCTCGCCCACTCCGCCGGCCATCACCGGGATCACTATGTAGAGCAGCGTATGCGTCGCCCCGAGGCCGAACGCCGTCCCGACCGCGGTGCCGACGATCAGCGCTGCGACGGTGCCCGCCGCGAGCGGCACGAAGATCTTGAGGAAGCCGCGAATCAGCATCGTGCGGTCGATGCCGAAGACACTGCCGACGATGATGGCCGCGATGTAGAGGTAGAGGAAGTTGGAGGCTTTGGTGAACTGCGTCACCGCACT
>Ga0157369_10001387_pt1 | contig 29851 bp, 20 predicted proteins | sample C25metaG_FD_113461 | JGI IMG/M metagenome (GOLD analysis project Ga0157369, IMG submission 113461) | Corn rhizosphere microbial communities from Kellogg Biological Station, Michigan, USA - C2-5 metaG | ecosystem: Host-associated > Plants > Roots > Rhizosphere > Soil | place: USA: Michigan... | reverse complement strand
GTCGTTCGGAGTGGATTTCCAAAACCGTGAGACCCGCTCATCGCGATGAAACTGCGATGAACGGGGCACAGGGCCATTTCTCAAGAGCAACGGATTTATGGTTGGGCCATTGCGAGTCTCCCGGCACCCGCAAGTGTGAGTTCGAGGTCGTTCGGAGTGGATTTCCAAAACCGTGAGATCCGCTCATCGCGATGAAACTGCGATGAACGGGGCACAGGGCCATTTCTCAAGAGCAACGGATTCATGATTGGGACATTGCCGAGTCTCCCAGCACCCGCGGGCTTTCGTTCTGGTTTTGTTTTTCCCTCGATTTTTGTACTTAATACATGGCGCAGAGGTTGTTCGGGCCGAATTCAGGTTCGCGGCACATGTTTGGCGACCAGCTCCTGACTTTGGGCTACCAGTTCACGGATCAGGCATTCTGTCGCTGAGTCCATCTCCGGCTCGGCGGAATGCGGATGAGAGGCGCTGAAGAAGCTGGTTGGATGGTCTGAACTGGATGGGGAGACCATTCTAGCTGCCACCTGCCCGTCAGGCTGCCAATGGGAAAGCTGGGGCTCAGGGGAGGCCGGCCCCTGTCCGGTGGGCTCCGGTACCTCGGGGTCGAGGAGACCTTCTTCGGTGAGTTCGTTCACGAGCCGGCTGACGAGCTTCATACCGGACAGGAGTGTTTCAGCAACGGAGCGCTTGATCCTTCCCTCTGCCAGCGCGTGAATGATCTCGTCGAGAGCGAGGAGGACGGAGTACTTGTCAGTCAGGGGCGGAAGAACAAGCGGTTCGTTGCCGCCAGATTCTTTCTCGACGGGGCGGGGAGGACGCTGCGGGTCGTGGTGGCGGCAGAACGTAGAGCCGTTTACGGCGGGCGCGTTGCATCGTTGGCCGTCGGTGAGGTGCTGACTGCATTGGGGGGTCATGAGATTCTCCTTGGGTTGAGGGGCAGAGAACAGAGAACAGAGAACGTGGAATAGCTGTGTGCCGCAGGGCACGATGTCATAAACGGTGGATTGGCTTGGATCGACTGAGCTCACTCTGGCCGAGAGAGCGGGCCTGTTGCGGGCGGATTCAACTCGCGATTTCGAAAGAGTGTTGAGGAACAGACAAGTTTCCGCTGTTCGAGGCAGATAGCCTGCAAACTGGCGGATTTAATTTTCGAAATGGAATGTGGAACTTAGGCCTGGGACTGGAGGCCGGGGTATTGACCAATGTCCTGCGCGGACTGCGGATGGAGAGCGAGGCGGAGTGTTTTAGAAAGAGAAGCGGCGACTCTCAAGCTCTCCCAGGTGCCCAAAAGCGGGGCACCGGGGGCACCCACGTTGGTGGTTTGAGATCGAATCAGGTTGGGCTTCACGGAGTCTAGACCCGCTCATCGCGATGAGACCGCGATGAACGGGGCACAGTGCCATTTCTCAATAGCAGCGAATGAATGATCCGTCTGCCTGCCGCATCTTTGGAGATCAGATGGTTCCTTGGGTGGGCTTCCACTTGAGCCAGTCGAGGATCCATTGCCAGGTGGCGTCCTGGGTGTGGGGTGCGGCGGGAGGGGGCAGAAGGGTTGCGGTTGGGAAGGCGACGGGCTTGTTGCGGTAGTTTTCTGCTATTCCTTTGAAGACATGGCCGGCGGGTTTGACTTTGCCGTCGTTGGTGAGCAGGCCGAGGGTGTACTCGAGCGGGTTGAAGTCGTATTTGCGATCGACGTCGTGGCTGTCCCAGTAGGTAAACCAACTCACTCCCTGCTCGATGGCAGCGCCAACGGCGTGGTTGAGCCACGAGGCCTGCTCGGCGTCTGAGAGTTTCTGGATGCAAGTATTGAATTCGCCGGCGAAGATGGGCTTCTGCTGCGTGCCTGCGTAGGAGCGGATGAGCGCGGCCATGGCGGCGAGGAGTTTGACGCTGGGCGGGTCCATGGGGCCGCCGTATTTGAGGGCGCCGGTCCACCACGGGTAGCAGTGCATGACGGGGAAGCGCTGCGCGGCGAGGGCGCGGGGAGAGAAGGTGGTGTCGCGAAACCAGGGATTGTGGTCGACGCCGTTGACGTGGAGGTGGTTGGGCAGGGTGGAGTTCATGAGGGCGAAGGTGCGGTCCATCCATGCGTCGCCGGTGGGCGTGTCGGCCTCCCAGCAGGTGTTGATCTCGTTGCCCATGTCGAAGCCGATGACGTTCTGATGCGGGGCGAGGGTGCGGCTGAGCTCGCGGATGAAGAGGGCCTGGGCGTCGAGCATGACCGGGTCAGTGAAGAAGCCGTTGGAGAGGCGGTTGAAGGGCGGGAGGAAGTACCAGCCGCTGAGCTGGCCGGTGAAGACGGTGACGAGGGCGTCGAGATGGCGCTCGGCCATGAGGGTGATGAGCTGGTCGAGCCGCTCCAAGTGCGCGGGGCTGACCCATTTGGGGTTGGGCTGGAAGAAGGGCCAGATGAGCAGAATGCGCAGGTGGTCGGCACCCAGTGCGGCGATGGCATCGAGGTCACGGCGAATGGGGTCGGGATTCCAATCGTTCCAGCAGAACCACCAGTTGTGCGATGGGGTGTAGTTGACGCCGAAGCGGTGGCGGGTGAGGTCGAGAGTGTGGGTGGTGGTTGATGCTTCGGGTGCGATGGCTTTTGCAAGGGAAGACGACGTGGCGATGGTGGTGGCGGTTGCGGCGGAGGTTGCGATGAAGGTGCGTCTGTTCATGTGAGCCGTGGTCCTTCCGACGAAAAGAAAGGGTACTGCGGGGTGGCAGTGGAGGTCCAGCGATGTCACTCTTTCGGAAACAGTACGCGCGGTTAATTCACAGCGTGTGCGACCTAGAATGAGGTGTGCGCAAAGTATTGTTAGCGGTTGTTCTGCTGGTGATTGTGGTGCCGGTCGTGGTGGTGTTGGCGCGTTCGGCGAGGCCTCAACTGGAACTGACGACGGACGTGAAGACGATTGGGCAGGCGACGCCGGTGTCGGTGCATGTGACGGATGCGAGGGGGATCAAGAGCGCTTCAGCCGCGATTGTGCAAAATGGCCAGACGTTTATGGTGTGGCAACTGCAGCAGCCGGTGAAGGCAAAGGAAGCGACGTGGAACTTCGTCGCAGGTGTACGGACAACGGCCCTGCTGAAGGACGGGCCGGCGAAGCTGATTGTCGAAGCCAAGTCGAATGACCTGCTGCGCAAGTCGGCGAAGGTGGAGCGGGATGTGACGGTGGTGACGAGGCCGCCGTCGGTGAGCGTGGACTCGGAGCAGCACTATATCTATATCGGGATGGCGGACCTGGCGACGTTTGATGTGTCGGGTGCGTATACGGCGGCGGGCGTGCGGGTGGGCGATCAGTCGTTCAGGGCGTGGCCGATGCCGGGCGGAAAGCCGGGGATGTTCGCGCTGTATGCGTTTGCGTGGAACATGCCCCAGAGCACAGTTCCTGTGGTGTTCGCTGCGAATGGCGCCGGCAATGATGTGACGAGCCCGCTGACGGTGGTGTTCCCGAAGAAGGAGCAGCCGCACTATACGGTGCATCAGTTGCAGATCAGCGATCAGTTCATGCAGAAGGTGGTGGGAGAACTCGATCCGAATGGGACGGGTGACCCCGTGACGCGGTTTGTGCGCATCAACAGCCAGATGCGGAAGGCGAACAACAAAACTCTGTCCGATCTTCGCTTCAAGACGGCGGATCACTTCCTCTTTTCTCAGCCGTTCCAGCGGCAGCCACATTCGGCGGCGGAGGCGACGTTTGCGGATCTGCGGCACTACATCTATCAAGGGAAAGAGATCGATCAGCAGGTGCACCTGGGGTATGACCTTGCGGTTACGCAGCATGTGGGCGTGGAGGCTTCGAACGATGGGCGCGTGGTGTGGGCTGCGCCGCTGGGGATCTATGGGAACTGCATTGTCGTGGATCATGGCTATGGGCTGCAGACGATTTATGGACATCTGAGCCATATCGGCGTGCACGAAGGCGACGAAGTGAAGCGCGGGCAGGTGATGGGGCAGAGCGGCATGACGGGGATGGCGGGTGGCGATCATATTCACTTTGCCATGCAGCTCGATGGCGTGCAGATCGATCCGAAGGAGTGGTGGGATCCGCACTGGATTCAGGACCACGTGGCGCGGCGAGTAGAGCTGCCCGGATTTCGGCCCTAAGCGGCGTTCGGTTCTGAATCGGCATGAGCAAGAGGACATTCACGCTTCGTTTGTGGAGATCTTCCAGACGAGCGGTATAGGATTCCCGATGTGAAGTCGCTACGATAAAAGCCTGCGCGAACGGTTACACCGTTCAAATCGCCGGCACGAACGCCGGGTGGACGGTTTCTCATTTCAGCCGGTCCGGCAAGCAGCACTTACCATTGCAAGCGCATGCTAAGCTGCAGCAGTCGCGGATCATATGAAGCTCCGATTCTTCCGACCGAGCTTTGATCCAACCGATTCTCGGGCCACTTGAAATTCGTATGGTTAAGCACATTGAAGGCCTCGACGCGAATCAGTAGCTGTTCCACCTCTCGAACCGGGAAGCCTCGGATAACTGCAAAGTCTTGATTGATCGAGCTGGGACCAATCATACTGTTGCGCCGCACACTATCCCACAATCAACGGAAGCGATCATTCACAACCATCATTCACGGAGGCGTTCACACGTGCCCGATGTTCAATCTCCGGCGGGGCTGCGTGAGAGCTACTTGTTATTTTCCGATGCAGAAGGTGCTGAAGATCAGATTGAGAATGTCGTCGGGGGTAGTTTGCCCTGTCAGGGAATCGAGAGCCCAGAGGGCTCGGTAAAGGTCGAGCAGGATCATCTCATGGGGGATGCAGCTGTTGTTGGCATGACGGCTGTCTTCGAGGGCGGTTCGTGCGTTGACAACGGTCTGCTGCTGGCGAAGGTTTGTGAGGAGACCGGCTTCGGCGGCGGCTCCGCCGGTGGCGAGCTCGAGGATTTTCTTGCGGAGCGTGTCGATGCCAGTGCCCTTTAGAGCCGAGGTGGGGACGGCGGCGAGATGGAATTCGTTTGCGGTCGACTCGTCTGTTTGAAGTACATTCTGGCCGTGCGGGTCTGAGGCGAGATCGCTTTTGTTCATTGCGACGAGGGCGCTGCGATTTCGGACTGCGGCGAGGAGAGCGCGTTCTTCATTGTTGAGCGACTGGGTAGCATCCAAGACGATCAGCACGATGGCTGCATCGGCGAATGCCTGACGGCTGCGCTCAATACCGAGTTGTTCGATCTCTTCAAGGGTGTCGCGTAGACCAGCAGTATCGACGAGTTCGAGAGGAATACCGTCAAGGGAGATCCGCTCAGTGACGAGGTCGCGGGTTGTGCCCGGAATCGATGTAACGATGGCGCGATCGCGCTCAACCAAGCGATTGAACAGAGAGCTTTTGCCTGCGTTGGGTCGGCCCACGATTGCCATGGTGAGACCGTCGTGGACGATGCGGCCGCGGGCGAAGGAGGCTTCGAGGGAGACAAGCGGCGGAATCAGCTCGTCGATGTGTCGAGCAATCTCTGCTTGTGGAGTGATGTCGACATCGTCTTCGCCGAAGTCGATTCCGGCTTCGAGGAGTGCGATCAACTCAACGAGAGACTGCTTGAGGGGTGCGACGCGACGGCTTAGCGCTCCTCCCATCTGGCTGGCGGCTTGACGGGCCTGGGTGAGGGTTTGTGCCTCAATCAGATCGCGGACGGCTTCAGCCTGCGTGAGGTCCAGTTTGCCGGAAAGGAAAGCGCGCTCAGTGAATTCACCTGGTTCGGCAATGCGCGCGCCGAGAGAGAGCGCGCGGCGCAGAAGCAGATCGAGAACGACTGGAGATCCGTGAGCAGCTATTTCAACCAGGTCGTCCCCTGTGTAGGAGTTGGGGGCGGCGAAGAAGGTGACCATGGCTTCGTCGATCTGGTCGTTACTGGTCTCATCGAGCACGAGCGCGAGGCGGGCGCGACTGTGCTCCAGCGGTTGGCGCAGGCGGACGAGTTGGGCAGCGATCGAGGCAGAATCGGGGCCACTGAGGCGGACGATGCCTATGCCCCCCCTGCCCGGAGGAGTAGAGACCGCGGCAATGGTATCGACGATGGCCGCTGTGACTTCAGGGATTCCAGGCTTATCTTCGCTCACGCAGTTTCAATTGTAGGGAACGGAGCTACCGGGCGCGCTCGATCCGACGGACGTAATGAAGGCAGATAAGGAGCGGTATGACCCCAATGATCCCGAAGCTGCAGTCGATCAAACGCCAGTAAAGAGGGATACCCCGCATCGGCCCGGCGATGAGAGCAAGGGGAATTACGCCGGCGCAGGCAATGAGTCCGAACTGGAGTACCCACTTGTTGCGGACGGGGTCGATGAGCGGACCAATGAAGGCGATTGCGATTACGAGGTGGGCGAAGGCGAGCCAGTCTGTTCCATAGGCCATGAAGGGGTAGGACCGGTTGGTCTTGACGATGCCTTCGTGAGCGCGGCGGAGCCATGTGTGGAGAGCTGGCTCACCGGCAGTCGAACGGACTGGGTCGACGTGGAAAATGCGGTTAGGGGCGGCAGTCTCGCGTTGAAGGGGGAAAGCGGTGATGCCACTAAGAACCAGCCCAATGATGAAGAGAACGAGCCAGATGCGGATAACGCGCAGGGGAGCGAACTGGGGTAAGGGGCGCCACGGATTCAGTGTATTTTCACGCGATGCCGGAGAACAGCGGAGAATACCCCCCCCCGATACTCTATAAGCAACTCGATTGATATCAGCGGTTTGCAAAAAGCGGATACCTTACTTTCAATGCTGGTCCGAGATTGATGAGTTACTGGCGGTCCCGGACGCTCTTCCGGCTATGCGGCGGCTGCGAACTCCCGGAGTTTCGCGTGAGGCGCGGGAGGCCGGTTCAGGACGACGCTCAGGTTCATAAGCGCCTGGGAAGAGCAGGCCGGGCATTCGCGGTTGGCGTCGCTTACGCTGTTGCAGTCGAGGCAAAGGACGGCATGGTTTAAAGGAATCATTGAACTTTTCATTTTGGCGATCATCATCGTGGTCCTAATCATGAAAAACCGTGGGTAGGTGGAGAGTTGCGCTGAATGGCACGAAGGTGGCAGATGCCGGCAGTCCGGAGCGAAACATCCATTCGCGGCGGCAAGCATGCGTTTATGTTGCTGAGAGATAGTGGGGCGGTATCCAAGACCGTTTCACCTCGATGTTTTTAGACCTGCTACGGGAATCGGGGGAGATGCGGTGAAGCCAGTGGAAGCGGATTGTGCAATTTGATCTTGAACCGCGTAAGTTGTGAATCTTCCCTGCCCTGATCGCCTGGCGACACTGACTGGCGCGAACTTTCAGGCAACTAAAAATCGGAATATCAAAACCGACCGGATCTCGAACGGGCAATGCGCGATCCGCCTGCTGTAAGGAGTGGGTTTCGCGGCGTGCGAACTGTAACCTGAGCCCTGCCGGCAAAGTCCCATGCACAGTGAGTACGAGGTGTGTAGCTGCATGGAGATGGATATTCGGATCAGAGCCGCGCGGTTGACGGACTGCGAGGGGCTGGTGCAGATGTTCGCAAGGTTGTGGCCGAGCCTCACCGAAGAGGAACACGCGAAGGAAGTGCGATCTATCGTCGACTGTACGGCGAAATTGACGATGCCGATTGTGGTCCTGGTAGCTGAGTGGGACGAAGCGTTGGTGGGGTTTGTGGAGGTCGATTTGCGATCACACGCGGATGGCTGCGATCCGGCGCAGCCAGCGGGATATGTCGAGGGCTGGTATGTGGAAGAGAACTTCCGGCGGGCGGGAGTGGGTTCGATGCTGATTGCGGCCGCGGAGGAGTGGGCGCGCGGATTAGGTTGTGTGGAGATGGGTTCCGATGCGCTGATTGAGAATGAGGTGTCGCAGCGGGCTCACGCGGCACTGGGATATCAGGTGGTGGACAGGTGTGTGCATTTCCGAAAGAAGATCTAGAAGGGGACAAGGGAACAAGGGGACAAGGGGGGAGGGGGACAAGGGGGGAGGGGGCGAGCTGTTGATCACAAAGGAGTTCTGCAAAAAGGTTTTAGCAGGTAATCAAAGGCTATAATTCTCTGAAGTTCCGGACGTAGAGACGGGAAAGCAGCAGGCGCGCGGAACGTATTCGCATTTCTAAGGTAGTCCAGTGAAATCAGAGATTTTGTACTCCAGTCGCTTGGGGCGCCAAAGGGCCCTGAAGTCTTTCAGCTCTCTTGCAATTTTCGTTTTCGTGGCGATGTTCTTCTCGGCTGCGCAATCGTTAGCGCAGGTGCCGTGGAGCGGTGTTCTGCGCAATGCGGGTGGATCGCCGATTGCGGACGCGAAGATCACGCTTGCTTCGGATCAGGCGAACGGTGAGGCACGTACCGACACGAATGGGCGCTTTGCCATGCAGGTTCCCGAGGGGAGCTATCACCTCACAGTTGCGACCAAAGGAACGAACGCCAGCAGCGCCCAGCCAGTGGAAGTGAAGGTGAATGGGCCGGAGACGCTGCTGACGCTTGGGGGGCGCGGTGAGCTGAGCGTGAGCACGATAGCTGAAGAGAAGAAGAAGACCGGGACAGGCGGTGAAGAACTGTCGAGCCAGGCGGTGAGCGAGTTGCCGCTGAACAAGCGGGACTTCAGCTCGCTGCTGCTGCTGGCGGCCGGAACGATGACAGACGCGAACGGCGCCACGAACTTCACGGCGCAGTTTGCGATCAACGGGCAGCGCGGCGTGGAAGCGACGTTTGCGATGGATGGAGCGGACGTCAGCGATCCGGAGATGGGCGGCGCGACTTTCTCCAACTTCAACGTGGATGCGGTGGAGGGGATCGATTCGAGCTCAGGGTGGATGCCGGCGGAGATTGGGCGCGGCGCGGCAGGGTTCACCAACATCCATACGCGGAGCGGCGCGAGCGGTTTCCACGGATCATTTTTCGAGTTCGTGCGGAACTCGGCGTTTGATGCGCGGAACTATTTCGATCATCCAACGCCCGCCTATCCGGGGAGGATTCCGCCATTCCGGAGAAATGAGTTTGGGTTCACGAATGGCGGGCCGGTGTTTGTGCCGCATATTTATGACGGCAGGAAGCGCAGTTTCTATTTCGTGCAGTACCAGGGATTCCGGCAGGTGCTGGGGACGACGCAGGTGATGCCGGTGCCTGCGGCTTATGAGCGGCCGAATAATAGTGCGAATCCCTGCCAGCCGAACGTGTGCGATACGGTGACGTTTACAAATCCTGATGGATCGAAGTCAAAAGACACGCTCAGCATTCCGGTAAGCCCCTCGATCGCGGCGATCCTGGACCGGTATCCCCTGCCGAACTATCCGGCCGGCTCCTACGGGGACCATACCTATGCGACTGCGTCGAAGGTCGTGACGAATGCCAATCAGTTCTCGGTGCGGATCGATCACAAGTTCAGCGATAAGGACCAGTTCCTTGCGCGTTTCAATCTGAATAACTTGACCGGACCGACGACGAATCCGGACCAGACGGCGATCGATCCGAAGTTCGGGATTGAATATGTCGACCGGCAGCGAAACGTGCTGGGGACCTGGACACGGACCGTGTCGCCGCGACTGATCTTCGAGTCATCCATCAGCATCACGCGTTCGACGCCGGGTTTTCCGACGAATGACTATGTGGACCCGGCGATTACGTTCAAGGACGGACTATTCGAGGCATTCAACGCTCCAGGCGGGTCGGTGATGCAGGCCTACGGCAACCTGTTTCAAGGGCGCGAGAACGTCTCTTATACGCGCGGGAGTCACGCGTTCAAAGCTGGAGTGGACGTCCGGATAAATCGCGATACGACTTACTTCGGGACGCAGCCGAACGGGGACTACGACTTCGGGAGCGGTCCGGCATACTACAGCGGAAGCACAACGATCCGCTCCACGAGCGGCATGCACGATGTGGCTCCGGGGCAGCTGCTGCCTGACACGCTTTCAGCCTTTCTCGCGGGGAATCCATTTTCCTATACGGTGGCGATCGCAACCCCGGGCATCTCAGGCGGACAGCATATCGGTCCGGCGGCTATCAGCCGCAATAACGTGGCCGCGTACGTGCAGGACACGTGGAAGATCAACCCGAGATTGACGCTGGACTACGGTGTTCGCTGGGACCTGTATACGCCCATTACAGAGCGAGCCCATCGTACGTCGTCGTTCAGGATGATCAACGGCAAGCAGGAATTCGTGATCAATCCTCAGCCCGGGTATGAGACCAATTGGCGTGCCTTTGAACCGCGGGTGCAGGTATCGTGGCAGGCGACGAGCAAGATTACGGCGCACGCAGGCGGCAGCGTGATGGCGATACCGCCGAATATCTGGCAGGATAATTTTCTGACCGGATCAACTCCCTACGCGGTTTACCCTCGCGTGGTTGCTACGCCAAGTTCTCCCCTGAGCTATGGATTTCAAGTGACGCCGGATCAGTTGCCGCAGGTCTATACGACGTCGGGCGTGGATGTGTTTGCGAAGTGGAAGGACAACCAGATTCCATCGAACACGATCATGGATGTCGATCGGTATGAGAAAGATCTCGCGGGTCTGACGCATCAATTCGGAGCGCTGAACCTGAGCGGGATCGACGCGAAGTTCAACAACGCGACCCTGTATACGTGGACGCTGGGACTGGAACGGAAGCTGGGGAATTTGACGGCCGATGCCGCGTACGTGGGAACGGCGAGCGCGCATTTACCTCACTACACATTCCCGAATGCATTTGCGGGAGCATCGCCGGGCTTTGCGCCGCACACGCAATTCGACAGCAGCGGGAACGCGATCGGCGGCTTCGGGGTGGAGAACATTATTCAGGACAACTCCCACTCGACGTATCACGCACTGCAGACGTCTCTGTCGGGGACTGTGGGGCACGGCGGGCCGGGGATCCAGGCCAGTTACACCTGGGGTAAATCGATCGACGACACAAGCTTTGTCCTGGCGGGGACGGGGTCGACGGGAGCCGTGGCGGCCGGAACCGCGCAGAATCCGTTCGACGACCATCCGGAGAAGGGTCCGTCATCCTTCGATGTGACGCACGGCTTTGGATTGAGCGTTGCGCAGGATCTGCATCTGCAGGAGGTGAACTTCCTGCGGCCGATCAGCAGGAAGGTGACGGGTGGATGGGAGATGCTGAGCATCTCGAGCATCAGCTCCGGTTCGCCCTTCACGGTCTACTCGGGGATCCAGCAGACGGGCTACGGGTCCGGCGGAGTGGACCGACCGGATCAGATCGCGAAGCCGCAGCTTTCAACGGCGCGCAAGGTACGCGAAGACTACTTCGGCCATGGAGACAATAATGGCGTGGATTTCTTTTCGGTGCCGGTTCATGTTCCGGGAGGGACGGGTCCGAACCAGGGACGATTCGGCACGCTAGGACGGAACACGTTTCGCGGACCGGCGTTCTACAACTTTGACTTTGCGTTTATCAAGGACACGCCGTTTGGGCGACGGGCGAGCGGCGCGGAGCGGATGGATCTGCAGTTCAGAGCGGAGCTGTTTAACCTGTTCAATATCGTAACGATGGGTTTGCCGTCGAACACGCTGCAGGTGAATCAGACGACGGGCGAGATCTTGACGGGGACTGGGTTCGGGAAGATCAGCAAGACGGCAGGAAACTCGCGACAGATTCAGTTCTCGTTGAAGCTCATTTACTAGAAGCAGGGGACGAGGTAACAGGGGACGAGGGATCAGTTTCAGACCAGGACTTTGCGGTCGGCGAATGCCGGGGGCGGGGTTCTGGTCTTTGTTTTGGTATAAAGGGGCGTCGTGGAATTGGGGGAGGAACTGGTGCGAATTGATCGCTTTGTTCTGAAGGTTGCGGTGTGTGTTGGATTGGGGTCGGTGGTCTCGATCGGTGCTGCGCAAACTGCGGCGAAGACAGGCCGTGCGGGTTCGACGAACAGCAGCCTGGAAATGACGCTGGTGAAGCCGGAGAGCGTGGGGTTCTCGACGGAGCGGCTGGAACGGCTGCACACGCTGATGGAAGATGCAGTGAAGAATCAGCAGGTGGCCGGCGTAGTGACCATCTTGGCGCGGCATGGCAAGGTGGTGGATTACCGCACGTACGGGATGCAGAACATCGAGAAGCATGAGCCGATGACGAAGGATACGATTTTCCGCGACTACTCGATGACGAAGGTAGTGACGGCGGTCGCGATGATGAAGCTGTATGAGCAGGGTAAGTGGATGCCGTCGGACCCGATTGCGAAGTACGTGCCAGAGTTTGCGCATTTGAAGGTGTATGCGGGGACCGATGCGAGCGGAAAGTTGATTCTTGAAGACCCGGTGCATCCGCCGACGATGGCGGAGCTGATGACGCATACGGCGGGGTTCACGTACGGGATTTTTGGGAATACGCCGGTGGACAAGCTGGTGAAGGATGCGGACCTGTTCGCGTCGAAAGACCTGCATGAGTTTGTGACGAAGCTGGGCGGCCTGCCGCTGCTTTATCAACCGGGGACGAAGTGGGTGTACTCCGTGTCGATGGATATTCAGGGATACATTGTGGAGAAGCTCTCAGGGAAGACGCTGCCGGAGTTTTATCGCGAGGAGATCTTCAAGCCGCTGGGGATGAAGGATGCGGGGTTCTTTGTGCCGGAAGATAAATGGTCGCGGTTTGCGACGGTGTACTTTGTTGAGCCAAATGGCGGGTTGTCGGACCATGGGTCGGCGAATGTGAATCGCCGGGACTTTGCGCATGAGCCGACGATGGCTTCGGGCGGCGGCGGAATGGTTTCGACCGCGGAGGATTATTTCCGGTTTGCGGAGATGCTGGCGCATAGCGGCGAGCTGAATGGGACGCGGCTGCTGTCGCCGGCGAGCGTGCGGCTGATGAGCGCGAATCACCTGGCGCCGAACCTGCTGACGGGCGAATTCAGCATTGGAGCGCAGAGGATGCGGCCGGGATTTGGGTACGGATATAACTGCGCGGTGGTGTTCGATCCTCCAACAGCGAATCTGCCGGAAGGGAAAGGGACATTCTTCTGGGACGGCGCAGCGGGGACGTGGTTCTGGATCGATCCGACGAACGATGTAGTGTTTGTGGGGATGATTCAGCGGATGGGCGGCGGCCCGAATACAGAGAATCTGCAGTATCTGAGCAGGGGCGTGGTGTATGGGGCGCTGGTGGAGCCGGGGAAGTGAGAGGGAAAGAGCAGCTGGCTTGAAGCGAATCGATTTGGCCGATCTGGGATATCCGCGACCTCCGGTTGGGAGGACAGGCGATGGTGTTGAGATCCTCGCATCCCATGTCTCCAAAAGCGGGAGACATGGGGCACCCGGCAATCCCGCCCAAGCATAGCTTGGACGGGGCACCCATTCCATTTTGTTTTGACTAGCTATTTCAGCAGGTCGAGGGACATGGCGGTCATCGCTGTTACACCGGTTTTGATGGCAGGGGCGAAGACGGGGGCGAAGAGGGCGGAGTGGGGGCTGGGCAGAGCGATGCCGGTTTTGCGGCTCTGTGCGAGTTTGGCGGGATCGGCGGCACCCAGCCAGAACATTACGCCGGGGATCTTGCCGTCGAGAGTGAACAGGCCTACATCTTCGCTGCCCATGACAGCTTTGGCTTCTTCAACGTGATCTGGGCCGAGCGCGGCGGTTGCGGATGCGCGCAGCCGGTCTGCGAGAGACGAGTCGTTGAGGGTTGCGGGAGTGCTTTCGAGTACCTTGACGATGGGCATGCGGTCGGCGGGGATGTCGTAGGCCTCGGCGAGTCCGTTGGCGGTGCGGCGGATGTCGGCGAGGATGCTGTCGCGAAGCGCGGAAGAGTAGGTACGGAGCGTCATGCCGAGCTCAACCTGATCGGGGATGATGTTGTTTTTTGTTCCGCCGTGGATAAAGCCGACGGTGAGAACGGCGGGCTGCTGCGGATCGATCTGGCGGCTGACGATGGTTTGCGCGACGAGGATAAATTCGGCAGCGAGGACGATAGGGTCCTTTCCCGCTTCAGGTCGGGATCCGTGCCCGCCGATGCCGCGGATGGTGACACTGATTCCGGTAGAGCTGGCGAGAAGCGGTCCACCTTTGAGGGCGATGGATCCGGCGGCGACGTCGTTCGTGTCGTGTTCGGAGAGGATGAAATCGGGACGGCCGAAGCGCTGGTAGAGGTTGTCGGCGAGCATGGCGCGGGCGCCGTCGATGGTTTCTTCCGAGGGCTGGCCGATGAGGATCACGGTACCGTGCCACTGCGATTTGCGTTCGGCGAGCTCGCGAGCGGTGCCGAGGAGGACGGTCATGTGGATGTCGTGCCCGCAGGCGTGCATGACTCCGACGTCCTGGCCTTGAGCATTGGTGGAGTGAACGGTCGAGGCGTAGTCGAGGCCGGTCTTCTCTTCGACGGGGAGCGCGTCCATGTCGCTGCGGATGAGAAGGCGCGGGCCGGAGCCGTTCTGAAGGATGGCGACGATGCCGTGTGCCTGGGTGCCATCTTCATATTTGCCTACATGCTCAGTCACTGTGTAGCCGAGCTTGCGGAGTTCGGCGGCGAGGAAGGCGGAGGTCTTCTCTTCGTGGTGAGAGAGTTCTGGAGCGCGGTGAAGGTGCTTATAGGTTTCGGTGAGCACGGGGAACTGCTTCTCGACGGATGCAGAGAGATCGGATGGGGATTGGGCAGAGAGACAACCGGCGGCCGTGGCGAGTGCGGCGAGCGCGAAGAGACGCGTATTCATTGTTCTGGAGACTCCGGGGCGAGGTTGAGGCAAGGCTAACACGCGATTTCGATCTGCGCCGTTCGTCACAAGTATTTGGCGGGAAAGCCGCGTTCCTATTGCGTTCCCATAGAAGGGGGCGTAGAGTGCTCCTATTGCAGACCCATAGGAGAGAAGGATGGGCGACAAGACGGATGTGTGGCAGGGAACGCTGGCGCTGATGATCTTGAAGACGCTGGAGACAATGGGGCCGCAGCACGGTTACGGGCTGGCGCGGCGCATCGAGCAGACGAGCGGCGATCTGCTGCAGCTGAATTATGGAACGCTGTATCCCGCGCTGCTGAAGCTGGAGCAGGAGGGATACGTGCGGTCGGAGTGGGGTGTTTCCGATAACAACCGCAAGGCGAAGTTCTACGAGCTGACGAAGGCGGGGCAGAAGCAGATACGCAGAGCGACAGCGGACTGGGAGCAGACGACGGAGATTCTGTCGCGGTTTCTCACACCGGCGGAAGAGGCGTAGGACGTCGCGATGAGTTCCTTCACTGCCAGCATGCGTGCATTCCTGATCCGGCTGGGTCGCAGTGTGCGCAGTCGGCGTGATGCGAGCGCGTTCGATGAAGAGCTCGCGGCGCACGTCGCAATGCATATGGAGGCGGGTGTAGCGGCGGGGCTGAGCGAGTCGGAGGCGCGAAGGCAGGCTCTGCTGAAGTTGGGTGGCGCGGAGCAGGTGCGGCAGGCACAGCGAGAGCGCGCGGGGCTGCTGTGGCTCGAGAACCTTTTGCAAGACTTGCGGTATGGAGCCCGGACACTGCGGAGAGCGCCGGGATTTGCGATGACGGCGATTGCGACAGTGGGGTTGGGGATTGGAGCGTGCACGGCAATTTTCAGTTTGGTGAATGCGGTGCTAATCCGATCACTGCCGTATGGAGATCCGGAGCGGCTGGTTTATCTGTTTACGCCTAATCCGAATTTGAAGATTCCGGCGGAGGTCTTGTGTCCGGGTTACGGCGACTACTTCGACATTCGCCGGGAGAATCACTCGTTTGCATCGATGAGCAACCTGGTGCAGACCCGGTTCAGCCTTGACGAGCGCGGGATGGTCCAGAAGATCGGATCAGCGCGCGTGGATGAGGACTTCTTCCCTACCCTGGAGGCGCGGCCGGAGCTCGGGCGCGCGATCGGCGCTGACGATGTGCAGGCGGGACACGAGAAAGTGGCGGTGATCAGTCACGCGCTCTGGGTGTCGATGTTCGGCGGGCGCCCGGATGTGCTCCAGAAATCTCTGACGCTGGATCATGCGAACTATCGAGTCATCGGAGTGATGGCGGCGGAGTTCGAGTATCCGTTTGGATCGGATCTGCCGTATGGAGATTCGCAGATCAAGTCGACGCAGATCTGGGTGCCACTGGTATTGACGGCAGCGCAGAGGGTGGAGCGCGAGCCGGATAACAACGTGACGATTGCGCGGCTACGGCCGGGAGTGACAGTGCGAACCGCGCAGTCGGAGATGGCCGGGATTATGGCACGCCTGGTGAAGCAGTATCCGGGTGATCCGAAGAGCGAAGTTGGACCGATGCGGCAGCAATGGGGCGCGTTGGTTAAGAAGTTCACCGATATGTCGCTTGGGCCAGTGCGGCCGCTGCTGCGATTACTGGTGGCTGCGGTTGTGCTTGTGCTGCTGATTGCATGCGGGAACGCTGCCAATCTGCTGCTGGCGCGGGCTGCGGAGAGGGCGCGTGAACTGGGCTTGCGGACGGCTCTAGGCGCAGGACGCGGAAGGATGGTGCGTCAACTGCTGACGGAGTCGCTGCTGATTGGTGCGGCGGGATGTGCCGTTGGGATTGTGCTGGCGTATTTGTTCTTGCGTCTGTTGCCGAGGTTGGACCCGGGGAATATTCCGCGGCTGAACGAGGCATCGCTGGATTGGCGAGTGCTGCTGGTCGCGGTGGGCGCGGCGCTGTTTACGAGTTTGTTTGCGGGATTGCTGCCGGCATGGCGTGCTTCGCGGTTGGAGTTAACGGAGTTCTTGAAGGCGCATGGAGCGCAGTCAGGATCATCTGGGCATAGCCGGGTGCAGAGCGGTTTGATTGTCGCACAGACGGCGATGGTGGTCGTGCTGTTGGCTGCGGCGGGACTGTTAATACGGAGCTACGTGAAGGTGGTGAGCGTCGATACAGGTTTTTCGCAATCGACGGTGACCTTCAGTGTGAGTCTCGATGACCGATACAAGAAGCCAGAACAGCAGGTTGCGTTCTTCCAGCAAGTCACGGCGAGGCTGAATGCTTTGCCCGGGGTGATAGCAGCCGGCGCGGTGAACTACCTGCCACTCAGCAACTCAGAGAGCATCACGCTGATGCATATGGACGGATCGGGAAGCAACATAAATTTTGAGCAGGCTGAGGCCCGGTATGTCACTCCGAAGTATTTCGAGGCGATGGGTATTCCGCTGCTTGCCGGCCGTTATCTGACGGACGACGACTACAGCCGGAAGGCAGGCGTCACCCTGATCAACAAGCGAGTTGCAGATATCTACTTTCTCAATCGGAATCCGATTGGCGCCCGTATCAGCACAGATCGTGAAGCTGACGGCTGGAAAGATTTCAATACCGTGGTCGGCGTGGTTGGGGACGTGCGCCACATGAGCCTCGAAGAGGAAGCGCAGCCGCAGATGTATTACGGCAACTACCAGATGAATGGCGCTTACGTGGCTGTGCGCGCAACGCTGCCGCCCGCAGCGATAGCGAACGAGATTCGTTCGACATTGAAGGGAATCGATGCGCAGCTGGCCACCACGGACATACGGACGATGGGGGATTGGGTTTCGCTGGCGAGCGCGAGAAGGCGATTTCAAACTTCGCTGCTGACGGCGTTTGCAGGGATTGCGCTGGTGCTGGCGCTGGTAGGGCTGTATGGGCTGATGGCGTTCTCAGTGAATCGGCGAACGCGTGAGGTAGGGATCAGGATGGCGCTGGGCGCGGAGAGACGCGATGTGCTGCTGCTGGTGATGCGGAATGCAGGCGGGCTGGTGGGAGCGGGATTGGTTGCGGGTCTGGCCTGTGTATGGATAGTGACGCGCGTGATGCGGTCGTTCTTGTTCGGCGTGAGCGAGCACGATCCGATGACGGTGGCGGCGGTTTGCGTGTTGATGATTGTTTGCGGATTGATGGCGGCGCTTGTGCCGGCGCGACGAGCGGCTTCCATTGAGCCGATGCAGGCGTTGCGGACGGAGTAGGAGGACGGGATTGCGAAAGCTTCGCGCAGTTTGGATTCGGATGGTTGAGATGGTGCGGCGGTCGCACGCGGATGAGGAGTTCTCCGCGGAGCTCGAGGCGCATATTGCGATGCAGGTGGAAGACAGCGTGCGCGCGGGGCTGGGTAAAGAGGAAGCGCGGAGGCGAGCGAGGATGCAGTTGGGCGGAGTGGAGCAGGCGAGGCAGGCGCGGCGGGAGGGACGGACGTTGCCGTGGGTCGAGAACATGGTTCGGGATCTACGCTATGCGGTGCGGACGCTGGCGAAGCATCCGGCGGTGACGCTGGTGGCGGTGATCTCGATCGGGCTAGGGATCGGGGCAAACGCAACGATTTTTGCAATGGTGAGCCGATTTGTGCTGCGGCCTGCGCCGGTGGGGGATCCGGGGACGCTGCTATCGCTGCATGTTGCGCAGCGAGGGGAGCGGTGCTGCAATGCTTTCCCGCTGCCGCTCTACCAGGATATTCGCGATCAGGCGAACTCGTTTTCGGGAGTAGCGGCGTGGTTTTCTGAACCGCTGCCGGTTTCGATCAGCGGTGGTAGCGAACCGGAGCGCGTGTGGGGGCAGGCGGTAACGACCAACTTCTTCGACGTGCTGGAACTGTCGATGATGCGTGGGCGAGGGTTCACAGCGACCGAGAACAGCACGCCGGTGATTGTGATGAGCCAGAGGCTGTGGCAGAGCCGCTACGGAAGTGATCCGGAAATTGTGGGAAAGAACATCACTCTTTCGGCGCGGTCGTTCACAGTTGTGGGTATCGCGCCAGCGTCGTTTCATAGCGTGGATCAAATTCTGGAGACGCAGTTCTGGGTGCCGCTGGGGGTTGCACCGCAGTTGGCAGCGACCCTGCCACCGCAACAATCGCGCGAATACCATTGGCTCGAGGTGATCGCGCGACTTCGCGACGGTGTGACCCGGAAGCAGGCAGCGAGCGAGCTGGATACGATGGCGCATCGCTTTGCGGCTGAGTATCCGAAGACGGATAAGGACAATGCGTTCCGATTTGAACAGGCAGGGTCACTGCCGCCGCGAGAGAGAACTGCTGTGCTGACATTTTTGTCGGCTCTTAGCGTCATTGTGGTGTTGTTGTTGGCGATTGCGGGAGCAAACGTTGCGAACCTGCTGTTTGCGAAAGCAGCCGGACGGCAGAGGGAGATGGCGGTGCGGATGGCGCTTGGCGCTACACGAGCGCGACTGCGGCGGCAACTGCTGATGGAGAGCACACTTCTAGGCATCGCGGGCGGAACGCTGGGTGTGTTGCTGTCATTGTGGGCTACACAATCGCTCTCTGCATTCCACTTTCCCGCACCGATACCGCTGAATCTGTATGTGGCTCTTGATTGGCGAACTCTGGTGTACACGCTGGTGGTGAGCATTGGATCCGGCGTGTTGCTGGGGATGGCACCGGCCTGGGCGGCTTCGCGGCCGATGCTTGCGAACGCGCTTAAGGGAGAGGATGCGCTGGCGCGGCCGGGGCGGCGGATAACGCTGCGAAATGCTCTGGTGGTTGCGCAGATCGCGATGTCGGTGGTGCTGCTATGTGTAACGGGGTTGTTCCTGCGCAGCATGCAGAGCGCAGCGAGCATCGATATGGGATTTCGTTCGCAAGGATTGCTGTTGATGTCAGTGGATCCCAGGCTGAATGGATACACGCCGGAACAGATCAGCCGGTTCATGCGGGAGTTGCGGCAACGGGTTGCGGCGCTGCCTGGAGTGGATGCTGCGGTCTCGACAGATGTCGCGGTGTTATCAGGCGGCCATCGAAGCGACGGGTTCACGATTGCCGGGAGCGAAGGGAAGAATTCGCCGCATGCGATGACGGACTTGTATATGACGACGCGCGGGTACTTCGCAGCTCTAGGGATTCCGATGCTGGCGGGACGCGATTTCAGCAATGAGGCGGCGGACGGTCCGCGGGTCGCGATCGTAAACGAAGCGTTTGCGGTTGCGATGTTCCCCGGAGGGAATCCGATTGGGCAGCACGTGCATGGGGGAAGCTGGACGTACGAGATTGTAGGCGTCGTGAGGAATACGAAGTCGCGCACGATTGGAGAAGATACGCGGCCTGTGCTTTACCGGTCGCTGGATCAAAGCATTGCTGAAGATCCATCTGTGATGGGGTACACCCTGGTGGTCCATACCCCCGGGAATCCTGCAGCGCTGTCGGAGGCGGTGCGTCGCCAGATCTATGCGCTCGACAAGAACATCGCGATCTATAACGAAGAAACGATGGAGGAGCACGTGAAGTCCGCGTACTTCCTGCCTCGCCTGGCGGCAACGTTGTTTGGAGTGTTCGGTGGGATTGGGCTGGTTCTGACTGCGGTTGGGCTGTACGGCGTGATGAGCTACGCGGTAAGCCGCCGTACCAGAGAGATTGGGGTCCGGATGGCGATGGGCGCGCAAGCAGGCAATGTAGCTCGGCTGATTGTCAGGCAGGGAATGGTGCTGGCTCTTATCGCGATTGCGCTGGGCTGGCCGGCGGCGTGGATGCTGTCGCGTTTCGCATCGAGTTTCCTGTATGGGATAAGGCCGCATGATGCTGTGACTTTTATGGCGGTCCCGATTTTTCTTGGAGTGATTGCGGTGATCGCGTGCTGGCTTCCGGCACGAAGGGCGGCATCGGTCAATCCGGTGCAGGCATTGCGGTCGGAGTAGAGGAGTTGCACATGGGGAAACTGCGAGCGTTCTGGTTGCGAGTGCGCGGAGTATGGGTCCGGAGCAAGGCAGTTGAATTCGATGCGGAGTTGGAAAGTCATATTGCCATGGACGTGGAAGCCCGGATGCGCGCAGGAGTAAGCGGGGACATGGCACGGAGGGAAGCGCTGATGCGGCTGGGCGGTGAGGAGCAGGCGAGACAAGCGTACCGCGAACGCGCGACGCTGCCGCCGCTGGAGAGCTTTTTGCAGGATGTGCGTTTTGCGCTGCGGCAAATGAGGAGGGCGCCGGGGTTCACGTTAACAGCAGTGTTGACACTGGCGCTCGGGATTGGCGCCAACGCGGTGATTTACACGCTGGTAGATTCGATTCTGCTTCGACCGCTTCCATTTACAAGACAGGACCGGCTGGTCAGGATTGCGGGGACAAATTCGCCGCTGTTTCCGAAGGGATGGCTCCGCGAGTTGGGGTTGCATGCAACGGCACTCAAGGCGGTAGCGGGATATGGGCCGGATGCGGAGTCGAACATTTCAGATGCGGATGTTCCGGAACGGGTGTTTGGCGCGACGGTGACGGTGAATGCGTTCGATGTTCTGGGTGTTCGGCCGGCACTTGGGAGCTTCTTCTGCGCCCAGGACGCGGTTGCCGGGGAAGATCATGACGTGGTTTTGAGCTATGGATACTGGCGGCAGCACTTCGGCGGAGATGCGGGGGCGATTGGGCGGCAGGTTCGAATCGATCGTGTGTCGCGGCGGATTGTCGGAGTGATGCCGGCGGGCGTGCATTTTCCGTATGCGGACACGCAGTTTGTAATTCCGGTTTCGTTCAAGGGCGGAGATGTTTTTGATCCGTGGTTTGCGTTTGATCTGCGCGGGTTCGGGCGGCTGGCGGACGGGGCCACGACGGCGCAGGCGCAGGCGGAGTTGAGGAGACTGCATGGGGTGCTGCTGCCGGTGTTTCCGTTTCGGATGCCGGACATCTGGGCTTCGGACATGACGGCTGTTCCGCTGCTGGAGTCGCAAACGGGCGCGATGCGGCCGCGGTTGCTGCTGCTGTTTGGCGCGGTGGGGCTGATTCTGCTGATTGCATGCGCGAACGTGGCGAACCTGATGCTGGCTCGGGCGAGCGCGCGAGAGCGGGAGATTGCGGTGCGGAGCGCGCTTGGCGCTTCGGGGAAGAGGCTCGTGCAGCAACTTCTCTCAGAGAGCGTGGTGGTGGGGCTGACGGCGGGCGCAGTGGGGTTGGGGGCAGCGGCTGCGAGCCTAAGGATTTTTGTGGGGCTGCTGCCGGCAGACACGCCGCGGATACAGGATGTGTCGCTGCATTGGAGTGATGCGGTGCTTACTCTCGGCGCATCGGTGTTTGCCGGGTTGGTGTTTGGGCTGATCCCGTCGCTCAAAATAGCGGGGATGAATCTGCTGAGCACGCTGCGGATGGGCGGGCGCGGGCTGGCGGGGCAGGGATCGCGGTTTGGAATTTCCAAGATCCTGGTGATGGCACAGATGGGGCTGACGGTGGTGGTGATCACGGCGGCGGGTCTCGTTCTGCACAGCCTTTATCGGATCACGAAGGTGGATCCGGGCTTTCGAACAGATCATGTCATCACGGCGGAAGTTGCATTGGATGCGGGGGCGTGCAAGGAGAAGGGGAAATGCCAATCATTCTTCGATGCTCTTGTGGACCGGGCACGGGGAATTTCGGGCGTGGAGAGCGTGGCACTGGTCGATTCACTGCCGCTCAGCAGCCGCGCGGATAATTATGTTTTCGACGCGGAGGATCATCCGCGCGATGCTCGGCAGGGAGCACTGCTGGCCACGAGCAGGGTGGTATCGCCCGGATATCGGGATGTACTTGACTTGAAGCTGGTGCGGGGGCGGTGGCTGGAACAGCAGGACGAGTCGTCAGCAACTCATGCAGTTGTTCTGAACGAGCACATTGCGGAGAGACTGTGGCCCAATCAGGACCCGATTGGGAAACACTTGCTGGATGTGGTGGATGAGAAGACGCCAGCGGTTTGGAATCCGGAGAAGGCGTCGATTGTCGTAGGCGTGGTGAAAAACGCGCGCGCAGGAATTCAGGAGGGGTTCAAGGACGAAGTGTACCAGCCCATGACAGCCGAGCGGAATCAACCGGTCATGTACGCGGTGGTACGGACACACATGAGCGCGAGCGAAACTGCGGCGGGATTGCGGAGCGCAGTTGCAAGCATCAATGCGCTGGTGCCCATCACGCGGGTGCGGACGATGGATGATCTGGTTGCGAGTTCGGTGGCGGCGCCGCGAGCGCTGGCGGTTCTGCTGCTGGGGTTCGGCGCGCTGGCGATTGTGATTGGTGCAGTGGGAGTGTACAGCCTGATTGCGTATCTCGTGAGCTGGCGTACGAGAGAAATCGGGATGCGGTTGGCGCTTGGCGCCCAAAGATGGCAGATCGTGGCAGGAGTCGTGCGCGAGAGTGTCTTTCTAGCTCTGGCTGGATGTGCAGCGGGGCTGGCCGGAGCTGTGGCACTGAGCAGGATGCTGCATAGCTTCCTTTTCGAGGTGAGCGCGCTGGATCCGTTGACGTTCGGGCTCGTTCCAGTGCTGATGGGCTTGGTTGCGGTCATCGCCTCGTGGATTCCCGCACGGCGCGCGGCTGCGGTTGATCCCATGGAAGCTTTGCGGGCGGATTAGAACGCAGGAGGAAGCGAACGTAGTTGCGGAGGAGGTCGGCATGCGGTGGTTGCGTGCGTTCTGGATGCGGCTTTGTGCGCTACTTGAAAGCCCGTCGATGGCAGATGAGTTCGATGCGGAACTTGAGTGTCATATCGCCGAGCATGCGCGGGACGGAGTTCGTGCCGGTTTGAGCGATGACGAGGCGCGGCGACAGGCAGTGCTGCGGCTGGGTGGCGCGGAGCAGGCGCGGCAAGCGTATCGCGACCGGGCGACGCTGCCCGTGATCGAGAATGTAGTACGTGATGCGCAGTATGCGCTGCGTGGATTCCGTCGGAATCCAGTGTTTGCGATGGCGGTGATTTTAACGCTCGCGCTGGGGATCGGGGCGACAACAGCAGTATTCAGCGTGGTGGACAGGATTCTATTCCGGAGTCTGCCGTGTGCACATCCGGAGCAGCTTGTGTCCGTGGGGCTGACCGCGCCGATCATCCCGCAGGAGTTCATGCTGGGTGGCTCGTACTACGAGTGGCAGGATCATCAGACACCATTCACCGCGTTGACTTCCGAGACAGGAGTGAATGAGTGTGATCTTACAGAGCGCAATCCGCAACGGTTGCGTTGCGCAAATGTCGAGCAGAATTTTTTACCGACGCTGGGCATTTCCCCTATACTCGGCCGCAACTTTTTGCGGGAAGAAGACCGGCTAAATGGACCCAGGGCCGCGCTCATTTCCCATGGACTCTGGGTATCGCAATATGGTCGGGATCCGGCAATCCTGAACCGCATTATCAGCATCGATATGCACCCAGTCCGCGTGGTCGGAGTGCTGCCCGAAGACTTTGAAATGCCTACGCTGGAGAGCGCGGACATCCTGGAACCGGAAGCCCTTGATGTCGCTGCGCAGCGCAAAGCAGATCCCGGGCGCGTTCTGTATGCATTTGCGCGGTTGAAACCCGGCCTATCGAGACAACAAGCCGTTGAGCAGTTGAAATCAGTATTTGATTACTCTTTGAATCTTGCTCCGCCTCGATTCCGCAGCGAGGTCCATTTGCGTGTGCGTTCGATCCGGGACAGACAGATGCAGGATGTTCGACTGGTTGCGTGGATTCTGCTCGGTGCCGTGATGGCGGTGCTGCTGATCGCTTGCGCAAATGTGGCGAGTCTGCTGCTGGCGCGGGCGACGGCAAGAGAGCGTGAACTTGCAGTGAGGTTCGCATTGGGAGCGACTCGTGCCGGGCTGATCCGGCAGATACTGACCGAGTCGATTTTGCTTTCGCTGTTTGGAACGGTGGCGGGCTGCGTATTTGCCGAGGGTCTATTACGGCTGTTCGTTGCGATTGCGCCGTCGAGCCTGCCGTTCCTGTCGAAGGCCGAGCTGGATCTTCGCATTATTGCTTTTACGTCGGTATTTGGCATTGCGGCAGGGATCATCCTTGGACTGGTGCCAGCGTGGTTCAAGCCGCGGACGATTGCGCTTGTGGCGCGGGCGCAAGGGTTGCGAACGCGCGCCCTGCTACGGCGCTGCATGGTGGTGATGCAGGTAGCTGCGAGCACGATTCTGCTGGCGGGAGCCATGCTGCTGTTGCGAAGTTTTGCGAATTTGGAGAGCCAGGAGCTGGGGATGGATTCGCATGGGGTACTTACAGCGGCAATCTCTCTCAATCGAGAGAAATATGCAACTCCTCAGCTACAGAAGAACTTCTTTCTGCAGTCCGAGGCTTCATTGCGGCGTATTCCCGGGGTAAGCGCCGTGGCAATTGCCGATACGGTGCCTCCCGGCGGTTACCAGCACGATCAGATTTACAGCGTTATAGAGGTTGCTGGGCGGCCGGTTTCGACCGGAGGTACCGGGGGTATGGTGCAGTGGCGCCAGGTGACGCCGGAGTACTTCAAGGCATTGGATATTCCGATCGTGCGCGGAGGAGGATTCACGGAGGAGGAACGTCAATCCAAGGGCTACTATCTGATCGTGAGCCAGTCGCTTGCGGCGAAGCTCTTTCCGGGAGAAGACCCAATCGGGAAGAAGGTGAAGCCTACTCCGGGCGATCCATGGCATGTTGTGGTGGGAGTTGCGGGCGATGTTAAGAATGGCGGCCTCGAAGCGCAGGAGAGGCCTGAGTTCTACCGGTTGCGCCGAAACGAACTTGAAGACTGGCGGATGGCGCCATCGGCAGTTCTTATACTGAAGACAACTACGCCATCGAAGACACTGGCTCCCTGGGTGAGATCGCAGATTGCGCAGATCGATGCGACCGTGCCGGTGGAGATCGAAACTCTAAACGAGCGAGTGGCGGGGCTTGCGGATCGGCCACGGTTTGAGACGGCGCTGCTGAGCTTCTTTGCGTGTACAGGACTGGTGATGGCGCTGATTGGGCTCTACGGTGTGGTTTCGTTTATGGCGCAGCAGAGGACACGGGAGATCGGGATTCGCATTGCGGTGGGAGCGGATCGCGGGGATGTACTTGCGCTGATTCTGCGCGAGGGTGTGCGGCTGATTGTGATTGGCGGAGCTATTGGGATCTGCGCATCGTTTACATTGACGCGCGTGCTGCAGAGTGTGCTGTTCCAAGTTGGGCCGCGCGATCCGGTCACGTTTCTTGGAGTGCCGGTGATATTGGGAATTGTGGCGCTCGTGGCGGTGCTGATTCCGGCGCGGAAGGCGATGAAGACGGATCCGGTGACGGCGCTGCGGTGGGAGTAGCGTTCCCGTTCATCGCGATGAAACTGCGATGAACGGGGCACAGTTCGATGTGAGTTATCAGTTGTCAGTCTTCAGTTCTCGTGCGCTTCAGGGCCCGGTTAGCTTTCGAGGTATTCCCAGAAGCTATCGGCCAGCTCGGCGCCTAACTCGTTGGTCATGCGCCGGGCGGCGCGCTCTACTTCTTCGATGAGCTGATGCAGATAGCTGCGGGAGCTGGAGATGGCCACGACGCCGAGGGTGGCGGACCGCCAGGTTACGGCTTCGTCCATTTCGGCGACGGAGATGTTGAAGGTCTGGCGGAGTTGGTCCTTCATGGAACGGACCACCTGGCGGCGGTCCTTGAGAGATTGGGCATGCTCGATGCGAAGCTCGAGGGTGAGGTGGGCTACGGGCATGGCGTGGAGGCCTCGTGCGTTGACCAGAGAAGGGATCCCTGGGCGTGACTCTCCGGGTGCTTCATTGTAGCGCGTTCGCGGTACGGGTTTGGCAAGAGTGTTTGGGAGTGCCGGCTGATTCAGCGCAACAGGGCGAAAGCGACGATTGTTTGTCCGGGGTCGCCGGTCTCGGAGAGGATCTGTTCTTCGAGTTCATGCGGAGGGTGCATTTCGCAGGCGGCGATCTCGCCGTCGGTAGCTCCGATAAAGCAGAGCTCACAGCAGGCGAGGCCTTCACCATCGGCTATGCGGACGGGTGGGCCAAAGACACGGCAGGTTATAGGACGCCAGGCGTAGATGTCACAGAGACCGGTTTGGGGGTTGAGGGCGGGACAGGGTGCGTCGTTGGCGAAATCTTCGAAGTGGGCCTGGTCTTCTTCGGATGTGCCGAGGATGCCGGTGCTGGAATCACCGGGGAAGTTGCGTGCGTGCTCGGCTAGCCACGCACGAGCGCGGTCGCGAAGTGATTCAGCAGCGTGAGGATCGGAGATGTCGAGATCTTGCATCCCAGTCTGGAGGCGGGCGGCGTCGAGGGCATTGATAGCGAAGACCCCGTGACAACACTGGGTGCATCCGGGGCGGCAGGCGAGCCATGAGCCGGCGCGATGGGCGGCTTCGGCAAGGTCCGCGTCCATAATCTTTATCAGTTCGGCATCCCTGGAGGGAAGCGGCATAGAACCAGCCTATCGGAGAAGATGCCGCCCCGCATCCGGGAGGAGCTTCGGACCTTACTGGATGCGTGTTATAACGGCGTGGAGGCCGCCGTGCTTTTCCTGGAGCGCATTCCCGCTGCGCCACTCGCGAATTACATTCGAACCCTGTGGTACGCGCAGGCCGGCGATATTCCGCGTCACCGAGAACGGATACTGCCGAGCGGGTGCGTGCAGATCATTCTAAGCTTGTCTCGCGATTTCATCCTGGATTCCATCGAGGGTTCGGCCCAGTTGCGCGTGAAGCCCGCCCTGGTGATTGGGGCGCGTTCGGTTTACGAAATTGTGGACAGCTCGGATATGGCTGATCTGATCGGTATTGTGTTTGAGCCGGGAGGGTTTCCAGTTTTTGCGTCAGATTCGGCGCATCTGTTCAGCAACCGGACAGTAGCACTTGAATGTATCTGGGGAAAGAACGCGGAGGCATTGCGAGATCGCTTGCGGGAGATCGGCTCTCCGCAGCAACGGCTTGAATGCATGGAGCAGTTCCTGCGAGCCGGATTTCAAAACAAGCCGGCGAAAGGAAACCGCTCGCCTGAGGTCAATTTTGCCCTGCGCTACTTCGCGGAGATGCCGAGTGTTGCCAGTGTGCGCGAAACGGCGCGGCAGATCGGATGGAGCGAGCGGCGATTCTCGCAGATATTTCGGGAGGAGGTCGGACTGGCTCCGAAGGTGTGGTGCCGGGTGCAGCGATTTCAGAGGGCTGTAAAGCAATTGCATGCGGGAATTGAGGTGCGGTGGGCGGAACTGGCGCTGGACTGCGGGTACTACGACCAGTCGCACTTCGCGAATGAGTTCCGGGCGTTCTCGGGTGTGGATGCGAGCACCTACACGGCCCGGCGGACGATGTGGGCGAATCACATTCGGGCGGATTAGTTGCTGCTTCATCCTGCTGAGCAGGATGCGTTGACGGGTCACGCCGCGAAGGAAGCGCGTTCCCCTCCACCATTGCGTCCAGACAAGGGCGTCGCGCGAATGGGCAGTGCTGCCGCGATGAAGTTGCGAGGTAGGCCAGTTCCGATTTTTCCAAGACGGCGGTGCAGCCCTTCTGCCATTCTGGCGGCGTACGCGAATTCCAAGGAGGTCTTTATGACTGCGAATGTATCTAATTCCCCATCTACGATCATGCCGGCGATGCGCTATCGCGAGGCGAACGCGGCGATGGAGTGGTTGTGCAAGGTTTTTGGCTTTGAGAGGCACGCGGTGTATCCGGGTCCCAACGGCACCGTAGGACATGCGGAGCTGAGGCTGGGCGGCGGGATGATCATGCTCGGATCCGAGAAGGACGATGCGTATGGACGCGGCTTCAAATCGCCTGGAGATCTGGGCGATGTGGAGACGCGGGGCGTGTACGTCATTGTGGCCGATGCCGATGAAGTATATGCGCGGGCAAAGGCGGCGGGTGGAAGGATTGTGCGCCAGATCCAAAACACGGATTACGGGAGCCGGGAGTTCACGGTGAAGGACCCTGAGGGACACTCGTGGAGCGTGGGAACGTATGATCCCTGGGCAGCGCACTCGTGAGTGCGAGGCATGTTGGATGCGATATAGTCGGTGCTGTCAGAGCAAAACCAGAATATCTTTGAGCTCCCAAACGCTCGACAAGGTCAGCGCTCCCTGCTGGTGGCGTTGACTTAGCTGCTCGGCAAGCGAGCATTGACTCTGGTTTTGCCGGCAGGTGGAGGTCACCGATTGAAGATTTCTAAGGTTGTTGCTGCGGGAGTGGTAGTGTGTGCGGGTATGGCGAGTGCGCAATCGAGACTGCTGGTTGCGGTGAAAGGTGCGCAGAGCCTGGCGATTGTTGATCCGGCGAGCGGGTCAGTGGTGGCGACGGTGCCCGAGGGTGGAACGACGGGGCATGAAGTGACTGCGTCGGCGGATGGGAAGCTGGCCTTTGTGCCGATCTATGGCAACTCGGGCGTGGGCAAGCCGGGGACGGACGGGAGAAACATCGCTGTTATCGATATTGCTGCCCACAAGGTCGTCGGTAACATTGGATTCGATCACGGGATACGACCGCACTGCCCGATGATTGGCCCGAAGGATGGCCGGCTCTACGTCACGACAGAGCTGGACAAGACAATCACGATCATCGACCCCAAGACGCTGAAGGTGGTGGGTTCCCTTCCGACAGGACAGGAGCAGAGCCACATGATGGTGCTGTCGCACGACGGGAAGCGCGCATATACGGCGAATGTGGGTCCCGGAACGGTATCCGTGATCGATGTGACGGGGCGGAAGGTGCTGAAAGTGATTCCGATTTCAGCGAACACGCAGCGGATTTCGATTACGCCCGATGACAAGTGGGTCTTTACGGCGGATCAGACCAAGGCGCAGATGGCAGCGATCGATACAGCGAAGAACGAGGTCGCAAAGTGGATTCCGATGGAGGGAATGGGGTACGGGTCCGCAGTGACGCCGGATGGGAAATGGCTGCTGGTGGCGCTTGCCGACCAGGACAAGGTCGCGGTGATTGACTTGAAGACGATGCAGGTGGCACGGACGGTTCCGGTGGGCGATTATCCGCAAGAGGTGCTGGTGCGGCCGAATGGCAAGACGGCTTACGTGTCATGCATGCACGGGGCGGGGACGGTGTCGGAGATCGATCTGGAGAGTTGGAAGGTGACGCGGACGATTACGACTGGAAGCTCGACGGATGGGCTGGCCTGGGCGAAGTAGCAGCACAGGGAACAGGGATCAGGGTCCGGCGTGTGCACTTGATACCCACTCATCGCAAAAGCGCGATGAATGGGGCACCTGCGGGGAGCAGGGACTAGGTGTGTAGTGTCAACAGATTGTTCCTGATGAGACCTGCCCTTGTAATAGGGGTTTGATGGCCCAGGCTGGTGTGCGGTCTGTGCCAGTTGTATTCATGCAACCAGAGTTGGAGCT
>Ga0157369_10001384_pt1 | contig 29876 bp, 20 predicted proteins | sample C25metaG_FD_113461 | JGI IMG/M metagenome (GOLD analysis project Ga0157369, IMG submission 113461) | Corn rhizosphere microbial communities from Kellogg Biological Station, Michigan, USA - C2-5 metaG | ecosystem: Host-associated > Plants > Roots > Rhizosphere > Soil | place: USA: Michigan... | reverse complement strand
TGCCTTCACGCGGAAGCGCTCCAACAGTTCGGCGGCGAGCAGGCCAACAATCGGCATGGCCATCAGTGTTGCCCAGAACGCGAATCGCTCAAAGGTAAGGACTTCAAAGGCACGCCCAAGCAGCCACCGAGGCAGGGGCGTGGTGCCGCCCAGGCCGAGAATGAACGTAAGCCAAAAACCAAGCAGCAAAGGACGCAAGCGGCGCGAGTTGCATCCGCGGAACACGATAAAGGGCAGCGCGAGAATCAAAGCTCCATACGGGATCACAAAGAAGTTCATGCCCGTCGTGGAGTTCAACAGAAAGTTGGTGCGGCTGGCGTGTGGAATGGGAACCTGATGGATGGGGTGCTGGATGATCGACATCCAGTACGGCATTAGCACTACGCCAACGCCCAGACCTACGGCGACGCCGAATAGTGCCGCGCGAGAGAGAACGCCGCGCACCGAGCCTCTCACCCGTTCATCGCCTGCGTCCAGGCATGCGAGCCACAATACCGGGCCTGCGAACAAGACCACGCCGAAAATCAAGGTTACGTGGTGGGCCGCCGCTGCCACACAACTGACCGCGACGCCTTTCACCAGGGAACGGCCCGAGGAATGAATCATCCATTCATAAAAATAGGGGAGGGCATTGAGGAGAAGCGCAGCGGAAGCGACTGTTGCCAGCTGACCGGCCTGGTAAACGAGAAATGCGAGCGCACCGAGAAAGACGCTGCCCACCGCGGCATAACTGGCGTCGCGATCGCTAACCCAGATTCTGGCAAACCGAAACACGCCAACCGGCAACAGCAGGACTGCCAGCAGCTGGACCAGCATGTAGCCCATCTTCAAGCCGACTACTTTGGAGAACAGGGCGATCCATTGATGCGTCAGAGGGGGATAAGTAGTTTGCGAGAATCCCGCGAACCACTTCACATTCCATGGGTCGAACCAGTGCTGGGCGTAGTGCGACGCAAAAAAGATGTGGACGTTCGCATCGAAAGAGCCCGCGGGCAATTGCATGAGCAACAATGGCCCGTGGACGACCAGGGCCATCAAGACAATCGCGAAAAGTGGAACGACGCGAGAATAGCTTCCGTCAGTGCTCACCGTGGCTCGCTCCAGGACCTGTAAAGACGCAGCTTCGATTCCGAAAACCACCTTAAGGTTTACGAAAATCGCCTCCCGCGACCGAATGGAGGCCTTCTTCCCGCAAAGAGCCAATCCGCGTCCCTTCCTTACGCCGTCACAAACCAATACTGAAAGCAAAGGTCTTAGTCGACTCGTTGGCGAAATGGCTGCGTCGTCGTTCGCCTGGATCTAGAAAACCTGACTCGCGAACGTTGACGCATTTCCATAGCAGCCATAGACGAAGGAGTGGCATCCAAGCTGCGCCGCAAACTGGGATGTGGCGCAAGAGTGTCTTTTTCTCATGGCAACAACATGAAAAGCCGGTGTCCGTTTGCGAGCTTCTGCGTCGCTGTTCTTCTCTGCATCGCTGTATTTGTTGGTGCGGCGCTCGGTCAGACCTACGGCGTTGGCGGTCAGGCCGACCCCTCCCCCTCCGCCGACCAGAAGAAGAAACCGGCTTCCAACGATGCTTCGCCAACCGGGCCAGATCTTGCCTGGGGATCGAGCATTGACGTGGCGCGGGAGGCGCGCGCTGCACAAGACGCGCTGAAGAGAAACGACTGCTCCGCCGCTGTCCCGTTTGCCGAACGAGCTGCCAAGTCTGCTTCTCAAAACCCAGAGCTTTGGTTTCTGCTGGGCTACGCCGCGCGCTTGTGCGATCGCTACCAGTCCTCCATTGATGCCTACAACCGTGGGCTTCGGCTCCAGGGCAACTCAAGTCGAGGTTTAGCCGGGCTGGCGCAAACATACGCCAAGATGGGCCGCGACGCCGAAGCCGTCCAATTGCTTCAGCGCGTGATCGACGCGAACCCGAGGGACCCCGATAACCTCCGGCTCGCCGGGGAACTTCTGCTCAACTCCGATCCCAAACGGTCTCTTGATCTGCTCCGGCGCGCGAATGACCTTCGGCCATCGGCGCACGTCGAGTTGCTGATGGCTCACGCCTATGACCGCCTCGGCCAGCCTGACGAATCCGCCCGAGCGCTGGCTCGGGCGAGGAGCCGTGCGCCAAAGGATCCGGAAGTGTTACGAGTGCTCGCCGCGGAGTACCGCAATCAGGGCCAATTCGACCTGGCAATCTCCTCGCTGCAGGCGTTCCCCTCGAAAGCTTCCGACGTTCAAGCCGAGTTGGCCTACACGTATCAGCTGGCGGGCAAGCAGCAGGAAGCCGCGGATTTATATTCGCGCCTGGCGAAGTCAGACCGTAGCAATATCGGGCTCAACCTCAGCGCGGCGCAGGCCTGGGTCAATTTGGGGCAGATGGATGCAGCGCGTCCCTTCCTTGACGATGCCCGGAAGATCGACGGAAACAACTACCGCTTGCACGCCATCCTCGGTGCGATTGCGGAAACCGATGAGCAGGCGGCAAACGCCGGCACTGAATATGCTCTCGCTCTCGCCAATCTGCCCAAGCGCGTCCCGGAAGGGCCTTTGTACGGGATCGAATTGCGGCTCCACCTGTACCAACTTGCGGTCAAGCGTGACGATCAGGCAGCAGGGACGCAACAACTGGAAGCGGCCCTGACGGAAATCAACCAGGTCGTCGTCCCAGAATCTCTACGCCTGGAGAAGCTGAGATTGCGCGCCGCGATGGAAACCGAATTGGGCAACCTGGACGCGGCAAACAAGGACCTGAAAGACGCGCTGACGCTCGCCCCTTCGAACGTCAATTCGCTTACGAGCTACGGAAACTTGCAGTGGAAGCTCGGCCAAAAGGAAGCCGCTCGCGACACTTTTTCCAAAGTCCTCGCGTTAGACAAGGACAATCGAACGGCTCTTCTCTTCCTTGGACACTCCGCTCGCGACAGCGGAGACGCGAAGCAGGCGGAAGCCTATTTCACGCGTGCCGTGAACGGGCGCGCGAAGGACTACGCTCCCTACCTGGCGCTCGGAGACTTGTACACCGCGGAGGGAAACTTTCATTCCGCCGAGGCAAACTACGAAGAAGCGTTCCAACGCATGCCCGGCAACCCGCTCATATTGGCCGGTGGCGCAAACGCGGCGCTGGAGACGCGTGAGCTCGACCTGGCAAAGCGCTGGCTCGATCGTGCCACAGGCAATATGAATGACAGCCCGCAGCTCAAGCGCGAGCGCGAGCGCTATCTCACTTTCAAGGGCGATTACGCCGAATCGGCAAAGCTCGGCTATGACGTGCTCGAAAAGCTCCCCAACGACCGCGAGGGCGTGGTCTATCTGGCGTACGACCTCTATTACTTGGGCCGCTATCCGGATGCGATGGGGCTGGTCACTAAGTACGACCCGCTTTTCGCCAATGATAAGGATCTGGCATTAATCGCCGGCTACATTCACGCGCATGACGGGCAGCTTCGTGAGGCGCTCGCCGACTTTACCCGTGCGCTCGAGCGGGATCCCAAGATGGCGACCGGGTATGTCAATCGCGGGTTCGTCTTGACGGATCTGCGAGAAGGAGCCCAGGCCACGAAGGACTTTCAGACCGCGCTCCAGTTGCGGCCTGATTACGGAGAGGCTTACCTGGGATTGGCGTTTGCCGACTTGCAGCTGCACCGTCCGACCCCGGCTCTCACGCACCTGGACGCGGCCCAAAGATTGTTGGGCACGTCACACTCGTGGCATTTGGCTCGGGCCGAAGCATTTCGGCAGTTGCAGGACTTCGTTCACGCCGAACCGGAATATCGCGCGGCGCTGGAAGAAACGCCGAACGATGTCGTGACTCGTCTGGCGTATGCGTACACGCTCTACCACATGCGCCGCTATTCGCAATCGATTGCAGCGATTGACCTCGCTCAGAAGCTCGCACCTGCCGACCCGGCGGTCTATGCCATGAGGGCTCAGGTACACGCGAAGGAAGGGGCGCGAGAAGACACTCTGCACGACATCCAGTTGGCCGATCAGTACAACAAGGGTCAGATAGAGATCTTGATGGCCACGGGTGATGCACTTCTAACCCTCGGTGACCGCGACGCCGCGATGCAACGTTTTTCTCGCGCCTTGGACGCCCCCAACGGCAACCGGGTGGGAGTGCGGTTGGCATTGGCGCAAGTTTTCTGGCGGAAAGGACGCTTTGACGACGCCAGACAGCAGATTGCTTTGGGATTCACCGACGCTCGCGTTGGTGCCTCTGCGGTCACGGCTGAGGATATTCTCGAGGCAGCCAACATCTTTCTGGCTGTGCGTGATTTCGATCTCGCCGGAACTTATTTCGATAAGGCTCGCTTGGCGGGTGCGAACCCTCGCCCGGTGGCCATCGGCCTGACCAATACATATCTGGCTGAGGGTGAAACCCGGAAGGCAGAAGCGGCGTTGGCGAGCCTTGGTCCCCCTGCCGAGTTCCGGGATGACTACGATTACATGATGGCTTCGGCGAATCTGTATCGTCAGCAGCACGACACAGTGCATGCGCTGTCCGATTTCGCGCAGGCCAGCACGATCTCGGGTGGGGAAGACAAAGGAGCAGCCCGAACGGCGGAGTTAGAACTGGCTGGGGTAGAGGGCCGTCAGCTTAATCAGAAGATAAGCTTTTTCCCGTCGGCGACCTTGTCTTCCCAACTCGAAGACATCAACGTGTATGCGCTGGACGCAAAGATTCTGCATGTGACCGATCCGTCTCTTCTTCCACTCCCCCGGCACTCGTTTCAAACCCTTGCTGCAGTGAACTATCGTGTTCACCTCGCAGGATTGCCGGTCGTTTCGGGATTTGTCGGGCAGAGCATGACGACCGGCCGCCTCTCGTTTCCCAGCGCCGACGTCATCCAGGACCGCCATACCTTTGACACGATGTTGAATGTAGGGATCACACCTGTTCTGCGCCTTGGCTCGAACTCAGTCGCGTTCAACGGCGGCCTTCAATTCACCATCCGTCGCGACACAATCTCTCCTGTCTACATGAGCCAGAATCTGTTCCGCCAATTCCTCTACGTCTCCACAAGTTCCTTTTTCAACTGGGTCGCGGTCACCGCCAGTGCCGTCCGCGAGGCGGGTCCGTTCACGGATCAGAATTTACATTCGCGTGACGCGTCGGCCAGCCTCCAGTTCACCGTGGGCAGGCCCTGGGGCAGAACGTCCCTGCTGGTGGGGTACACCGCTCGCGATCTGCTCTTCCAGCCGCGAGTGGAGGAGTACTTCAGTACCTCGAGCTACATGGGTGTTCAGCGCAAATTCGGCAGCCGGCTTACTGCTGCTCTGTTGGGCGAGTATGTGCGCTCATGGCGAGTACACTCCACGGATTATGCGATCGCACAGGCGCTGCTGCCCGGTGCGAGGTTCGAGTTTCGCGCTAACCCGCGCTGGAACGTCCAGGGCTCATTCCTGCTTTCCCGCGGGGAGGGCTATCACTTCTACGACAACGCACGAAGCGAATTTCTCGTTTCGTATGAGCGCGCAGTCCGCCGAAAAATGAAGGACGGTGGATCCGAGGTCTCAGTCGCCTATCCGCTGCGGTTGTCGTTCGGGCTTCAGCAGCAAACTTTCTACAACTTTGCCGGATCATCAAAAACAACTCTGCTGCCCGTCGTGCACTTGACCCTATTTTGAAGCGTCGTAAGAAGAATCGGTGCCTGGTCCGATGAGAAGCGGTGCAAACGACCGTTCTGTCGCGGAGGAACCCGTGCGCCCTCGGGTGCCGCCGAAGACCTTCCTGTCGCAACTGCTGGGCGGAAGTCTCACGTTGCTCGCCGGATCTGGGCTCGTCGGAGTCGCAAACCTCGTATACAACGTTGCCACGGCCCGTCTTCTCGGGCCTACCGGATTCGCACACGCCACCGCCGTCTACACCCTGCTGATGCTGATGTCCGCGATCACCCTTTCATTCCAGGTCGTGTGTGCGAAGTATGTAGCCAGCGCGACCTCCGCGGAGGACAAGGCGTCGGCCTTCGCCCAGTTGCACCAGCGCGCATGGATGGCCGGGATTGCGATCGGATTGCTGCTACTTCTCGCCAGGCATGCTCTTGTGCAATACCTGAATCTGCCTGATCCCGCCCTGATTTCATTGCTTGCCTTGGGGACGGCCTTTTACATCCCGCTTGGAGCTCGCCGCGGATATATCCAGGGAATCCATGCTTTCGGCGCTCTTGCGGTCAACTTCATATTGGAAGGGCTTGTCCGGCTGGGCGGCGTGTTTCTGTTTGTCGCGTTGGGATTGGGAGTACAGGGCGCCGTTCTTGCCAGTGTACTTGCCGTCATCATTACGTACTTTGCTGCTCGTCCCAGCCCAAGTGCCGCGCTCTCGGGCTCGTGGAGAATCTCAATTCCTTTTCTCGAAGGGGTACAGGCGATAGTTTTCTTCTCTGGCCAGGCCGTCATCAACAACTTCGATATTGTCCTGGTGAAGCACTTCTTTCCTCCCGGCGAAGCGGGACTCTATGCTGCCGTTGCTCTCGTAGGACGATTGATCACCATGTGCGCGTGGTCCGTGGTGAATGCCATGTTCCCGGTCTCCGCGGGAGCCAGTAGCGACGATGATGAGCGCAGTCCGGTGTTGTTCACGTCGCTGTCGCTTGTCTTTATTATTCTCACGGTTCTGATCGGCGCCCTGTGGATGGTGCCATCTCTTCTCTGGACGACCTTGTTCGGGAGTCACTTTGGAATCGGCGCGCAGGGAGGGTTTGCCAGCCTGCTGATTCTTTACGCCGTTGCCACCGGCATTTATTCCCTCAGCTCGGTCATCATTACTTATGAGATTTCCCGCAGGATCGGGCACACCAGCTGGATCCAATTAGCGTTCAGCGGCGCGCTCGCCATCGGGATATGCGTCTTTCATGACAGCCTGCGCCAGGTCATTGTTGTCCAACTCCTGCTGATGGCCATCCTGCTCGTGGTCCTGTTGATCCCCCTTGTACGTCAACAGTTGCATCCCACAGCGATGCGCACGTTCGGCGGTCTACGTTTGTGCCGCTCCTTGACCGAAGAAAGAGTGATTGCAGAGTTTCTGCGGAGCGAATTCCACCACGTGGAGTTCGAAGAATACCGCCACGAATTTGGCCACCTCGTCACCCAGCCGGACTTTGAGAGCCATAGCGAAAATACGTTACGCCGGGCGCTCCTATTCCTGCGGCGAGGATCTATGTGGAGGGAGCTGACTGGCAATACCAAATGGTTCGAAGTGGCACTGAACGGTGAGGACTTGGCGCGGGTTCGCTTTTTCCCCCGAGCGCAATGGCGTCGGGTGGCACAGGGGAGTTTCTATCTGGGAGATGTGGTGGAGTGCATTCGGCAGAAGTTGAAAGAACCATCTCATGACGACTTCGTGGGCAATCTGCGCCTACTGAGCGAATCGTTTCACGACAGTCAGGTGAGCCCTACCGTGTTGCTGATCGGAATCGATGACAAAGGGCCTTTGACCATTCTGGACGGTAATCACCGCATGGCGGCGGCCATGCTCAGCGAGTCTCCCGTAATGTTGTCCCGCCTGCAGTTCATCTGCGGATTCTCGGCGGACATGATCGACTGCTGCTGGTATCACACAAGTGTCGCCGCCCTGGCGCGCTATTTCACAAACCTTGTTCGCTCGGTATTTCATGACCCAACGTCGGCGATTGCGCGATTTCGTGCCAGCAATGTTTAGGTCAGACGATTTGTCGCGGCATTATTCTGGAGGCGTGACCGGTTCAACGACGATCGTATTGTCACGATGACGGAGCGCAACGGGCGCATGACGGTGGCGTAACTCTTCCTGGTCTTGCGCGACCCTGGTTTCGACTTTTGTGCCGTTGTCCGACGCAACCTGCAGCAGCTTCAACCCCTCAGCCGAGCGACGAGTTGCCAGTCCGACTTTTAGACCTGCACCGGCTGCCTTCTGCGCGCTGTCGTAGAAGAACTCCGCAGTTTCCCGGTCGCCTTCGATTTCCGCTACAAAGCCAATGTTGTTGATCGCAAACGCATTGTCCGGATTCAGAGCATAAGCCTGCCGGAAATTCTTGCCGGCCGCGTTTAAGTCGTTTCGATTCACAGCCGCAACGCCGCGCAGGTTGAACTCAGCGACCTGGAAGTCCAGCAAGCTCTGCTTCTCGATCCAGTTCCGCAGAGTCTTTGCGTTGTCTGCCGCCATCGCGGTAACAGCCTTTCCTCGCCACGAGCGACTCAGCGTAACCACCGCCGCCGCATCGGAGTGGGCGGCCGAAGCCGCATCGTAGTATCGAAGCGCCTCCTGCGACTCTCCTTCCATCTCTTTGGCGACGCCCAGATTGTTCAGCGTGAAGATGTTCTCCGGATCGCTTTGCAGTGTCTTCTGCAAAAGCAGATCCGCTTCTGGAGCGCGTCCCAGCGAGAGCAAGCGCACCGCTTCGACATTGTCATGATTGATCTGCAGCGAAGAATCCGTAAACGCCAGCGCCTCTCTCAGCGAATGACCCTCGACCTGGCGCGATGTAGCCCGATCGATGATTGCATCGGTGGCCTGTTGTCCCGCAAGTTGGTAAAAGCGCTGGGCCCGGTCCACTTGCCCTTGCAGTTCGGCGATGTAGCCGACGTTGTTGAGGGTGAAAGGATCGTCGGGATCGAACAGGTAGGCTTTGTAGAACAACGCCTCTGCTTTCTTGTAGTTATGCTTCCGAAGAGCCTCGACTCCCTCACGGTTGAGTCGCTGAATCGGCGTCGGATGACTGCGCTTCGGAATCTTAATCTTCAGGTCGCCCGCCAGGGCTGGTGATCCACAGGCAGCGATGGCAGCCGCCAGGATTCCTCGTACGAACCATTGTTTCCACATACGTTTCTCCCTATGCAGCGCGATCCTTAATGCGAGCCCTACTTATCACCGCGACTCCCAGTCAGGCAGCTTGGACATCTTCCGATGTCCGGTACGAGGCTTTGCGACGGGGATCGTTCTGTACGACAGCGCCGGGCTGAGTCGCATAAAAGCTCTGTACTGCCTCTGTGTCGGTATCGAAGATTTCAAACAGGCCGTCCACCTGCATCCGTTGCAACGTGGCTTTTAATGCCGGCGAGACCGCAGCCAGCTTCAGGTCTCCATCCGCCTTCATCGTCTGTTCCAGACAGTGCAACAGCATTTCTATGCCCCCAATGTCGATGTGGCGGAGGTGAGAGCACTCCAGCACCAGGCGTGGGCGGTCTGCTTCCAGCAAGGGTTTCAGATCGGGGAGAAAGTTCTTCACACGCGCGCGATTCAGTTGTTCCGGCAGTTCCATCACGATTACAGGCCCACTGCTATGCATTCCGAGAGAGTGACAGATCGGCATCGGCGAGTCTGAGCAATCGGACTCACCAACATTGAGCAGTTCTGCTCAGACAGTTTGTGGCGGCCTTGATAACTTGACGAGTAGGAAGAACGGCCCAGGAACGACATGTGCAAATGAAATCGACACTCACCCTCGAGAAGAAGCCTTCAGCGATTGCCGCTACCGTAGTCTCCGCGCTTGCGCTGGTAGTGGCAATGGCGGTCGTCGTCGCAGTTGGAATTGTTCTTACAGGCACGAAGTGCACGATGGCTGCAATCCGGCGAAGGTCGCGGAGGAAAGTCCTCCTCTCGAACCTGTACATGCTGCCGAAAGGTCACGGCGACTTTAACGTTCGAACGGTTACCGCGAAGACGAGCAGCGCTGGTCAAGAAACTCTTGTGCTGGGCGAGTTGTATCAAATGGGCAAAGGACGCGATGCGTTGGTCGCCTGATCAAGAGTCGGGATTAGAAAAAGGACCGGAATCGGTATGGAAATCAGCCAATCTCTCGATGTCCCAGGGGTGAATTTTGCGTCCGTCCAAGACGTCAGCGACACGAGCCTCTGGAAGTCGCTGAAGACCAATCTGCGTGATTCTCTCTTTCCGGCCAAGCTGCCGCCGCTCAAACTCACCTCGCGTTCGCTCACTCCCCGGGAGATGATGAATCCCGTTGGCACGTTGAGTTTCGTGAACCTGCGGGAGTCCAATGACCGCGGACTGCTCGGGCGCCTGGCTTCGGAGATGCGAGACAGCCTGTTTCCTCGCAAGCTCCCGCCTCTTCAATTGACCTCTAAGCCGGTCAAGGCGCGTGACACGTGGGGGGCGTACCACTACGGACGGTCTGCATCGGCAACCTCGGCGATGGTGCACGTTCTGATCCTCGGCGTGCTGATCGCAACTCCGCTGCTTTCGTTCGAGAGAGTGAAGGTGGAGGCAAAACCGCTGAGCCGTGAACATGTGGAGATGCTCTTGCCGGCCGACATCTTGATGCCTGTTTCCCCGAAGAAGAACGACCGTCTGGCTGGTGGTGGCGGCGGCGGTGACCGCGACAAGCTTCAGGCTTCCAAAGGAAGACTACCTAAGTTCGCCATGCAGCAGCTTGCGCCCCCGGAAGTGGTGATCCGCAACGAACATCCCAAGCTTGCGGTGGAACCGAGCGTGGTTATGCCGCCGGATGTGAAGCTGCAGCTGGCAGCCAACATGCCTAACCTGGGCGATCCGCTCTCGAAACTGCCTTCGGGGCCTCCTTCTAATGGGACGGGATCGGGTGGCGGCATTGGCAGCGGCAACGGAGGTGGCGTCGGTTCCGGTGAAGGCGGCGGTGTTGGACCGGGAAGCGGCGGGGGCTTCGGTGGAGGAGTCTTCAAGATCGGCAACGGAGTATCTGCGCCCGCCGTCCTGTACTCACCCGATCCCGAATATACCGAAGAGGCCCGTAAGGCAAAGTACCAGGGCGTTTGCGTCCTGTGGCTGGTGGTCGGTCCCGATGGCCGTCCGCGCAATATTAAAGTGACCCGCAGCCTTGAAATGGGATTGGCCGAGAAGGCCGTCGAGTCGGTTCGTCAGTGGAAATTTGAACCGGCGAAGAAAGACGGCCAGCCCGTCGCCGTCCAAATCATCGTGCAAGTCGCCTTCAAACTTTACTAAGGGTGTGATAAGCGTGCGAACTATCGATCCCATGCAGAATTGGAGCTGTGTGAGCCGTCTTTTGTCGGTTGCCCTCGTTGGCCTCATTCTCTCGATCGCAGCTCACGGGCAGGCACAGCGTTCCCAATCTGTCACACCTCGACCGGCCGCCGGCTTGGCTGCCGAGGGCTCGGTACCAGCGACGAACAGTTCGGAAGACGCTGTGGATCCCGCCAGCCTCCTTCCGGATGTGCGTTCTCTCCCCCGGGCAAGGTCAACCCTGATTGGCGGTACGGTTGAACGACTCGACCGCATACGGGACCGTTTCACGGTTCGCGTGTTCGGTGGTGGGCGGATGAAAGTCGTGTTCGATCCGCGGACCCGCATCTATCGCGACGGTGCTCCTGCTTCTGTTTCCGACCTGCGGCAGGGCGATCGCGTTTACATTGACACCGTCCTCGACGGGACCAGCATCTTCGCTCTCAATATTCGCGTGAAGAGATCGCCTTCCGCGGGAGAAAGCGAGGGAGTCGTGACGGCGAACAGCGGCGACCGCGGCGAGTTGACGATCCGCGATACGCTCTCGCCCCGCACTTTCAATGTCCGGCTCAATAGCTCCACCCGAATCGTCAAAGGGGATCGGCCTGTGTCGGTGAATGAGATCACTCCCGGGACTTTGGTTTCCTTGACACTCGGCGCCGACAAGGACGGACGTAATTCGGCGCGTGAGATTTCAGTTCTGGCCGTCCCGGGGGACAGCTTCACATTCGCGGGCCAGGTTGTCAGCCTGGACATGCGGGAAGGTCTCCTTGTTCTTAGCTCGAGCACGGATCAAAAGACACATGACGTTTACTTCGATTCCGGCGTCCTGGCCATGGACGACAGTCTGCACCCGGGAGTCGATGTGGCGATCCTCGCTCGCTTCGAAGGCAACCGATACGTCGCTCGCAGCCTGACGATCAATGCGAGTTCCCAACAGTAAGAACCCTGTAGGCCGCTGTTCTGCTGTGGCCTCACTACATCTCTCGATAAACCACGCTGAAGACTCTTCCTCCAAAGGAAAGCGGCGCGAACGCTGCCTGGCGTGGATGTTCAATTGTGCTCACACCTGATGTCCAATTGTGCTCAGACATTAAGAATGCGCGGACGGATACTCTTCAGGAACTCTGGTCGTGCGCAATGGTGACATGCGCCAAGCTAAGAGGTATCCAATGTTGTTTGAGCGGCTCTACAAGCTTTTTACCGCTTCCCTGGTTCTTGTACTCTTCACCTCTTGCACCGGACTCAGGCCCGCCGTCCAGAGCCCTCAAACCTCAGCCGCGGGCGCACCAACGGTAGTGATGGTGGCCCCGCAGGCGAACGGCGTGGGCACAAACCGTGAGATTGCGGTGGTTTTCAGTCAGGCGATGAATCCCGCCACCATCAATACCAGTACGTTCCTGGTGGACGGCGTAACTGGGACTGTCACTTACGACGCCGTCAATCTGATCGCCGCATTCAAGCCGCTTTCCGACTTTGCGCCCAGTACCAGCTACAACGCCAGGATCACGACGGGAGCCACCGACGTCAACGGCCTTGCCTTGGCTGCGCCTTTCACCTTCTCTTTTGCGACGCGCGCCACCAAGGACACCTCTGCGCCAATCGTTGCGGCTGTGAATGTCGCCGCGGGCGCCCTTTGTGTTCCGCAAGATCAGAAGATTAAGGTCACTTTTGACGAGCCAATGGATTCGCTCACGCTCACGCCCAGCACCTTCTTCATCGACGGCGTAGCCGGCTCGGTGACCTACGATGCGGCCAGTCAGGTGGCGACCTTTGCTCCCGCGGCCCTCCTTGCAGTGAATACTACATACACGATCACAGTGACGACTGGGGCCAAGGACATGGGAGGCGTTGCTCTTGCTGCGCCGTTCCATCAGACCTTCACCACCGGTCCATGCCAGACTGGATCGGCGCCCAAGGTTGCCGCCATCAATGTCGCGGCGGGAGCAACGTGCGTTCCGCTGAATCAGACTATTCAGGTCACTTTCGACCAGCCCATGGATGCGACGACGATTACGCCTGTCACATTCTTCATCAACGGAGTCGCGGGCAGCGTCAGCTATAACTCCAGCACGAAAATCGCGACGTTTACCCCAACGACGGGCCTGGCCGTGAGAACGACTTACACAATCACCGTCACGACGGGAGTCAAGAGTGCAAGTGAGGTGCCTCTCGCTGCGCCCTTTACTCAGACCTTCACGACCGGACCATGCCCAACTGCGGTTGCGCCGGTGATCGTAGCCGTCAATGTTGCGGCTGCGGCAACCTGCGTTCCGTTGAATCAGAAGATTCAGGTCACGTTCAATGTGCCGATGGACCCGCTCTCCATTACGCCTACCACGTTCTCGATCGACGGCGTCAGCGGTACGGTGGCCTACGATGCCATCGCACAAGCGGCGACCTTCACGCCTGCTTCGCTGGCCGCCAACACGCCGTACACGATAACGGTGACGACCGGAGTCAAGAGCGTGGAAGGCGTAAATCTAGCTGCTCCGTTCCATCAAACGTTTACGACCGGCCCGTGTACCGGCGGGGGACCTGCGCCCGTAATCCTGTGCACGACGGTCGGAGATTTTGTCGTCCTGGCTGGATCCACCGTCACCAACACGGGTTCAACCGTGATTTCCGGAAGTATTGGCGTGAGTCCGGGAACGGCTGTGACTGGCTTCCCGCCGGGGCTCGCGAGCGGGACGATCCACTCAGCCGATGGCGCCGCAGCGCTGGCACAAGTCGGCTTGACCACAGCGTATAACGACGCTGCCGGACGGTCGGGCGGAGTTACGGTGTCTGGAGACCTGGTCGGGCAGACATTGACCGCTGGTGTCTACAAGTCGGCGTCATCGCTGGCAGTATCCGGGAACGTCACTCTCGATGGTCAGGGCAATCCCAACGCGGTGTTTATTTTCCAGATCGGGTCTTCGCTCACGACGGCGAGCGGAAGCCACATCATCCTCATCAACGGCGCCACCGCCTGCAACGTCTTCTGGCAAGTTGGCAGTTCAGCGACCCTAGGCACGAACTCTGTGTTCATGGGAAACATCATGGCGCTGACCTCCATCACTCTGACCACCGGCGCAAGCATGGAAGGCAGGGCGCTAGCGCGCAATGGCGCGGTCACATTGGATACGAATACGATCGGCGGTTGCAGGTGTGGACCATGAGACTGCGCCGTTCTGGCTGGTAGCGGCGACGCCTCCGAACGCGCTCCTCGGGAGGAGCCGGAGTTGGGGGGATCGGCCTTTGCGAGAACGGTTGCGTGGGGAGATGAGCGCGGTAGCTGTTGTTGGAGGGGCTTGCCTTATCGCGAACGCGACCCTTGGCCCGGAGGCGCTTCCGCCGCGGCTGGCCTCTTTCCCAACGCTTCGCCCGGTAATTTTGCGATCTCAGTTACGTCTGCCGTTTCGGCGCATTCGCCTTTTTCGTCGTAATCGCAGATTCGTCCCGGATGAGTCTGCTTGCACTTCTGACAGAATTCTGTCGCCATCTTCCTTCCTCCATTTTGCTGTGACTCGCTGGTGGGGAAACCTTACCCGCTGAGCGTCAGCTCGCATGTCCCTAGTACTTGACAGGAAATTTCCATGCCTCCAGTAGTCCCTGTGGGACGTACTTGGAATCCTTGTTACGCAGAGCCCACTGTTTCAGCAAGGCGGAGCCTTCGTACTGCTCTGGCAAGAGCTTCAACTTCTTAACGAGCGACTCAAAGGAACTTGGCCCGGGTGGAATTGTGTACGATTCCGTTTTGCCCCAATTGGGATTGCCGCGCCTCTTTGCCATGTAGTAGCTGCTCGCGCGGGGTATGCATGTGTGCGCGACGTAGGTGTGCTCGTCAACGCAAAGCATCTGGCACTTGTGGCAACGAATCGAACCTTTGACGTTGCTCTTGGCACTTTGCGGTGGTGCCGCATTTTCGCTCGTTATGGGCATGGATCCAGACGAACTCCCATCTTTGTCGCCGGCGAATGCGCTACGGTTCGTTTTTCCACTTGAAAGTTCCTCGGACACCATCTTCGATGACGTCCCCACCGTCTCTGCCTGTTTCCCATTCACGCGGCCGACTATCTGGCGGTTCTCACCTGTATCTGCCATAACTTGGAATCTCTCTTTTCATTTCGCGGCGGTCCCGCCGCGGCGTCGATAAATCGATCTCCGAAGCGACTCTCATCATGCCGCCCTGCGGGGGCAGACGATGGGAGAGCCATCGTCATCCATTCGCGCCCCGGCTTGCTCGTCGCGTAGGCGTTCCTGACTTCGTTTTCCTCGATCCAGTTCCGTCGCTGACCTGTGAACGCTCGAACGTCTCGTGCATCGCACCGACGCGTTTCCGCGATTCGTCGAAAACCTGTTACGAGTAGTCATAATTCTCAGTCCTCTGCCAGGTGTCTCCTGTTCGCCTTCTTCGTGTAATTCGTTCTAGCCTATCTTTCCAGCCTAGCGCCGAAGCGCGCACCGCGCTGAGCAATCCCGCTCTAGGTCGCGATCTGAGGGTTCCGGAGGCGAACGGTTGCTTTCGGATCACCTTCCGCGGCTCGCAAACCGTTGAGGGCGTGTTGCGGCCGAAGGTCCCAGAAGCAGACAATATTCATGAAGATCTTCGCTAGGCGTTCGCTTTTGCTGCAATCGATCTGCAATCAGTTAACATGCCCAATCGCTGCGTTTCCTGGGTTTTCGTTGCCGTCCGTGCTCTGTAAGTCCCTGCGTTTGCGTTAGTTCGCGGATTCGATTCCTTCCGCGCTCACCACCTCTTCTTCTCCCGCAGTTTGCGACGCGATTTGGATCGCGCTCCCCTCTTCTGTTATTTTCTCCCGCACTCACCGCCGGAGATGCGCATGGCTGAAAACAAAACCAAAGCCACTGAAAAAAGCATAGACAGCTTCCTGAATTCCCTTCCCGAGCCGCGCCGGTCCGACGCCAAAGCGCTGGTCAAACTCATGCAATCCGTGTCGCGTGAGAAGCCTAAGCTGTGGGGAACGGCCATCGTGGGCTTCGGCAGCTATCACTACCGCTACGACAGCGGGCGCGAAGGCGATATGCCACTCCTGTGCTTCTCGCCGCGCAAGGCGGCGAATGTCGTCTACAACATGGGTTCGTCCGACAAGGCCCTGCTTGACAAGCTGGGCAAGCACACGCTCAGCGGGAGCTGTCTTCACATCAAAAACATTTCCGACGTCGACCCCAAAGTCCTGAAGACTCTGATGGTCAAGTCCTTTGCGAGAATGCGCGCGCAGGCGAAGTGACAGCTGGGCAAGGGGCCGCATGGACCGGCGAAGCTTGACGCGTCGCGCGCGCAGGGCGACAAATAATACCTCCATGTTGCATCTGCAACATATTTATGTTGCAATAGCAACATGGAGGGAAAGCCATGGACGACATCCTGGGCGCTATCTTTCAACGGCGAGCGGTCAAGGTCTTTGAGCCGGTAGAAATCTCCGACCGAATGCGCGAGCAGATTCTCGAAGCGGCCCGGCACGCTCCTTCGAGTTTCAACTCGCAGCCATACCGTTTTTACTGGGTGGAATCCGAGACGAAGAGAGCAGCCGTGGCGAGATTGTGTCTCGGACAGAAACCCGCGAAAACCGCATCGGCGCTGGTCGTGGCGGTAGCGGACATTGGATCGATGCCTGAAACCACGCGAGGCCAATTGCAGTGGATGCGCGCGAGCGACTTTCCCGAGGAGAAGATTCGTGACTATGAGCGGACAGCCAAGATCGGACGGATCCTGTTCATGCCGGGGCCGTTTGGCATCTTCGCCGCTGTAAAGCGGCTGGCATTCTGGCTGCTGAATTTGTGGAAGACGATCGGTATGCCACCGCTGTCCCGGCAGGAGTTGTTCAAATGGGCTACGAAGAGCACATCGCTGGCTTGCGAGAATCTGATGATCGCCGCCGAGGCGCTGGGAGTGAACACCTGCCCGATGGAAGGCTTCGATGGCCGCAGGCTGTCTCGTTACCTGGGACTATCGGGCCGGTATCATGAGATCGTCATGGTGATCGCGGTCGGCAAGCGGTCGCCCACCTTCGTCCAGCCACCGCAGTGGCGCAGGCCGCTGCATGCAACGGTAACCGTCCTATGAATATTCTTCCCAAGCGGGAAATTCCGGAAGACATCCTGCGAGACTCCGTGCTCGCCCATGTCGCGGCCGCGTATTTTTCGGTCGGAAAGAGGCTGCAACGGAAGACACGCTGCTCCGCGACTCGCGGCTTCATCCTGTCGGCGCTCCGGGACGGCGAGATGCTGAACCAGAATCAGATCGCCACCCGCCTGGATCTGGACCGGACGGTCGTGCATCGGGCCATCAAGTCGATGACGCAGGAAGGACTCGTCACGGAACGAAAAGCCAAATCGGGCAGAGCGATTCATGTGCAGATCACGGCCAAGGGGAACAAGTACAGGCAATTGCTGATCAAAGCCAGGGTGTCCGCCGACAAGGCGGTCGGGCAGCAGATGTCCCCCGAAGAGCGACAGACGCTCCTTCGTCTATTAAAGCTCGTCGCAGAATGCGAATTCTGATCTCTTGTTCGGGTACTCGTGCGCGACATCACGAGTAGCTGGATTCGCATCCAATTCAGTGCCGCCACTTCCCGTCAGTCTGCCGCTTGAGGTGTTTCCTGATGACGCGATGGATTGCCATGGATGAACCCACTGCCCAGGAGCTGCACGATCACCGCATTGACGCGGAACCGTCCCACGGTGACGCACTCGCGGAAGCATTTGCCGCGATGCCGTCGGTGCTGGTTTTGCCCGGAGGCGAGTCGCAGACAATTGTGGCTCGGATCCGCCGCGGACAGGAGCGAGGTGACTTCTCGGTACATCGCTGGACCGACGAGCACGCCGTCGGATACCAGGCCGGCGGGATGCTCGGCCTGCTCGACGAACCGGTCTATGAAGAGGAGCGCGAGGCGCCGAAGAAGAAGTGGTGGCAGGGCAAGGGCGAGTAAACTCGCTGCCCCGCCCCACGATCTAGCAGTTCGCGAATCTTAGAAGGTGAACGCCAGGCCGCCGCGAACAGCGCGCGCCGACTGCACCAGGTAGACCGTGCTGCCATCCTGGCCGATGACCGGCACATAGCCCTGTGCCAGCAGGTTGCGAACGTCAACCAGCGCTTCCATCTTGGCCGGTATCAGCTTCGAGCTCGGGATCGGCTGGCGGATAAAAATGCTGAAGAACGGATCGCTCTGCCCCGCCGACGCGTTGAACATGTCCACCGGCGTCAGGCCGCCGCCGTTCGTCCAACGATAGGACGCGATCACCTTCGTGCCCGTGCGCGGAATCTTTCCCGAAAACTTTGTGCCCAGCGCCTGGCGCTGGCGCGCATGCAGCAGCGCAGAGACATCCTGCCAGTTCGTGTTCGCCTGGCCGAGGTCGAGCACGCCGCCCATGGCGTAATCGACGGTCGCGGTGAAATCCGAGGTCAGCTTGCGCTCTATGACAACGCGCATGCCGCTGGTGTTAAGACTGCCGCCGTTGTAGGTGAAGGTGCCGGAGTAAACGTCATCCAGCGCGTTCAGGTCATCGGAAGGATCGCCCGCGCCCACCAAGGCGGCATTGCGCAGGTGATCCTGATAAGCAGCCACCTGGACGCTCGTCTTGCCCATGCGATGCGACAGGGAAACTTCCTGGTGACGCGCGCGCTCGAGCTGCGGCGCGCCTGCGATCAGCGACGCGCGCGGAGCCGCCTCGGAAAGGTCTGCGGGCGCGGTGTCGAAGCCCTTTTCCAGGCGCGTGTTCGGAACCGAGCTGGCGTAGCGATACTCCACGACGGTGTTCGGACTGATGTGCAAGTCGGCTGCGCCGAATGGACGGAACGCGTTCACGTGTCCGACCACCTGGATGCTCTGGAACTCGCCGCCATACATCACGTCGAGGACATCGGCGATGGTGGTGCGGTTATTCATCGAGAGCGACAGCGCCTGCATGGCGCCGCCGCGCAGTATGGCGTCAGGCGAAGCGAAGCGGCGCATAGTGAACGCCACTTCCGGATGCGACGTTCCCAAATCGCGGGCATAGGAGGCGCGCACGACGGCCGAAGGATTGGCTTCGCCGTATCCCACGTTGCCGCGCAGCGAAACCGTACCGGAGGAGAACATCGAGCGTTCCAGGCTGAACGCCGTAGACATGTCGCTGGTGCTGCCGAATCCCTGCGCGGCTGCGCCGGCCAGGAACGCGACCTTGGCTTTGAGAGTGCGATCGTCAGCCGACTCGCCGTGGACCACAACCGCGGAATCGTCGACCAGGCGCAGGATGGGACGGTTCGCGGCGGAGCGCAACGTCCACTTCCAGTCTTCTTCGTCTTCGTTGGCGCGGCGGCGCGTTGGCAGCAACTGCACCGCTTCAAACAGGGTGTTGAGCGTGAGATTGACGATCAGGTGAGCGCCCGATTTCAGCGCAACGTTCTCGCGCAGCGACGGCAGGAAAGCCGTGGCCGACGCGCGCACGCTATAGGTCCCGGCCGGCAGGTTGACGGCGGTGTAGCGCCCCTGGGCATCGGTGAATACGGTCGCGACCTCGCCCGCGCCCACCAGTATCTTCACGGCAGCGCCCATTTGCGGGACGCCGGACGAGTTCTTCACTGCGCCGGTAATTGTGCCGGCATGGTTCTGCGCCGAAGCCGCAAGTGCAACGGCCAGCAACGCGATGATCGGAACCAGCTTTCGGGCCATCCTTCAGCACCTCATCCTAACGTTTAGCCGAGGTCATCTGTTCGCCCTGTCCACGCGGCGCGGAAGCCGCGCGGATTACTGCACCACACTGAACTTCTCGTTCTTCTCGAGTGTCTGCTGGGAGACGTTGTCGGTCACCTTGATCTTGATCGAGTACATCCCCAGGGGCAGGCTATTCAGCGAGAGGCTCTTTTCCAGCGTCATCTGATCGCCGATGTTGCCCATCTTGTCGGTGGAGTCTTCGGCGTGGATCACCGGCTTGTTGGTCGCCGCGCTGACCACGTCGTATTCCACCTTGGCATTTGGTTTCTTGGTCTGCTCGTTGATTTGAAGGTTGTAAACCTGCATCCAGAAGTTGACCTTCTGATCCTGTTTGAACGGCGCCGGGGAACCGTCGGCCGGAGCCACTCGCGGACGCACCTTGGTGTCGCCGAGCACGAAGTCGCCGGTGCCGATGTTCTTGGCCGGCACCTTGTACATCTGGTCGGCCACGATCAGCGACGACGATGCCAGCTTGTCTTCACTGAACTCGGGAACGATGATGCCGCGGCTGTACACGCCCACGCGATCGCCGTTCACGTCCTTCATCACGATATCGAGCTTGTAGCGTCCCGGACGCAGAGGCAGCGCCTTGGCGTAAACGTGCATGTTGGCGGCGACCTTCTGCAGCAGGTCGCTGGGAACGGTGTCGGTGACGGTGTCTTCAAACGTCTGCGAGATGCGGCCGGTCAGCGTGGTCACGCGGCCGAGAATGTTCACCGTCATGCGCTGCACGCCATCCTTCTCGTTCCAGGTGACGTCCTTGTTATGCATCTGGATCGCGATCGGCACCAGCACCGTGTCGCTGGTGACGCGCACGAAGTCCAGTCGCACGTCGAACGGCAGCATGTTGACGCGGATCTTGTGCGTTACCAGCTCCGTCTCCAGGTCCTTGAATTTCACTGGAGGCGGCGCGTTCAGCTTGGCGTATTGCTCGAGCCGGTCAAACTGCTTCGATTGCAGGTCCTGGCTCATGGGGCCGCCGCCGAGACGCTCCAGTCCGCCGCCGGAGAAGCGATCGGTCTTGTTGGCCAGGCCCATCTGCTCGTAGAGCGTGAGGCCTGCGCCGGGGACCATCAGCAGCGCGTCTTTCTCCGAGCGGTCGATGGTCATGTGATATTCGCCGCACATGCAGGTGTCGACGAATTCGATCTCGACTTCCTGTCCGATGTTTTCCAGGTAGCGGTACCGCCAGGTCTCGAACGGATAGGTTGAGGTGTTGCCGCCGCCTTCTTCGATGGGACGCTCATAGGAGCCGCCCGACGGATGCGAATCGATCTGGTCGGGCTTGCCGTACATCACGTAAATGCGGCCGCGATCGGTCTTCCAGCCGGGTATGCCGGCGGGGAAATGCTCGTTCGCGTACTGGATACGGCGGTAGTGCTCGTCCCTGTATTCGTTTTCCGGCGTGTCGGGAGTGGGATCGCGGCGCAGCCAGAAGTTCTCGATGAAGGCGTCGCGTTCGTCGTCGTTCGAAAGCTGCTTGAACGCCGCGCGCTCTTCGTCGGTGATGATCCAGCGCACGTCCTCGTCCAGCCACTTGCGGTAGGTCTTCGACAACTCCTGCTTCAGGGCCTTGGACTGCTCCTTCTTGCGCTTCTCGTCGACCGGCCGCTTGAGCGGATCGACGTCTTGAGATTGGTCCTGGGACGCCTGCGCGCCCTTCTTAGGCTTTTCCTGCGGATCCTGGGCCAATAGGCCGCCGCAGAGAACAAACACCGCCGCAGCGGTAAGCAGAATCCGGCTACGCAAAAGCTCAAACATCGAAATCCCACCTCGGTTAAGGACGCAATTGGGGCCTTTAAATTGTAAGTATTTACGGGTCAGAGTGCAAGGTCAGGAACCCTCCCTTTTGAGGAAAACAACCGGCACCAAAGCGGGGGCAGAAGGTAGGACGAGTGCGGGTATAATCGGGGGTTCAAGTTCAATTGGGGCAATTCCTTCGCACGCTTGGGGAGCCCTCCGTCCGGCGCCGGTAACCCGCTCGCGGCCGCCGGGCACTTAGGAACCTTTTGTGGGGTCTGAGCGTAGTAGCTCTCAAGCACCCACTACACCGGCAGCGCGTCTGAGCAAAGAATGAAGCGCCGCCGCCAGGGAAATCATGAACGCTAAGAAGATTGCCATCATAGTCGGGATCGTCATCGCGCTGGGAGCCATTGTCGGCTTCACCGTCACCCAGGGGAACCGCAACCTGGTGGCCGTCCAGACGGCGAAGGCCACCCAGCAGGATTTGGCATCGAACGTGACCGCCTCGGGTGAGATCAAGGCCAAGACGTACGTCAACGTCGGCGCCAACGCCATGGGCCAGATCACCCACCTGTACGTGAAGGAAGGCGATCACGTTAAGAAGGGGCAGACCGTGGCGCAACTCGACAACATCCAGTCGACGGCGTCGCTGGCCTCTTCGCAGGCGAACCTGCAGGCTTCCTCGACGGATGCGTCCGCCGCGGACGAAGCTCTGCGGAACGCGCAAGCCGACCTCAAGCGTGTGCAGGCCGATATCGAGCGGACCAAGCTCGACGCCGACCGCGCCGCCGAGCTCTACAAAGCGCAACTGATTCCGAAGTCGCAGTACGACACCGCGCGCACCACTTATGAATCGACCGCCGCCGGGCTGCAAACCGCGCAGACGCGCATCGCTCAACTGCGCGCGTCGCGTGATTCCGCGCAGAAGCGCGTAGCCCAGGCGCAGGCGGACGTTCGCCGCGTGGGCGACATCGTCAGCAAGACGGTTTACACCGCCCCGTTCGACGGCCTGGTCACGAACCTTCCGGTCCGCGAGGGCGAGACCGTGGTCATGGGCATCCAGAACTCGCCCGGTAGCACCTTGATGACGATTTCCGACATGTCCGTGGTCACCGCTAAGGTGATGGTCGACGAGACCGACATCGTGAACGTCAAGATGGGTGAGCCGGCGGAAGTCACCATCGACGCGCTCGGCCCGAAGAAGACGTACAAGGGACACGTAACCGAGATCGGCGAGAACGCCATCCTGCGGTCCAGTGGCCTCTCGACCTCGCAAAGCAACACCGGCTCGCAGGAAGCGAAGGACTTCAAGGTCGTGGTCACGCTCGATGATCCGCCCTCCAACCTGCGGCCGGGCTTGTCGTGCACGGCCAAGGTCACGACCGCGGCCAAGAGCAACGTGCTCTCCATTCCAGTGCAGGCGCTGACCGTACGCAAGAAGTCCGACCTTGACACCGCCCAGGAAAAACGCAAGAAGAAGATGGCGTCCACCGAGGCCGAGGGCAAGAAGGTCGACGATCCGGAGATCACCGGCGTCTTCATCATCAAGAACCACAAGGCCGAATTCGTCCCTGTGGAGACGGGCATTACCGGTGCCACGAATATCGAAGTCACCAAGGGCTTGAACACCGGCGACGAGGTCATCACCGGCAGTTATCGCGTGCTGCGGACGCTGAAGAACGGTTCCAGCGTGAAGGTGGACAATTCGGCGCCCAAACCGGACAGCACGTCGTCCTAATTCCCGGGAACGATTCGGCGGCCGCGGCCGTCAAAACATAAGTTCGGCGGTCACTTTTGTGGAACCCGAACGTCCAATAGTCCGTATTAGCGAAAGGAACTCCGAGTGGGGAGCAGCGACCATAAAATGGCTACCATGACCGCCAGCACTGTCGAGCCGACCCGGCTCACCGCGCCTCCCGACGGATGCATGATCTGCACCGACGACCTGTGGAAGACCTACGACATGGGTTCGGAGCAGGTGCATGCCCTGCGCGGCGTAAACCTCCGCATCGAGCGCAACGAGTACGTCGCCATCATGGGACCTTCCGGCTCGGGCAAGTCCACGCTGATGAACCTGATCGGCTGCCTCGACTCGCCCACCAGCGGCAAGTACTGGCTCAATAACCAGCTGGTCAGCGATCTCGACGACGACGAACTCGCCCGTATCCGCAACAAGGAAATCGGCTTCGTCTTCCAGACGTTCAACCTGCTGGCCCGCGCGACCGCGCTGCACAATGTCGAGCTGCCCCTGATCTATGCCGGCATCCCGGCCGAGGAGCGCCTCGAGCGCGCCAAGCATTCCCTGCAGCTGGTGGACCTCGAATCGCGCATGAACCACAAGCCCAACGAGCTCTCCGGCGGCCAGCGGCAACGCGTCGCCATCGCCCGCGCGCTGGTCAACAAGCCGTCCATCATCCTCGCTGACGAGCCCACCGGAAACCTGGATTCGCAGACCGGAAACGAGATCATGGCGCTCTTCGATCGCCTCCACCAGGAAGGCAACACCATCGTGCTCGTCACCCACGAACACGACATCGCCGAGTACGCGCACCGCGTCGTCCACATCAAGGACGGCAAGGTCGAGCGCGACGTTCCAGGCTCAGGCGGGAAGAAGTAAAAACCGAATCACCGCAAAGACACAGCGATCGCCAAGAAACGCAGAGGAACTCAATTCTTCTGCGTTTTCGTCTTGGTACCGCCGGCGTCTCGCCCTGAGCGAAGTCGAAGGGTCTCGCCGTCGACGCTGATCTTCATTTGGTACCGCCGGCGTCTCGCCGGCCACGCTGACCTTCATTTGGTACCCCCGGCGTCTCGCCGGCCACGCTGATCTTCAAGGCTGTCATCCTGAGGCCGCTTTAGCGGCCGAAGGACCCCCGAAATGCTCACCGACCGTCGGCGCTCAGAGTTCCTTACCGAATCCCCGAAGCCTAAAAACAACTCTGCGTCCTCTGTGTTGGGTTTTGTTTTTTCTCACGCCTCCGTCGGCAGCCGATACAGCGCCGATCCAACCGCCAGGAACCACACCGACTGAAGCAGCACGACCAGCCCGAATCCATGAACGTCGAGCTGGATGTGGCCCGATCCAACCACCAGCAACACCAGCGGCGCACACACCAGCCCATATGTCGCGATCCAGGGCGTCAAACGGGAAGTGCGGCGGATGGCGAGCGACCAGAACAAAATGGCAGTCCATGTGGCCAGCACCAGCACCCGTGCGAATGCCTGGTTCATCCACCATGCCAGGTGCGCTACCGCGTCCCAGTACTTTGCGTCGGCGTCCGCAGTCTGCATGCGGCGAATGATGTTCGGAGCGACGAAGCCGCTGATCGTCCCGGCGCACAGCCCGGCGGCCATGGCGGCGGCGAAAAAGACCAGCGCGATCAGCGCATGGCGCCCGCGTCCGTCCAGGCGCTTCCACAGAACGATCCCGCCCAGCAAGCTCACCGGCATGCTCGCGATGCCCAATGTGTGGACAAGCATGTTGAGCAGTTCCATCCCGTGAAAAGATCCGGCAATCTGCTGTCCCGTGGGATGAAGTGCCATGGTCACGAGCAGAGCGATGGCTCCTGCAAACAGCGCGATGCCGCCTAGACGATTGTCGGACATGCGCGCACTCTAGCTGCGGTTCATCGCGACTGTCATCGCTATTCTCGCGATTCTGGACAAACAGACCTGCAAAGTCCGGTAACGCGGCGTCCCAAGCACAAACTGATCACTGGCCACTGGCCGCTGGCACTGCTTTAATGAACTCGTGCGATTCCTGATCAGCGCAGGCGAGGCTTCCGGCGACACCTACGGCGCGGGACTCATCACCGCGCTGCGACGCCGCCGGCCGGACGCTGACTTCTTCGGCGTCGCCGGCCAGCACATGGTCGAAGCCGGATGCGATCCGGTCGTCCACGCGCACGACGTCACCGTGCTCGGGCTCGCAGAGGTCGTGTCGCATCTCCCGCGCATCTGGGGAAAATTCCGCGAGCTCCTGCGCGCCGCTGACGAGCGACGTCCCGACGCTGCCATCCTCATCGATTTCCCGGACTTCAACCTGCGTCTCGCCAAACAGCTCCACCGGCGCGGCATTCCGGTGATCTATTACGTCTCGCCGCAGGTGTGGGCGTGGCGTCGCGGACGCGTCGAACAGATCCGCCGCTACGTCCGGAAGATGCTGGTGATCTTCCCCTTCGAAGCGGATTTCTACCGCGGGCACAGAATCGACGCCGAATTCGTCGGACACCCGCTCGCCGATCTCGCCGCGCCTGCGATCTCGCGCGAAGATTTCGCAGATGAGTACGGACTCAGCCCGTCAAAGAAATGGATCGCGCTGCTGCCGGGCAGCCGCAGAAAAGAAGTGGACCTCAACCTCGGGCCGCTACTGGAAACGGCAGACCTGGTTTCTCAACCGGAGATCAACCCTCTTGATCCCACTTCGCCTCCTCGCGTCAGCGCTGAAAAGAATTTCGAATGGTTGATCCCGCTGGCTTCCACGCTGGAGAAAGCGGGCGGCGCCGTTCCGGGCGCGAAATTCTCCTCCGGCACGGGCGGCGCGCAGATCACCATCACCCGCGACGCGCGCGCCACGCTGCTGCACTCCCGCGCCGCGGTGGTGGCATCCGGAACCGCCACGGTCGAAGCCGCCCTGATCGGCACGCCATTCTGCATGGTCTACCGCGTCTCGTCGCTGAGCTGGTTCGCCGGACGCTGGATGGTCGACATCCCGCACTTCGCCATGCCGAACCTGATCTACACCGACTGGCGTCCCGGCGCGCCCGCCGGCACGCGCGCCGTCAAGGAATTCGTGCAAAACGATTTCAACGCGGCCAACGTCGCGGAGGAACTCGAGAAGCTCATCCCGGACGGCCCCGATCGCCGGCGCGTGATCGACGCGCTCGCCGCCATCCGCGCCAAACTCCAGTCCGGATCCGTGCCCGGCATGACGGCTTCCGATCGGGCTGCGGATGCCGTCCTAAAGGCGATGGCAAATGGCAAATGGCAGATGGCAAAAGGGGTGCAATCAAATGAAGGCGTTTGAAGTGCGACTCAAACGAGTCGCATGGACAATCAAGAACAAACGGAAGGTCAAGTAGCCATCTGCCATCTGCCATTTGCCATTTGCCATTTGCCATCGTCGGCCGAAGTCGCAAAATCACCTGGCCTGAGCTTTGCAAGAGTTTGTTGCGGCTTCGTTCTGAACCCAGGCGCGGGAAAAGTTTTCGCGCACCGCCGATTCCCGCGCTTACAACGCATTTCGGGCTCGGCGGTGCGTTTTGAAAAGAAGCAATCAGCGGTCAGCCATCAGCATTCAGCCGTGCTGTTTTCGTGTATTCCGCCCGGCCTTTGAGATTGGTCGTTGACGGCTGTATGCTGTTTGCTGATAGCTGTCTTTCAGCATCTTTTCTGCGACAATTTTCATCGAACCAGTGAAGAGCAACTCTGGAGTTTCCCCCATGACATCGGCAATACGCCGCCGGGTCGCAGTTGCGACTCTGTTGCTGGCGGTACTGAGCCTGTCCGCGGCGGCGCAACAGCGCCAGCGCATGCGCGTCGACGACTACGTCATCGACGCCGAACTGGCTCCCAAGCAGCATCACCTGACCGCGCGCGCCAAGGTGAAGATCACCGCGCTCGACGACGTGAACACCGCCGTCTTCGAGTTGCACAACGCGCTGCACGTCAGCCGCGTCGAAGACGAAGCCGGCAAGCCGCTCTCCAGCGAGCGCGTCACGCAGGACTCCACCGTCCGCGTCCCGCTTCCCAACGTCCTCAACAAGGGACAGTCCACCACCCTCACCTTCGACTACGACGGCATCCTGCAATCCGGCGACGACAGTCCCGTCCCGGGCCTGAAGCTCGCTTACGTCGGCGACGACACCACCTATCTTCTCTACTCCGGCCGCTGGTTTCCCATGGTCGGTTACGGCACGAACCGCTTCACCGCGACCATCAACGTCACCGTGCCCACGGGCATGCAGGTGATCGGCTCCGGTAAAGAAGCTTCTGCGCCAGCCAAGGCTCCCGTCCGCGGCGCAGCCGCCGCAGGCACGCAGCGCACCACCTTCACTTACACCTGGGACAAACCCAGCTTCCCCGGCACCATCATCGCCGGACAGTTCGGCGTGTCGACCGCCAATCCCGGCGGCGTCGCCATGACGGTCTACTTCAAGCCGAACAAGAAAGATCAGGTCGCCGCCTACGTCGACACCGCCGGAAAGGAATTTCAGTACTTCTCGCTGATGTACGGCGCCGCGCCTTCGCCCGTGCTCAAGCTCGTGGAACTTCCGGACGATGCCGGCGTTCCGACTGCGTGGGCGCCGGAGATCGCGGCCATCGCTTCGCACAACATCCAGGAGAAGACGAACTACCAGCTGCTGGCGAACGTCGTGTCGCACCAATGGTGGGGCGCGCTTGTCAGCCCGGCATCGAAGGATGACTGGATCCTCAGCGACGGCCTCGCGCGCTACTCCGAGGCCCGCTACACCGAATCTGTCGCCGGAGAAACCGCCTTCCAGGAGTCCGTGAAGGACATGGCCGTCGGCGCGCTCGCTTACGACACCGTGCCGCTCTCCAGCGTCGCCCGGCTCGATCCCTTCTCGCCCGAGTTCCAGTCGCTCACCACCTACAAGGGAGCGATGATCTTCCACATGCTGCGCTGGGAATTGGGTGACGCGGCCTTCGACAAGACGCTGCGCCAGTACGTCGCCCAGTTCGGCGGCAAGTCCGCCACCGTCGACAACCTGCGCACCGTCGCCGAGCAGAATTCCGGCGGCGTGCAGCTCGCCGGCTTCTTCAGCCAGTGGCTCGACTCCACCGGCGCGCCCGAATTCAAGAACAAGTACACCATCTACCGCACGCGCAACGGATTCCGTGTAGTCGGCCAGATCCAGCAGGACCTCGATCTCTTCCGCATGCCGGTCGAGCTCAAAGTCGATACTGACGGCAAGACCGAGATGAAGCGCATCGAGGTTTCCGGAACCGATTCGCCATACACCATCGAGACCTTCGGACGCCCGCGGCGCATCTCCATCGATCCGAATGACTGGGTCCTGAAGAACTCGGGCGACCTCAAGGTGCGGACGTCCATCCTGCGCGGCACGCAACTGGTGCAGCAGGGCGATCTCGCCGAAGCGCTCAAGCAGTTCCAGACGGCGCTCGAGTCCAACAAGAACAGCTCGCTCGCTCACTACCGCATCGCCGAGGTCTTCTTCCTCCAGCGCAACTACCAGGCCGCCGCCAATGCCTATCGCGAATCGCTCAACGGCGACGGCGACCCGCGCTGGACTGAGGTCTGGAGCCACATCCAGCTTGGCAAGATCTATGACGTCACTGGCCAGCGCGAGCGCGCCACCAACGAGTATCGCCAGGCGCTGCAAACCAACGACAACACCCAGGGCGCTCTCGACGAAGCCCGCAAGTACCTGTCGGCGCCCTACCAGCGCGAACGCGGCGGCAACGCCAACGGGCAGTAAATTGGAGGGCCGGCGCCTGCCCTGAGCCCGTCGAAGGGTCCTCGCCGGCCTCGTCGTCGCAACGATCAACAACCCAACACAGAGGAACAGAGGACGCAGAGGATTTGAAATCCTACGCGTCTTCCCTTCCTCTTGTGCGTTTTTCGTTCTGGTACCGCCGGCGTCTCGCCGGCCACGCTGATCTTCAGGAACACAGGCCAGAAAATCCTCCGCGTCCTCCCTTCCTCCTGTGTGCTTTTGTTTTTTCGCTCCGGACGCTTGACATCAACCCTGCCTCAGGCATATATGTCTGTGCCACATATGAAGCGCTCTTCTCCGATGTTCGATCGCGAGCTCAAGAAAGGCAGCGCGGAGCTGCTCATCCTCTCGCTGCTGGAATCCCGTCCCCGCCACGGCTACGAGATCAGCCAGTTGATCGAGTCGCGCTCCGAAGGAACTTTGAAGTTCAACATCGCGTCGTTCTACCCGCTGCTCTATCGCCTGGAGAAGCGCGGCTGGATCCAGGGCCGCTGGGTGGAGAAAGCCGGCCAGCGCCGCCGCCGGTATTACCGCATCACCGCCGCCGGCCGCCAGATGCTGGCGCAACAGCGCACCACGTGGCTGGAATTTGTGACCGCCATGCAGCGCATTACAGGATTGAAGAATGCCTGACTTTGCCGCTCTCATCCGCCAACGCTTGCGCGATGCGGCACTCTCCCCGGCGCGCGAAGCGGAGATAGTCGACGAGTGGTCGCAGCACATGGGCGACCGCTACGAGTCGCTGGTGTCGTCCGGCAGCAGCGAAGCTGAAGCTCTCGCCGCCGTCGTCGCCGACCTCGATCAGCGCAGCGCCGCCGGCGAATTGCGGCGCGTCGAGCCCTCGTGGACCGAACCTCTGGCGCTCGGCTCCAACTCCGGCGGAAGTTTCTGGCCCGCGCTCTGGCAGGACACGCGTTATGCCCTGCGAGTCCTGCGGCTCAGTCCCGGGTTCACCGCGGTCTGCGTCATCTCGCTCGCGCTGGGCATCGGCGCAAATACTGCCATCTTCCAATTGATCGACGCCGTACGCAT
>Ga0157369_10001383_pt1 | contig 29878 bp, 22 predicted proteins | sample C25metaG_FD_113461 | JGI IMG/M metagenome (GOLD analysis project Ga0157369, IMG submission 113461) | Corn rhizosphere microbial communities from Kellogg Biological Station, Michigan, USA - C2-5 metaG | ecosystem: Host-associated > Plants > Roots > Rhizosphere > Soil | place: USA: Michigan... | reverse complement strand
CGGACACGCCGATCTGAAGAAGGTCGGACGGATGGGCATCAAGGCCCTCATCTATTTCGAAGTCGTCACTACGCTGGCGCTGGTGATCGGGCTGGCGGCCATCAACATCAGCCAGGCGGGCGTGGGAATCCAGATGCCGGCGGCGAGCGCGGCTGCGTCGAGTTCGCTCGGCGCGGTGGCGAAGCAGAGCGCAACCGACCTGATCCTGCACGTCTTCCCGGAAAACATCGCACAGGCAATCCACGAAGGACAGGTGCTGCAAGTGGTTGTGTTCAGCATCCTGTTCGCCATCGGGCTGGCGATGGTGAAGGAAGAAAAACGCCGCCCGATGCTGGCGTTCTGCGAGAGCTTGAGCGAAGTGATGTTCAAGTTCACCAACGTGGTGATGCTGTTCGCGCCGTTTGGCGTGGGCGCGGCGATCGCGTACACGGTGGCGACCAGCGGCTTCGGCGTGCTGGTAAACCTGGCGAAGCTGCTGGCGACGCTGTACGTGTCGCTCATTATCTTCCTGGGCGGCGTGCTATTGCCGATCGCCTTAATGATGAAGGTGCCGCTGAAGAAGTTCATCGCGGCGGTGGCGGAGCCGGCGACGATCGCGTTCGGCACAAGCAGCTCCGAAGCCGCGCTTCCCCGCGCGATGGAGGCGATGGAAGCGATGGGCGTACCGCGCCCGATCGTGGCCTTCGTGATGCCGACGGGCTACAGCTTCAACCTCGACGGCACGACGCTGTATTTGTCGATGGCGTCGATCTTCGTGGCGCAGGCCGCGGGCATCCACATGACGATAGGCCAGCAAGTTGTAATGATGCTGACACTCATGCTGACAAGCAAAGGCGTGGCCGGAGTGTCGCGCGCGGCAATCGTGATCCTACTGGCGACGGTAGGAAGTTTTGGGCTGCCGACGGAGCCGATCTTCATATTGCTTGGAATCGATCAGTTGATGGACATGGCGAGAACTTCCGTAAATGTCGTCGGCAATTGCCTTGCGACGGTCGTAATTGCAAAGTGGGAAGGCGATTTCGGAACAGCGAAGCCGAGCGAGGCGGTAGCCGAAGGCGCGGCACAGTAAAGCGATGTCTGATCTCTTACAGCACGTCATTGCGTCCGGCTTTCCCTGGCAGGATCGCCTGCTACACCTGTTTGTGGGCGGCAGCAATCTGCACGGCGCCAAAGTATCGGACGGACTCGACGATCTCGATATCTACGGTGTGTACATCGAGCCTCCGGAATGGGCGCTGGGCCTGACGCGCCCGGCACCGTGGAAGAGCGCCGCCCTGTCGGATTCGGTCGAGAACTTCTGCTGGAGTACCGCCGAGAATAGCCGGAAGAACGTTGCTGGCGACGTGGATGTGACACTGTATGCGTTATCGAAATGGGCGCGGCTTGCGTCGACAGGAAATCCCACGGCGCTGCATTTTGTATTCGCCAAAAGCGAAATTGATCACCCACTCTGGTCGGCTATCGTCCGCGACCGAAGTCTGTTCCTATCGCGTAAAGCAGCGAAGCACTTCATCGGATTTGCCGATGACCAACTGAAAAGACTCACCGGCGAGAAGGGCCGCGGAAAGAAGGGGCAGAGACCGGAACTTGAAGCGAAGTTTGGTTACGACACGAAAGCCGGCATGCACGCGCTGCGTCTTCTTTATGAGTGCAAAGAGCTGATGGAGACGGGCGTGATTACGCTGCCACGCCCGGAGCGTGATCTCCTGGTCAAGGTACGGCAGGGCGCGTGGTCAATTGAGAAGCTGCTCGATGAGGCGAACCGCCTCTTCAGGGATGTCGAAGCAGCAGCGCAAAAGTCGCAACTTCCAGAAAGCGTCGATCGCGAGGCTGTGTCGCACCTGATCTCTGGAGCGTATCTCCGCCACTGGGGCCGCGCTTAAAACGCGACTCGCGGCCCACTTCAACGCACTGTGCTAGCATCAAGAGTTCGCGATTGGTCAGAACGCGAATCGATATGAGCACGTGGCCGGCGAGGACGCCGGCCCTCCAAAAATGCCTCCACATAAACTACAAGTCGTTCCCTTAGGCGGACTCGGCGAGTTCGGCATGAACTGCATGGTCGTGCGCTGGGGCGACGACATCATCGTCATCGACGCCGGTCTGATGTTCCCCGAAGCCGAGTTGCTGGGCGTCGACATCGTGGTTCCCGACATCACCTACCTGATGCAGAACCGCGAGCACGTGCGCGGCATCGTGTTGACGCACGGGCACGAAGATCACATCGGCGGGCTGCCATGGATCCTGAGCGAGCTGAACGTGCCGGTGTACGGCACGGAGTTCACGCTGGCGTACGTGGAAGGCAAACTCGAAGAGCATGGCCTGCTCGACAAGGCGCGGCTCAACGAGATCCGGCCGGGACACAGGTTCAAGCTGGGGCCGTTCACGATCCATCCCATCCAGGTGACGCACAGCCTGGTGGATTGCGTGGCGCTGGCAATCCACACGCCGCTGGGCGTGATCATCCACACCGGCGATTTCAAGGTTGATCCGACGCCGACCGACAACAAACTGTTCGACCTGCACACCTTCGCCGAATACGGCCAGCAAGGCGTGCTGGCGCTGTTCCAGGACTCGACGAACGTCGAGCGGCCGGGCTACACGCCGAGCGAACGCGCGGTGCGCAGGAAGTTCGACGAGGTGTTCCGCGCGACGGAGCAGCGGCTTTTCATCTCGTGCTTCTCGTCGTCGATCCACCGGATCAAGCTGGCAATCGAGCTGGCGTGGGAATACAACCGGAAAGTCGCGCTGGTCGGGCGGTCGATGAACGAGTCGACCGAGATCGCGCAGGACCTCGGATACATCGAAGTGCCGGAAGGGCTGCTGATCAACCCGGGCGAAATCAAGAATTTCCCCGCAAACAAAGTTTGCGTGATGATCAGCGGCACGCAGGGCGAGCCGATGTCGGCGCTGTCGCGCGCGGCGGTGGACAATCACAAGCACGCAAAGATCGAAGCCGGCGACACGGTGGTGCTGTCGTCACGAATCATTCCCGGCAACGAGAAGGCGATTTACCGGGTGATCGATCACCTGTTCCGCCGCGACGCGCACGTGATCTACGAAGACGGATCGTCGCCGCCGATCCACGTGTCGGGCCACGCGAGCCAGGAAGAGCTGAAGCTGCTGATCAACCTGGTGAAGCCAAAGTATTTCATTCCTGTACACGGCGAATACCGGCAACTGAAGCGTCACGCGGAGCTGGCTGGGAGCATGCACGGCGCGGTTGGGAATGTGTTGCTCATCGAGTCGGGCGACGTGCTGGAGTTCGACGAACTCGGCGCGCGCAAGGCGGGACGCGTGGACGTGGGAAGAGTGTGCATCGATTCGGGATCGCGCAGCGACGTGGTGGAAGACTTGGTAATCCGCGACCGGCGACACCTGAGCGAAGACGGCATCGTGCTGCCGATCCTCGCGATCAACAAGCTGACGGGGCGAGTGGAGACCAGTCCGGAGATCGTGATGCGCGGCTTCGCCGTGCCCGACTCCGAAGACGGCCTGATGACGGGAGCGCGCGAGCTGATCATGCAGACGCTGGAACAATCCAGCGAAGAAGAAAAGAAAGACTACGGCGTGATCAAGGAAAAGATCCGGCAGGACCTGAAGCGGTATATCACGAAGAACACATCGAGAAGGCCGCTGATCATGCCGGTGATACTGGAGATTTGATAACTGCCGAATTGCCGAACTGCCGAATTGACATGGCAAATGGCAAATGGCAAATGGCAAAGTAGAAGGCGGCGGTTGTTTTTGCCATCTGAGATCTGCCATTTGACATCTTCTGGACCGGAGAACTCACATCGTCACATTAGATGACATCCAGCAAGCGCGGGAGCGCATTGCGAAAGTTGCGTATCGCACGCCGCTGGTGCGGTTCTTCGCGGCGGGCGGCGACGGCGAGCTGTACCTCAAACTCGAGAGCCTGCAACCGATCGGATCATTCAAGCTGCGCGGCGCTTACAACAAGATTTCCACGTTGAGCGCGGAAGAGCGTGGGCGGGGCGTGATCACGTACTCGAGCGGCAACCACGCGCAGGGCGTGGCTTTCGCGGCACGCGCGCTGGGCGTGAAGGCGGTGGTCGTGATGCCGCGCACCGCGCCGAAGATCAAGATCGAGAGCACGAAAGGCATGGGCGCCGAAGTCGTGTTCGTCGGGCCGGCGAGTTCGGAGCGGCAGGCGAAGGCGGAAGAGCTTGCGCGCGAGCATGGCTACGCGATCGTTCCACCGTACAACGACGAGCGCATCATCGCCGGCGCGGGCACCACGGGGCTGGAAATCCTAGAGCAGTTGAGCGACGTGGAACTGGTGCTGGTGCCGATTGGCGGCGGCGGACTGATCAGCGGCGTGGCGAGCGCAATCAAACTGAGCGGCACGAAGACGAAAGTTCTGGGCGTTGAACCGGCGCTGGCGAACGACGCGCAGCGGAGCTTCCAGTTGGGGAAGATCGTCGAGATCACCGGCGAAGAGGCGTCGCGCACGGTAGCCGATGGACTGCGCACGCAGCACGTCGGGCCCATCAACTTCGAGCACATCCGCAAGCACGTGGACGACGTGGTCAGCGTGAGCGAAGACGAGATTCGCGAGGCGACGCGGCGGCTGGTGCTCGGCGGACACGTTGTTGCGGAACCGAGCGGCGCGGTCACGACGGCGGCCTACCTGTTCCATCGCGAGGAATTGCCGAAGGCGAAGAAGACGGTCGCGGTGGTCAGCGGCGGAAATATCGATCCGGCGATACTTTCCGATTGGGTGAAGTGACACGGGGGCTCTGACGCAGAGGCGCAAAGACGCAGAGATTTGAATCTGGGTTCTCGGCGTCTCCGCGCCTCTGCGTCAAAGCCCCGGTTTCGTTACAATTCGAGCAGCCTATGAGTAGAAGCAGAATCCTCTTCGGAGCAATCGCCTTCGCGGTGCTCATATCCGTCCCCATGTTCGCCGCCCCGGCGGAGCGGGCGATCGTGGTGCGGCAGGCGGAACTGTATCTGTCGCCGGACGTGCAATCGCAGAAGCTCGGTGAGGTCGGACGCGGGCGAGAAGTGGCGATCATTGAGAAGAGCAATAACTTCCTGCACGTCCTGGCCAACACCTTCGGCGGACTCGAAGGCATGGACGCCGAAGACGCCAAGACCGTGACCGGCTGGATGATCGACAAGGGCGTGGTGCGAACATCGACGCCCGACGGCGACAAAATCATTTTCGGCGAGGGCGTGGATTCCGAACAGCAGGCGGAGCAGCGCCGGGGACGCAAGGGCGCGGCCGAAGATGCCATGCGCCTCTACGCTCGACTGGCGGAGTACTTCCCTAACTCGCCGCTGGCGGGCGACGCGATGTATCGCGCGGCCGACATCCGCTGGCAACTGGAGAAGGCAGACCTGATGACGCGGCCGTCGTACCGGCGCGGAGATCCGAACCTGCGGACCAACATCACCGAAGAGTACATGCGCAAGGTCGAGCACAAGTTCCAGCATACGAAGTGGGCCGACCTGGCGGCGTGGGACCTGCTCGACAACAAGATGTGCGGCGAGTGGCAGGGCGCGTCGAAGTGTCCGAACAAAGAAGCCGAAGCGTACGAGGATTACGCGAAGGATCATCCGGATTCGCCGAAACTCGCGGAAGCGCTCTACGAGGCGGCTTGGCGGCGGGCTGCGCTGGTCGAGATCTACAAGACCGAGAATGACCAGAAGAAGTCGGCGGAATCTCGCACGCGGGCACAGGCGCTGACGCAGCGCATCGTCACCAATTATGCCCAGACGGACTGGGCTGCGCGGGCGGCGGCGCTGCTCTACAAGCTCGACCAGGGGATACCGACGTTCGGGAATGCGATCGAATAGCGGATGACCGAAAAAGAGCAGGCTCAACTCTTTAGGTTGCTGGATGAATTCTCGAGGCGGCACCGATGTTTCGTTGCGGAGCTGTTTGTGGGCGAAGGCGAGGAATACACGATTTGCTTTCGCCCGTCTGAGGAATCGGTCGACCGATACGCATGCGTATACTTTCACCTTCCGTTTAGTGAGGCGCAGCAGATTATTCGAATGGGAATCGTGACACCTCAACTGGCCGCTGAACTGCTAGAGAAGCTTAGTCCAATCGGCGTATCAGCGAAGGACTGAAACCCGTACCTCAGCGGCTAAAGCCGTCTAAACTATTGCGCATTTTCGGCACGGCTGAAGCCGTGCCCCTCCGAAAGCGGTTCAAATCCAGATGTCGGTATCGAAGAGCGGGAGACTGATTTTCGTATCGAAGAGCGGGAGACTGATTTGAACGACTACGTGATCGCGGCAATCCTGGGAATCGTGGAAGGGCTCACCGAATTCTTGCCGGTGAGTTCGACCGCGCATCTGCGTATTTGCGAGTCGCTGATGGGCATCGAGCTCGACAGCGGCTACTGGAAGATGTTCTCCATCGTCATCCAGTTCGGCGCGATCCTGGTGCTGCCCATCTACTTCCGCAAGCGCATCGTGGACTTCGTCAAGACGTTCCCGGGCGGAGCGCGCGGCGATCGGACGGTCCTGACGCATCCTGTGGGCCTGACCATCGTGGCATTCGTCGTGACTGCGATCCCCGCATGGCTCCTGACCAAGGTGATCGGCAAGAACCTGGAAAACATGTGGGTGATGGTGGGCGCGCTGTTCGTCGGCGGAGTGGTCATGTGGGTCATCGACGCGCTCTACGACCGCGATATCCCGCGGCGAACCACGCAGCAGATGGAAGAGATAACGTTGGGACAATCGATCTGGATCGGGCTCGGGCAGCTGGTGTCGGCGGTGGTGCCCGGCACGTCGCGCTCGATGGCTACGATTTCCGCGGGCGAGATGGTTGGAATGACGCGCGCGACGGCGCTGGAGTTTTCTTTCTTCGTCTCGATGCCGACGATGGCGGCGGCAACCGGCTACACGCTGCTGAAATCGCTGCGTCACCCGGTGACCGAGGGCGGCAGCGCGATCGGCGCGGCGCCGGTGGGATCGCACGGCTGGGTGCTGCTGGCGATCGGATTCGTCATCTCGTTTATCGTCGCCTACGCCGTGGTCGCCTGGTTCATGCGCTGGGTGCGGACGCGCGGCTTCGTGCCGTTCGCGATCTACCGAATCATCGCCGCCGCGTGCCTCGCGGCGTGGCTGATCAAGCGCGGGTGAGGGGAATCCCTTTACGCCACGTTCGGCGGATGTTTTTTGCTGTCCGTTCTGGTATCGTGCCAGCCCTTCCGGGAATCATCCCGAAGGAGAGGCGATGAAAAAGCTATTCGTATTGGCATGTACGCTGGTGTTGTGCGCAGGCATCACGATCGCGCAAACCGGCGGAACGACCGGCGGTCAGACCGGCACAACCAGCAAGACGACGGCAAAGTCGAAGGCCAAGACTGGCGACAACGACGCAGGCGACAAGACCAAGGCGGCTGCTCACCACAAGGGCGGCAAGAAGAGCAAGAAGGGCAGCGGGACGTCGACGACTCCCCCGCCGAAATAGACCGGGCCATATGGAATCAAGGCGGTCCTTCGGGGCCGCCTTTACTGTTGCCCGTCCCCCTGTACCGAAACCGGTACCTGCCTGAAATTTCAGTTGTTTACAGAGAATTCTTTAGCCATAATCTGGGTGCTCTGGCGTACCGCGGGTGAGTTTTCGGCTTCGGCGCTTCGCGCCGACCGACCGGACGAGACGTCCGTTCCCACGTATTTTCTGCGTGGACTCATCGATACGCCTTCATGAAGTTTGTCGCACGCGCGTTTACCCCGACTGATAATCGCCGGCTGAACGAACTGGTCGGGTTCCTGCTGTGTGTCTCCGCGACGCTCCTTTTCCTCGCGCTGGCCTCCTATTCCCCGTTGGATCCGTCGATCAACACGGCTGCGCGGAATACCACCAACGTCCACAACTGGATCGGGATGGTCGGGGCGAACTTCGCCGACCTGATGCTGCAACTGGAAGGCATGCCCGTCTTCCTGATCCCGGTGCTGATCGCCGTGCTCGGCGCGCGCTGGTTCCGCTCGCGCAAGATCGAATCGCCCGTGGCGAAGACGCTCGGCGGCATGGCGCTGCTGCTGTTCATCCCAGCGCTGTTCGGACTGCTGCCATGGCATCTCCACTGGCTGCGCGCGGTGCCCATTGAAGGCATGATCGGGCGCATCCTCGGCGACGCGCTGGTTCACTACTTCAACGTCACGGGCGCGTACATCCTGTGCGGGACGGTAATCGCCGTCGCGCTGTATCTCTCGACCGCGTTCTCCTTCTCCAAAATCGATGTCTGGTCCCGCACCCGCTTCTCGTTCCTGTTCGCAGCGCTGGACCGCCTCGAAGACTGGAAGATGGCGCGTGCCAAGGCCCGCGCGCAGAAGGAACTCGACAAGCGCCTTGCCCAGAAGCCGATTGTGGCAACTCAGCTCGTGCAGGCAAAGCGTGTTCCCGTGACACCGACGGTGACATCGCAGCCGCCACGGCCGCCGGAAGCTCCCGCGCCAGTACAAAGTGCTGGACCGACGGGGATTGAGAAAGCGCTTGGCGTAAAGACCGCGGGCGAGGGCGCCCGCGCCACACATGCCACGCCCGCCTCCACACCTGCCGTTCCGAAGCCGGCCCTCCATGAGGACAACGAGCCGCTGCCGATCGAAGTGGCGAGCCGCGCCGATGCAACCATCAAGAGCAAGACGACGATGCCGCGGATCGCCGGCAGCTACAAGTTGCCGTCCACTTCCCTGCTGCATCGCGCCGACGAGCGCACCGACATCGACGCCGAGGAACTCAAGACGCTGGCACAGGTGTTGACCGACAAGTGCGCCGAGTTCGACGTCCACGGGCAGGTCACGCAAATCAACCCCGGCCCGGTGGTCACGACGTTCGAATACAAGCCCGAGGCGGGCATCAAGTACAGCCGCATCACCAGCCTGTCGGAAGACCTCTGCCTGGGCTTGCGCGCCGAGAGCATCCTGATCGAGCGCATGTCGGGCAAGTCGACGGTCGGAATCCAGGTGCCGAACCGCGAGCGCGAAACCATTTGGCTGCGCGAGATCATCGAGTCGCAGGAATGGTCGTCGTGCAAGTCGCGGATGACGCTGGCGCTCGGCAAGGACATCAACGGACGCATGGTGGTCGCCGAACTGCCGACCATGCCGCACCTGCTGATCGCCGGTTCGACGGGCGCGGGCAAGAGCGTGGCCATCAACGCCATGATCATGTCCATCCTGTATAAGGCCACACCCGACCAGGTGAGGCTGATCCTGGTGGATCCGAAGCGGCTGGAACTGGGCGTCTATGAAGGCGTTCCGCACCTTTACACGCCGATCATCACCGAGCCCAAGCTGGCTTCGAACGCGCTACGCAACGCCGTGCGCGAGATGGAGCGCCGGCTCAAGCTGCTGGCGGAAAAGGGATCGCGCCACATCGACCAGTACAACAAGCTCTTCGACGAGAACCCGACGATGAGCCTGTTCGCGGAAGACGGCGTGACCGAACACAAGCGCCTGCCGTACATCGTGATCATCATCGACGAGCTCGCCGACCTGATGATGCTCGACGGCAACAACGTGGAAGAGTCGATCACGCGACTGGCGCAGATGGCGCGCGCCGTCGGCATCCACCTGGTGCTGGCGACGCAGCGGCCGTCGGTGGACGTCATCACCGGACTCATCAAGGCGAACTTCCCGTCCCGCATGTCGTTCCGCGTGGCCACCAAGGTGGATTCGCGCACGATTCTCGACGGCAATGGCGCCGAGGCGCTGCTCGGACGCGGCGACATGCTCTATCTGCCTTCCGGCTCGGCGCGTCTGCAACGCGTGCACGCGCCCTACGTGACGGAAAAGGAAATTGCCGCGGTCGTGGAATTCTGGCGGACGCAGGGTACCGCGGAGTACGAGCAGAAGTTCCTGGAAGCTCCGAAGGACGAGAAATCCGCGTCGGCCAACGGCGGCGTGGACGGCGAAGGCGCGGAGGGCGATGGCGAGGGCGACGAACTCTACCAGGACGCGGTGCGGTTGGTGTTGGAGTTCGGAAAAGCGTCCACTTCCCTGCTGCAGCGGCGTCTGCGCATCGGATACGGCCGCGCGGCTCACCTGAACGACCTGATGGAGCAGGACGGCATCGTCGGTGCGGCAGACGGTCCGAAGCCCCGCGAGGTTCTCAAGCGGCCGGACTGGCTGAACGAAGTGGAAGAGAGCCTGCGGTAGTTCAATTCACCACGAAGGCATAACGAATACATCCGTTGGGCTTCTACAAGTGGTGTCGGCTAAGACTTGCTCACAAAACTAGTAATAACAATGACGAGCAGGACGAAGCCGACAACGCCGAGAACCGGACGAAGCCATGGGACCACTCGCCAATAACTTTCGTGACCACGCGAAACGGTCCGTCCTCGCCCATGCAGGGCGGCCTCTATCAACGTCACGCCGATCATAACGCCGACGATGTCCAGCCATATTTTGTCGCTTGGATCTGTCAGTAATCGCGTCATCATCGTCGAAGTTAGGCCTTCATCCCACGCAACGCAATCCCGCCGAGCACAACGATCACAACGATCAACGCTGCCCACATCACCCACGGGTGGCGATCGGTCCACGGACGCTCGTCAGGACGCCCGGTATATGCCGCGTTGTGCTCGTCCGCGCCAAGGTTGGCGCGCGCGACTGTGGGCTGCAACTGGAACAGCTTGGCGTAATCGTAGACGGGCGCGCTGGCCTTCTCGTCGCCGTAATACAGCTTTAGCCCATCGTGTCCAGCCGGGTCGAAGTAAACGCGGCGCTCGATAGCTTGCGGGTGGACGGCTTTGATGTCGAGCGGCGGGTCGTCGCCGTTGTAGATCAGAAGCGCATAAGCGTCGGAATGCAGCCCGGGCAGATCCGGCTCCAGACGCTGTGAATCGATGACCTGGCCTTCGCGCTGCATATGAATGCGGCTGATCTCGCCGCTGCCGATCACGTGTCCCTTGCCATCGAACAGTTCGAACCCGCGCCGGAAATTGTTGGTGCCGCCGACATCGAACACGATCCGCTCAAGCGGGGCATGCTCGGGCTGCGTCCAGATGATCGTCGAAGAACGCGGGTCGTCTACCTTCTGAAGCCTCGGAATCGTGCCTTCGTCGTAAGCATTGCGAGCCCCCGAAAGATGGATCTTGGGCGCCGTCCCAGTCGCCACCCACGACGCCGCCGTTCGCTGGAAATCGGCTACGGACGAGCCTTTTACCTGTTCCGGCGCAACCGGAGCGTGGAGCACCACGCGCAGGAAGCGATAGCGCAGCGTCGGCAGTCGCAGCTCGAAGTTGCAGCCGAGCTTCTCCTTGGTGAAGTCGAAGATCGAGTAGCTGCCGACCTCGGCCCACTTTGCGGCGGAGGCATCGTCGCTGGCTTCGACGTCGGCCTTGCCGACAAAGTCCTTCGCGTCGATCTTTAGGTTCACGCGATCGTATTGCCGCACCGACCCGGCATCCGGATAGATCTCGAGCAGAAACTCAGTTCCTCGCGCTCCCTTGGCGAGGTTGAAGACGCGAGCGTCGACGTTCCGCGTGTTGGTGTGCTCGCCCTGGAACGTGATCGCGTACGGGACCTCCTGTCCGGCAGCATCATAGATGCGGAGGTCGCCCAGGTCGGCGCGAGCGTGCTGCCAGACGGCATCGTCGATGACAACGTAGCTCTGGCGATCGGGCTGCGGCACCTGGATCGGCCGATCATTGCTGAAGTACGGGCGAGCGGCCCGCTGGCCTACCGCGACGGTCGCGGCGGCCAAGGCCAGCAGCGCAAGAAGCCTGCGCCTCATGCCGCGCCTCCGTCCGGCGTTTCAGACGGCAGCTTGAGCGCGCCCTTCTGGTAAGCGAACGAGATCGCCAGGAGCAGCACGCCCAGGACGATGAAGCTCAGGATCCGGTAAACGCGCTCCAGCTCCGACATGTCATAAATGAAGACTTTCCCAATCGTCAGGCCGATGAGGATCAGGGCCTGCCAGCGGAAGAAAGCCGACTTCTTCCAGAACCCGACGAACATCAGCACCGCGCCGTAAATCATGTACAGCGCCGAATAGCTGAAGTCGCGCGCAACGATCAGCGTGTGGTAGTCGTGCGTGTTGCCCGCCTGCACCGTCCGCAGCTCGCGCAGGAACACGTCGGAGATTTCATACGTCAGCGCGATGAGGGCGAGAACGTTGATTGCGACGACGGCAACGCCGCGAATGTTGCGATCGGCTTCGTCTTCTCCCCATCCGTAGATCGCCACCAGCGCCAGCACCGCGATCGCAACCACATACGTCGAGAATCGGGAGTTGAAGACCAGCCGCGTAGTCACGAAGTTGTCGACGAACAGCAGCCGGATTACGCCGAAGGTGAGTGCGATGGTGGCGAGGACGCGCAGCAGATGCGAGTCGCTGCGGCGTCCCACCCAGAACAGCGCGCCGGCTTCCACGAACCATCCGATGGTGACCCAGTGCGCTTCCAGCTTGAGCGGCACGGCGATGGTGATGAAGCCGATGGCAAGCGCAACGTGCAGCAACCGGAGGTCACGCCGCTCGACCTCGCTGTGTTCCGACGAAGCAGCCCGGCTGAGCCCGAGGAATACCGCCGCCAGCCCAAGCGCGAACCAGGCAATGGCCGCGTGGTGAGCCGGTTCCAGCACGATATAAACCTGGATGAAGTAAGTTGCCGCGTTGAAGATCGGCAGCATCAGTACCAGCGCGCGCGAAACTGAGGTTTCGGCGCCGACCTCGTCGATGTTCGCGACCAGCGCGCCCACGGCGAAGATGGCAAAGAAGAGCGACGCGAAAGCCAGTGTCGGATTGAGCTGATCCTTCGTGTAATAGTTCGAGTACCAGCCAATGTAGAGAATGAGCGTGCCGATGAACGCGCCGGGCAGCAGCCGGCGCCACGGCCGCATCGCGACCAGCGCGACGGCGGCAATGTTCAGTAGCGCCACGTAGGAGAAGAGCGCGATCTCATGGTTCTCGCCGGTGGAGACGAGGACGGGCGTCGCGAAGCCGCCGACCAGCGCAAATGCCGCCAGGATTTGTGCGTCCTGCTGCAGCGCCAGGAATGCGGTCGCGGCGGTCACGAACACCATGGCCCCAAACGCCACGCCGGCTGGGAAGAGATGGTAAAGCTGGAACCCGCCCCAGAGCGACAGATACAGCACTCCGATGCCGACGGCTTTCAGCGAATACGAGAAGACGACGTAGCCGCGGCTGCGGAAGCGCTCGCTCCACGCCACCACGCCGATGCCCGCCAGCAGGCCGATGGCGATGCGTCCAGCAGGTCCGATCCAGTTGTTGTCGAACGCCCACTTCAGGAAGAACGAAACGCCGATCAGGACGGCGGCAATTCCGATCCGGTTCAGCCACTGCGAGCCGATCGTCGATTCCAGACCGGGACCTCGCGATTCAGCTTCGACAGAAGCGAACACGGGAGCTTGTACCGGCGGAGGAGCGACGACGGGCGGCCTCGCTGCGATTGGAGGCGCGGGCTGCGCAACCACCGCGGGCGGCTCTTCTTCCAACTTCATGCCGGCGGTGCGGGCGGCCTGTTCCAGCCGATACACGCGCCGGGTGAGCTGCGCTACCACTTCGCGGAGAGAGAGAATCTCGTCTGAAGAAGTTGGCATATGCGCGTAGCTTACAGTATGGGAGCGCAAAGGCCAGTGCGCGGGTGACAGTTTGTCGACTGTCACAATCCCGGACTGGAATCGGGTCAGCGAGACTCCATCTGCGAGGAAACGTGAACTTTCATACCGAATACCTCACCTTCAAGACGAAGCATCATCGCGAGTACATCCACATCACGCCGCAGGTCGAGGAAATCGTCCGCAAGAGCGGCATCCAGGAGGGCATGGTGCTCGTCTCGGCCATGCACATCACCGCAGGCGTCTACGTAAACGACAACGAGGGCGGCCTCATCCGCGATATCGATCAGTGGCTCGAGCACCTGGCGCCGTTCCGCGAAGATTACCAGCACCACCAGACCGGCGAGGACAACGGCGACTCCCACCTCAAGGCATTGCTGATCCATCACGAGGTCATCGTGCCGATCACCGCCGGCAAGCTCGACTTCGGCACGTGGCAGCGGATCTTCTACGCCGAGTTCGACGGACAGAGATCGAAGCGGGTGATCGTGAAAGTCATGGGAGAGTGAGCGACACGTTGTATTTCTGATTCGCGATTTGTGATTGCTGATTCAAATCGCAATTCGCAACTCGCAACTCGCAAATGAAAAAGCCCTGCTCTTGCGAGCAGGGCTTTTGTGTTTCGCGATCTGGTTTAGAAGTTGTACTTCAGCGAGAGCTGGATCTTTCGGGCAGCGTTTCCGGCCACGCCGTCGGTCGACTGGTTCATGCGGCCGAAGACGGTGGACTGGATGTTAAAGCTGGCCAGGAAGTCATACATCTCGGAGTTGGTGAGGTTCTGCATTTCCATGCGCATTTGTAGCGACTGGTGTTCGGTCACTTTGAATGACTTCCCAACCGTCGCGTTCAAGTTCGCATAGATGCCCTGCCGGAAGAAGTTCCGGCCGATGTTGCTGAACTGGCCGGCGGCAGGAATACAGAGCTGCGAAGCATCACGCAGGGTCATGCAGTTCGTCTTGGAGTTGAAGCCGGAGTTCGGCAGGAAGAACGGGTTGTGCGTGGTGGCATCGCGATACACCGCACCGAAGTACGGGTCGCACTTGCCGGTGCAGGAGACAGGCGTACCCACAACGCTGCTCAGGGTGTTGGCACCCGCGTAGAGCGTCATCGGACGTCCCGTCTGATAAGTCGCGTTGCCGGCGATTTCCCAGCCGCCCAGGATTTCGTCGAGTGCGCGATTCCAGCTCGAGCCAAAGCGCTTGCCATTGCCGAACGGCAACTCGTACACCCAGTTGCCCTGGATGACGTGCGTGCGGTCCAGATCGGACGGCGCCCAGTTCAGGTGCGGATTGTGAATGTCAAACGGCGTCGAAGCAGCCGACTGGCCGGTGCCGGTCGCTGCCGTCGTAAACGTGGGATCGAACGACCGGCTGTCTTCGACCTTCGACCACGTCCATGCCGCCATGAACATCATGCCGTTGCTCATGCGCCGCTCGAGCACCGTCTCCAGGCCGTGGTACACCGAATAGTCCCGGGTATCGAGAACGGTCAATCCGCCCAGAACCTGGGGATATGGCTTGAAGAAGAACGGGCTCAGTCCCGCCGCAACCGACAGCGGTTGGCCGTTGGCAAGGATGCGGTTGGCGAGAATTCCCGCCAGGCCCGCCACGTTGTTGGTAGCCAGCGCCGTCGACGACATCCGGTTGATGTACGCCAGCGTCGTCTCGCCCGAGCGACGGTCGGGAGCGGTGAGCTTGTCCATCAATGCGCTCGTGCCGCCCGCCTGGATCGTCTTGAAGGCGTCGAGGAAGCCGTTGTTGGTGATGTCGGCCTGGTTGGCGTCGTATGCGCCGTACAGACCAACGCCGTGATTGCCGTTGTACGTGAGGCTCAGCACCGTGTTGTGCATGATCTCGCGCTGGATGCTCAGGCCCCACATGTAGACCTTCGGAGTCCGCATGCTCGGATCAGCTACGGTGATGCTGTTCGTGCTGTATGCCGGCAATTGGCGCAGCGACGCCGGTGTAGCCGGCGGCGGCGGAACAATGTAGTTCGCCGCGCGCAAGCCGCCCTGGCCGAGCGTCGTGTCGTTCAATTGGTAAGTCAGTCCAGGAAGACCCTGGAAGACGGTCGACGAGAACGAGAACGTGTTGATGCGGTCGAACGCCACGCGGTAGTTGCCGCGCACGGAGGTCTTTCCATCCCTGAACGGCGCCCACGCGAAGCCGATCGACGGCCCGAAATTGTTCAAGTCGCTGTTGTAGTACTTGCCCTGAACCCACTTCAGCGTGTCGGTAGGCGTCAGGCCGAAGTTAAACGGCTGGTCCGGAACCAGGTTCTTGAAGCTGTGGAGATCCGGAGCCATGCGGTTGTCCCACGTGATCCCGAGATCGAGCGTCAGGTTGGAGCGCAGCTTCCAGGTGTCCTGGCCGTAGAAATCGTATTCCGGCCAACGCTGGTCCATGATGTTGAACGTTCCGGCCGGCTTCCAGGTGTTGTCGTCCTTGGCCACGTAGCCTTCCTGGATCGATCCGATTCGTCCCAGCAGTTCGTTGATCGACTGCTGCAACCGGCCCACGTCGTTGGAGTTCACGTTCGAAGGAACGTTGAACGCCGCGGTGACGGGGTTGGCGCTGGTCGAGAACGTGATCTGCGGGATAGCGTTGAGCGAACCAACTCCGCCGCGATGGTCGATGTGGCGGCCATAGCGCAGGTTGGTGCCGAACTTGAACGTGTGCGCCTGATGGATCCAGGTGAAGTTATCCACCAGCTGCTCGGTGGTGAGGAAGCGCGAGTTGCCGTTGGCGGTGTTCAGCGGCGTTTGCACGTTCGAGAACACAAACGGCGGCGTGTCGGCGGGAGTCAGGAAGCCGATTCCGGCCAGGAAGTCGAAGCCGAAACGGTTCATGCCGGCCACGAGTTCGTTGGTGGTGTTCGCCGTGGGATTGACGCGCCAGTTGATGGCGAGGTTCCGCGGGCTGCGGTTCGTATTCACGCGCGGTGGCTGGCCGGGAAAGATCGCCTGACCGGTATTCGCAGTGTCGGCGATGGTGTTCTGGTGGCCGCCCGCCCAGCGCACGAAGATCGCATTGCGCGCGTTGAACATGTGGTCGACCTTCACGACGAGGTCAACCTGCTTTTCGAGCTGCGGCGTGTTGAAGATGAATCCCGCGGTGTTGAGACCATCGCCCACGTTGAACGTGTTCGGCGAAGGCGCCAGCGCCAGGAACTTCTGCACGGAAGCATCCAGGCCGATCTTCTGCGGATCGTTTGCCGGGATGTTGTAGGTGGCGATCGGAACGATCGGATTGCCCTGCGCGTCGACCGAGGCGCCGGTCGCGCCCGCGGGAGTGTTGCGGCCCACGGTCGAGTAGCGGAACAGGCCTTTCTTCGCCGAATCGGTGTACACGGTGCGCGTCACGGTGCTGGTATTCAGCGCGTGCAGCAGTTGCACATTGGCGAAGAAGAACGTCTTGTTCTTGATGATGGGTCCGCCGACGCTGCCGCCGTAAATGTTCTGCACGAACTGCGGGCGGCCAAGCTGCGGATTCGCGGCCTTGTTCTGGTAGGTGTTCGCCGTGATGGCCGGCGTCTGGTAGAACCAGAATCCGTTTCCGTGGAAGCTGTTGGTGCCCGACTTGGTGACCATCACCACCTGGCCGCCGGGGCTGCGTCCGTATTCGGCAGTCTGCTGGCTGGTGATCAGCTTGAACTCGGAGATGGCGTCGGGGTTCACGCGCGTCGGCGTCAGTTCCGAACCACCGGCGCTCGTTTCGTTGGTGTCGATTCCGTCCAGGACGTAGTTCCATGCGCGGTCACGCGTTCCGTGAACCGTGGAGCAGCCGCCAGTGTTGCAGCGGAGTCCGTCGCCGCCAACCACGCCGGGGACGTAATCCACGAACGAGAGGACATTGCGGCCGCGGGTGCCGACGATCGGCATCTCCGTGATGGCGCGGGTGTCCATGACCGTGCCGAAATTACCGGACGATTCCGTCTGGACCAGGTCGTACCCGCCCTTCACTTCCACCGTCTCGGTCGTGGCGCCGATCTCCAGCGCCGCATTTACGGAAAGAGGCGCGCCAATTTCCAGGATGTTGCCGGTCGCGACGAACTTCTTGAACCCCTTCGCTTCGACCGTGATGCTGTAGTTTCCGATTTGCACGCTGTCGAAAACGTACGTGCCGCTTGCACTTGACGTCGCGGTGTACGAGACATTCGTGCCTTCATTCCGGGCAGTGACGGTGGCGCCGGAGATCACGGCTCCGGTCTTGTCGCTCACCACGCCTGTGATTCGGCTCGTGGTGCCCTGCCCCCAGGATGCGAGCGACAGCAGCGCGACGATAGCAAGTGCGATTGTGCCTCTTAGCTTCATGTTTCCCCTCATTTGGTCTGCGGCGTCCTGGCAGCAGATCCGCCTGTATTCCAGTCCGACCTCTGCGCGGCCGGACTGGACCGGACAATGGCAATGGACACACACAGCGTGCGTCCGAAAATTTAGACAAGCGCAGTTGCAGTGGTTGTCTTTGGGAAGCGGGGATACGATCCCCACACCCATGTACTTGCAACTGTGCATCCAGAGATTTCCACCGGACGGGATACGGAGCTTCAGATCAACATTTCCAGGAGGATCTCTGAACTTCCAGTTACTAAAGGACTTGTTGATCGAGTGGTGGAGGTTGGGCGGCAATTGTCCGGAATCGAGAAGCGGCGGTCACAAGATCTGACGAGGCTTCTCCCGAATCTCATACTTTGAGCGGAGAGATTGGTACGAAAAAGCGGAGGGCACTAGCCGGAAGGTGGTGTCGTTCGGGCGTTTCGGGCGATCAGGGCTTCTCGGATTCGTCGCGCTCAACCTGGCGGTCGCGCGCTCGATTCAACACGCCGAGCCAGCCGATGAACGCGACGACGATCACTACAACGGCAATCAGTGCGGCGTGCGCTCGAAGATAAACCAGCATTCGTCAACCTGCGACCGCATCGTAAACGGAAAACCGGCCGAGGATCGGCCGGCTTCTCGAATCGAATAGGAACCTATTGCCCTTCCTTCGCCTTGACCTTGTCCTTCGTCGGCGCGGGCGTCTGGAGCGCGAGCTTGGTTCCCGGCGGCGGATAGTCGGGCAGCTTGTCTTTTGCCTGGCTGTTGCGGCGCACCTGCAACTCGCCGAAGAGCACAGACGGCCCGATGACCGACGACGGCGTCGCGTCCCCGGTGTTGTCGACCTGGGAGTCGTCTCCGGCGGCGATCAGGTCGGAACGCAGCGCGCGCGCGTCGAGCTGATGGAACTCGGCGCCGCGCACCAGTTCTTCGCGGCCATCCTTCACCCAGACGCGGCGAAGCAGATCGGGCGAGAGTCCCGCGCCCACCGACTCCACAACGTATCCGTAAGGAAGCCCGGCGTCGCGGCACATCTCGATCATCTTTTGTTTCATGGCCGAGAACGGCTGCGGCTGGAGGCTCTTGATGAACAGGTTGCCGATCGCGGGATGCGCGGGACCAAGTCCCGATCCTCGGCCGTGTCCGTTGGAGTTGGGGAAATCGCGGATGGGTTCGCGTCCGACGAGATAGTTCACCAGCTTCCCCTTGTCGATCACGTCCACGCTGCGCGCCTTCACGCCCTGGTCGTCATACAAGTAGGAGCCGGCCAGCGTGCGTCCGCCGAAGCGGTCGGTCGTCGGATCGTCCACCACCGAGAGGAAATCGGGCAGAACGCGTCCCTTGTAGCTGCTCGCGTATTCCCCGGTTGTGCGCGACGTCTGCCCCGGGCGCGGCTTGCGTCCGAGAATCGAGCCGCCGACCAGCGATGAGAAGACGTCGTTGGCCGCACCCGCTGAGAACAGGACCGGCCCGCGATATTCGTCGTCGACGACGGGAGCCGTACGCAGTGCCTCCAGAGTGTCGATCAGCTTGGCGGTTTCGCTTCGCACCTGCTCCGCCGTCGGCAGCTCGCGCGATGTCGCTTCCACCCACGAACGGCTGCGATCCAGCCGCATTCCATCCGCCGCCTGCGCGCTGGCGCGCACGCCGACCATGTACTGCACGTCCGGCTGTCGAAGGATGGTTCCCTCGGAGTTCATGTAGTAGTGCGTTTGAACGAAGAAGGACAGGCGTCCGTCGAGCGACTGCAAATCCGAGTGATCGCGATACAGCCCGGTGGCGGCAGCAACCGCCTCCAACAGGCCGCTCGGATTGACGTCAAACTTCGCTGCCGGCCCAATGTATTGCGCGGCGGGCTCGCGCGAAAAGTCGTCGGTCGGATTGTCGTTTCCTTCAAACTGCTTCAGCAGCGCTTGCTTCTCGGTGTAGGCGCGAATGGCGGACTTGTAAGCGGAGTCGGTCGCCAGCCACAGCTGGTGGCGGATCGCTTCCACGTCGTTCTCCACCGGAGCAATGTCGATCGAGCCCTGGCCTTCGCCGATATAGCTGTCCTGCTTGTAATCGCCGATGCGGACAATGACATCCACGAACCGCATACGCCGGCGGCTTTCCTGCCGCACCGCGCCAAACGCGGCGTCGGCGCCGTAGGTTTCGCGGTCGATCACTGAATACTCGATGTAGTACGGCCGCTGCATGTTCTCCAGACGAAGCTGGTCCTTGGAACGCTGGAGCTCCAGGCTCATCGCGCGGAGCACGGGATCCTGCTGGATCGCCGCCGACGCGCTGCTCGCGTCCTGCGCGAAGAGCGAACCGAAGCCACAGAGAACAACCGTCAGGAAGACAGTGGAGATTTTCTTCGCGATCCTCATTAGCGTCCTCCTGCGTTGCCGGTAGATGTGCTGGCAGTCGTGCGTTCCGTGCCTGGTGGCGGCAGGATCGGCGGACGCTCCTGCGTCTGCCGCCGCTTCTGCACTTCAATGTCGGAGAGCAGCATCGCCGGGGCGGCCGCCGAAACCGGGACCGATCCCGACTCAGCGCCGCACACGCCGTTGAACACCTGCTGCGTCGTTCCGGTCTTGATGATCCGCGTCAGCGCGGCCAGCGGCGTGCCAACGATCTCGACGCCGCGCACCAGCTCGTCCGGGCGGCCGTCGGCATAGACGCGCCACACCACCAGCGGAAGCACTTGGAACGCCTGCGGCATGCCGCGCGCGGTGAGCGTGAAGCCTCCCTGGATGTCCTCGAAGTACAAGCCGTACGGCTTGCCCTGGCGCTTCACCTCGTCGATGAGCGCCTGCCGCAGCTCGGAGTCGGGAATGCTGCTGGTGGACGAGACGATCAGGTTTCCCTGACGCCCGACCGGCATCATGCCTTCCTGCCCGCGTCCATGGCCGTTCGACTGCGCGAAGTTCTTTACCGGTGTGCGCGACATCAGGAAATTCTTCAGCACGCCCTTGTCGACCACGTCCACCTTCTCCGCCGGCATTCCCTCTTCGTCGAATTCGTAAGAGCCGTTGAGGTCGGTGCCGTTCAGCTGCGCGCGCGTGGGATCATCCACCACGGTGAGAAACGAAGGCAGCACGCCTTCGCCCAGCTTCTTGGCGAACGTCTGGCCTTCTTCCACGCCGCGGTTGCGTTGTCCTTCCACCCGGTGACCGAGCACCTCGTGGAAGAAAACCGCTGACGCGCGGCCGGACAGCAGCGCCGGTCCGTTGAAAGGCTCGACCGTCGGGGCTTTCCGCAGATTGTGGAGGTCCGCCGCCATCTTCTGCAGCCGGGGAATCACCACCGAATCTCCGGGAAGTTTGTCGAGGCTCGGCGCGTCGAATGTCTCGGTGCGCATCAGGTCCATGCCGTCTTCGGCGCGCGTTTCCGCGACCACCACCAGGCGCGCCAGGGGCTTCTGGGTCACCACGCGGCTGCCTTCGCTGGATACGAAGTACCGCGCCACCTCGTCGTACGTCACTTCTACCATCGAGCGATAGATCTGCGGATCGTGGCTGAACACGGCGGAATAGCGGCGCGTGAGTTCTTCCCACGCGTGCAGATCCACGTTTGCCGGCGGCGCCACTTGCGCCACATGCTTCTCCGGCTGCTCGGTGGAGAAATCGGCCGACGTGTCTTCCTCGCGCGCGCGAACCTGGAGGTTCGTCTTCACCTGCAGGAAATTGCGCGAGGCGCGCTTGTACTCTCGATCGGTGGTGAGCCACAGGATGCGCGCGATCGCCTCCGGATCGTCATTCAACGGCAACAGCGCGCTCATCATGCCGGACGCGCGGTTCTCCGCTCCGTGCGTGTTGTCGAGCTGCGGACCGGCAACGCGCATGCTGATGTCGGCGGTGCGCACGTGTCGCGAGTCCGACGAGAACAGCGCGCCTTCGCCCGCGGTGATCGCAACGCTGCGATGGTCGGTCACCGCGTAGCTCAAAAAGTACGGCGGAGGATCCTGGTGCGCGAGCGACTGCATGGCGCGCCCGAGTTCCTGCTGCATCACGTCGATGAGAACAGGAGAAGCGGGAGCGGCCGCGGGCGCAACGCGGGTACGGTCTGCGCGGCCTCGTTGCGGCGCGGCCCACAGGCCGGCAGCACACACTGAAATCGCGAGCAGGAGAACTGCGGAACGAGAGTGGCTCATTGGAGTGCGACAAGTGTACCCAAGTCGCCGCCTTCTGTGCATGAGGTATTCCCGCTAGGAAGACTCTAAGGACCGCGCCTCGAGCGGCCAACAATCGCGTGCAGCGGCTCATCCATCCTAAGGACAGGAGCGGCTTGCGGCTGAGACGTCGCTTCCCTCAGGAGGAATCACATGAGCAAAAGACCTCTTCTATACATCGGGATCCTGATCCTGGCAGGTTCGGTAAGCGTTTGCCTGGCGCAGGCTGGCAGCGCCGGCAGCGCACAAGCGGGCTCAGGAACAACGCCGGCAACCGGCGGCGCCGCGACAGACGCCGATAAGACCGTAGCCACGGGCGCCACCGCCGGCACTCCGCAAAGCGATTCCGGTGACGACCACCTCCGCACCGTCGATGGCTGCCTCTCGCAGGATAGCGGCAACTTCTTCCTCACGGAGAAGAAGAATGGACACCGCTTCCAGCTCCAACCCGGCAGCACCGACCTTACCGCGCACGTCGGACACGAAGTGAAGATATACGGCATGGTGAATGCGCCCGCGTCGGCGACCATGAGTTCCACCGACAACAACGAGAATGGCAAGAAGCACCACAAGATGAAGGGCGAGAAAACTCTGACCGTCGACAAGCTCGACATGGTCTCCGAGAATTGCTCCGGCAAGGCCGCCAGCACCAGCAGCAAATCTCCTTACTAGTCTTGGACTAGTTCTCGCGCAACGCCACGAGCGCAGCCTTTTGGCTGCGCTCTTCTTTTTGCGAATGATCTTGTCTGGTGCCCGGGGACGGAATCGAACCGTCACGCCCCTTTCGGGGCTCGGGATTTTAAGTTGAGGCATTTTGCGGGCGTGAGCGATCCGAGCGAAAGCGAGGAGCGCGGGAGCCCGCAGCCGAAATCCTGATCCCGCGCAGCGGGAGAAGGATCCCTCTGTGTCATCTCTGGTGCCCGGGGACGGAATCGAACCGTCACGCCCCTTTCGGGGCTCGGGATTTTAAGTCCCGTGCGTCTGCCAGTTTCGCCACCCGGGCCTGAAGGTAAGTCTAACGAAATACTACTGTACTTCTGCCCGAACGTATCGTTTCCACCCGCGCGGCGACTAGCCGCTTGCGAAATCGGGCAAACCCCGCTTCCGGCGCGGCATCCGCTCTTAGAGAGACCTTTTCAACGAGACGAACAAGCCACGGCGGGATGTTCGCCCCGGACCTGTGGCCGGCGAGGACGCCGGCCCTCCGTGAGCTTTTTGGAGGCAGCCATGAAACGCAATCTCTATCGACTGACGCTCGCCGTGCTGTTACTCGGTGCGTTCGCGGCGGCGCAAACGCCGCAACAGAACTATCCCAACGAAAGCCAGCCGAGCGCGACGCCGAGCATCCAGCAGCAACAGCGGCCGAACACGCAGCCGCAACCCTCGTTGCCACAAACGAAGACCGCTCCAGGCGAAGATCAGCCTCAGCCCGGCGACAATCCAATCACGCCGAACACGCAGGCTCTTCCGCAGTCCGATCAGCAGTTGAACAGCCACGTCGCCAACAGCGACGACGCTATGAAGACGCGTCTCAACCGCGTGCTGGCTGCGAATCCGCGGCTCAGCGACGTGCAAGCGGTGGTCAGCGCGGGCCAAGTCACGCTCACCGGAACAGTGGCAAGCGAGTCGGATCGCGCCGACGCCAAGCGCGCCGTCGAGGAATCCGCTGGCGTCAACAGCGTCACCGACGAGATCACCATCGGAACGCCAACGCATCTTCCACCGGACGCGAGCAATCAGGCGGGCGCTTCTTCCCTGCCGCAGAGCGACGTCTCCGGAAAGCAATCCTCCGCGCAGAGCGCGGCTCACGGTTGCGAATGTCCCAAGGGACAGCCGAACGGAACGTATCCGGGAACCGATCAGCCTTGCGCATGCTCGGGCACGAACACGCACAGCGGCGAGTCGCTGCCGAATCAGCCGGCCGGAAAACCCGTTCCGCCGATGTGAGGCGCGCCGGAACTCGGAACTCGAAACTCGAAACTCTAGTTGACGAGTTCCTTGTCAACAGCGGTTAACGCGCAGGCCAGCATGCCGGGTGCGCGGCAGTTGTCGCTGCATGCGGCCACGCAAACATTCACGCGAGGCCACGCCATGCGGACGGCGTCGGTAAACGCTTCCACGTTGCCGTTGCACGAAGGCAGGATCACGACACATTGCAGCGGGAGCCGCGCATCGATGTCGTCCGCCGCCTCTTCCATGTTCTCGTAAAGCACCGGCACGTAACCGGAGCTGCACAGATCGGTGACGTCGGGCTTACCGCCCTTCTGACACCGCCCCACCAGCCACACCAGCTTGGGCTCGACGACCACGCCAATCCTCCAGGAAAGCTGCCCAGAGGTTAGCGGCGACGGCTGCATCGGCGGTGTGATATCGCGCACGTTCGGTTGTGACGGGAAAGCTGTCAGCTGTCAGCTATCAGCTCTCAGCTCTCAGCTCTCAGTTCGGGAGGACTGCCGTCTCTTGCGACCTGTGCGGTCGCTAGCTCAGGGCTGGCGGCTGTGTCGTCGCTCTGCGACTCTGCGGAATTATGTGCCCTGAACCCAGCACTCACGTGCTTCGTTCTCGCTGCGCTCGAAGTCAGGGCTGAAGGCCCTGACCTACCGGCAGAGTCGTCGCGATGCGGCTGGTCGGGAGTGTGGCGGAAGTAGGAGGCCATGGTTTCGGCGCGGCGTCCGTCGGCGGCGGGATTGCCGGTGGGACGGCTTCCGGCGAAGCGGTGGTGTTGGGCGAGGTGCTCGATGGCGGCGCCGGCGGCTTGGGCGGCGGCGGCTTTCTCGGCGGCGATGGCGTCCTGGTCGGCGTCGAGCGGGTCGTAGCGGGGTTCGGCGTCGTCACGATCGACCGGGTCGAGATGCAATTCGGGATCGGGCTGGGGGATGTCGGTGACGACGTCGTCGGGATCGAGGTCGGGCATGTGCTTGAGGTTGGCGACGGCGGTTTGGAGTCCGTAGAGGAGGAGGCCGGCGGTCTTGTGGTTGAGGCGTCCGTCGAGGATCCCGGTGAGGACCTCGGCGAGGGCGGTCTGGATGCCGTACGCGTCGTCGAGCTTGGCGAGCGAGGGGAAGATGATGCGTGGGCCGTTGTGGAAGTGGTCGTGGTAGTAGCAGAAGGCGGAGCCGCGGAGTGCGGGCGAGCCGCAGCGGACGCCGGAGGCGCGGAGGTGGGCGCAGCGTGGCGCCTGATGGGCGGCTTGGGTCTGTGGAGTCTGTTCGGTCTGCCGTTTTAAAGGAGTTATGGGGAGAAGTCTGTGTGGTCGGACCAGTGGGGCCCTTCGACTCGCCGCTCGCCCCTCGACTTCGCTCGGGACTCGGGACTTGCTCAGGATTTCGCCTTGCGGCTCAACTTCGATTTCGATTTCTTCGGTTTCGTCTTCTTCGATTTGGTCCAGGGTGTCATCGATGGTGACGGAGGGGATGGTTCCAAATTGGGCCGAGGAGTTCATTGTGGGTTCCTTGCTCGGGTTGAGATGTTTGTGGATGTTGGCAGGATAGGGCGGAGCGCGGAAGGCGTCAACTTACGGAAGTTCTAGAACTTTAGAGATATTTCTAGAAGACATACATCCCGTTTCTCATAAATTGAAGTGATTGAAGGCGAAGGGCAAAGTGGGATTTGCGGCGGAGGGGCGAAAAAAGGTAACTAAGGGTCGGTCAAAAGAGTGTAAAAGAAGGGCTGGAGATTCGCCATGCCGAACACTGGTGATGAGGCTGGATTTGACGCCGATCAGGAACTGGCGCTGGATGCGTCCGAAACCGCGCTGCTTCAGCTTCACAAGTTGTCAAACGAGGAAATCACGCGGTACCGTGACGTTGAATGGAAGGTCTCTTCCATTGTGCTCGCGTTCCTAGGTGCGGTCATAACAGCGTGTAGCAACGCGACGTTCGCCGCTGCACTTCACAATTCGATTATGCTGAAGTATCTGTTCGGCGCCGTTGCGATAGCGTTATGTGCGCTTGGCTGGTTCTTTCTGAGCTTTACGCAGGAAGGACTAAAGAGCCAACGACAACTTCGGGCGATCCTGGAGACTAAACTCCACCTATCGGATATCGTCAAGAAATCCATCATTCCCAAGAGCGAGAACGCTAAGAAGATCGCACTCTTTTATCCCATTCACACCGTGTTGGTCTTAGCGACGTGGCTAACAATTGTGCTGGTCGCGACTCGCTAGTTATCCCTTAACGGCGATTCCCCACCCTTCGGCAACCGGACGCCGAAAGGGTGGGCCACCCGCCCTAGCGCTGCTTCTCTTTCATGGTCGTTTCGAGAAATTGTTCGAGTTCTTCTTTTCGATCAAGCGTGATTTGCTCAGCGGTCTTCGCGTAAATCATTGGGGCGATAGTTCCACCCCTGAACTTGTCCGCCTCGAACGTTGCGGTCAATTCCCGAAACGCCGCCCACGCATCTTGGATCTTCGCGAACCCTTCAGCTTGGTCCTTTTCAAGTTCGCCATAGATTTTCTTTAGGAGCTCTTCGAGACTTTCTTTCGCCGACTCCAAATCCTTGTATGCTCGACTGTTCATTTCGGACTGCGTAAGCGGAGCGTTTGGATAGAGCTTGGCATTGCACAGTTCTTTTGTCGCACGCAGGAACGTCACGGTCCCGCTGAAACACCAGTCAATTTCGTCTTCGCTAACCTTTCGTGCTGTAGCGAACTCGTGGGCAAAGATGTGGCGTAGTTCAAACGCGGTCCGGACCGCCGGAAAAACATCCTCAGGCCTGGTAATAATCGGCTCTGCTGGCGTGGGCTTCTTGACCTCTGCCTCCCAGGGGTCAATAGTTTTCTTGAGTTCTTCCAAAAAGTCGACGTCCAGGAGCACTGAGAGATGTTGGTTCACATCCTCGAGGGAGTTGATCGAAACGAGATGTGATACGAATTCGCCGACTGTCAGCGTCTTCTTGTCAATGGCCGCAAGAAGATTGAGGTCGATTTTGAGGTTCGGGAGTTCCAGGCGAGCGATCCTGCCCACGAACGGCTCGCCGTAATCGACGATTTCCTTGATTTGAAGGCGGGTGTAGGCCTCTACGCAGCCTATGATCGCAACGGGAAAATACCTGAGAATCTCGTTGTCCGCAGCTCGATACTTATCAAGCGCCGCCTGCAAACTCAGCAAACGCAAGCTGAGCTCGATAATTGCATGGTTTGACGAGTTCCGCTCTCGTAGTTCCGCTATTTCCTTTGCATAATCACGTCTTGCCATCATGCCTCACGTATATGCATACATCGACTCAAATTCTGTGCGATATTCGGGCGCAATCTGAGCCCATAGGATGTGAAGCAGTTCGGTAACCCCCGCAATGTACCGCTCGTCGCGATTGTATTTGGCAACAGAACGCCTTATGAGGTCGTAACGCGTCGCGCGACCAGCTTGGCACTCCTGTTTTGTCGATTCAAATGCCTCTTTGAGCCGCTGCACGCCAATTCTCACGCTTTCTGAATCTGAAACCTGATGATCAACCGACACTTGCATCGGCCCTAGCGTGTGACTTCCCCACGGAAAGAGTGCACGCTCCATCCATTGAGCGACCTTGGGGCGGTTGAATGACTCATAGATCAGGATTGCGTACGCAATGAGTTCGACATATCTTTCGCTGAATTGGCCGTCAATTATCGGTCCGTAACGGGCTCTCGCTTCTGTGAAACGCGCGCGGATGTACCTATTTTTGCGAGCGGCACTACCGGCCTGCGACGTCCGAACGTTGTTCAGAATTGCGTACAGAAACAGCGCGATGATGACCCACAACTCGCCAGCAAGCTTTTCTGCATCAGGGTACAAGGGTTTGCGCGGAACGATGATGTACCGATAAACCAAGAATGCGGCGAATGTGCCAACAAGTGTTTGAGAAACGATGGAGACCCAATTGAGTAGGAGAGCCCGTCCCATCACGACGTTGTATATGACGCGAAATGCGAAGTAATAGGCAGCCACCAGCCAAATCCGACGCGTGAATTCGTCGAGGCCGAGCGCAAATGCAGCCGTTGAAAGCAGAATGATGTAAACACTAGGCGTAAGGCTCTTGAGAACGAAGTTGAATGCAGGCGCCGTGCCTTCGTGAACGAACAACGAAAGCGACACATAACCGTATGTTGAGGCGTGTTCACCGATCCAGTTGAGAATATAAAAGAGCAGTACGGCCAATGCGAGTTGGATTCCAACAGTGCTCATCGCTGTACTCCTTTTTCGTCAGAACTACCTGATTCTCGGAATGATCTTCAGACACCCCTCCACACAATCCTTGTACTCTTTGATGAACTCAACTACGGGAAGACCACCGGAAAGGCTGCCCAGAAAGCTATTCGCCAAATCGAGAAATCTTCCGATGACTCCATGCTTCGCCGCTTCGCGCATCAAATCGCGCTTCCACGCAGCAGTTGTTTTTGTTAAGCCGACTCCTTCCAGATAGACCCAATCGACATCGTCTGCTTTTATCTGCGTCCTCGCGGCCTTGAATCGATGCTCCACCTCATCCCATGGTCCGGGAAAGTACCTCAGGAACTCCTTGCGAAATAGCTCTTTACGTTCAAAGACGATGAATCGTAGTTGTTTTTCGGTTAAGTCAAGACATTCGACCAAGACAAGCTTGTCCCGATCGTGGTTGTGCCTATCGTCGCTAGCCATGCGCTTGCTCCTCGTCTTAACGATCACATGGCATGAGGAGCAGCGCAAAACGCTGTTCCCGAGCCACTTAGTTGTGACGAATGAGGGGATGCTATGCCCCGGACTCCGCCGAGTCAACGAATGTGACATGTGTCGCTATAACTTTGTGCGAGTCCTAGGCGGCCGAGCCGCCCACGCCACACAACAAACTCCGAGATTCCGCGCCTGCGGCGAATAGGTATGCGCGGCTTTCGCGCGCCTGCGCGAATGCGCCGCGCCCAGGTCCTTCGACTCAAGAACAGTGGCTAGTGGTTAGTGGCTAGTGGCTAGTGGCTAGTAAAAGCCACGCGCCTGCGGCGCGATGGGCGGACGAGGGCGTCCGCCCCACACGATCACGAGCACGCGCCTTCGGCGCGATGGGCGGACGGAATAGGGATGCGCGGCTTTCGCGCACCTGCGCGAATCGCCGCGCCCAGGTCCTGCGACTCAAGAACAGTGGCTAGTGGTTAGTGGCTAGTGGCTAGTGAAAGCCACGCGCCTGCGGCGCGATGGGCGGGCGGAATAGGGATGCGCGGCTTTCGCGCACCTGCGCGAATCGCCGCGGCCAGGTCCTGCGACTCAAGAACAGTGGCTAGTGGTTAGTGGCTAGTGGCTAGTAAAAGCCACGCGCCTGCGGCGCGATTCGCCGGGCGGGGACCCTTCGACAGGCTCAGGGCAGGCGCCCGGCGCTACATCCACACAATCACTTCCTAGTCGTGGTGGCCGATGAGTTCGGGCTGATCGTGGACGGCGCCGGAGGCGGTCTTCCCTTTGCGGCGCTTGCGGAAGTCGTTGACCTTGCGCTGGAAGCGGTCGAGATAGACGTAATAGACCGGCGTGATGTAGAGGGTGACGAGTTGCGAGAAGAGCAGGCCGCCGACGACGGCGAGGCCGAGTCCGCGTCGGGATTCGGCGCCGGCGCCGATGCCGAGCGCGATGGGCAGCGTGCCCATCAGGGCCGCCATGGTAGTCATCATGATGGGACGGAAACGGACCAAGCCGGCCTCGACGATGGCATCGGCGGGGGCGACACCTTGCGTGCGCTGCGCTTCTAACGCAAAGTCGATCATCATGATCGCGTTCTTCTTAACAATGCCAATCAGCATGATGATGCCGACGAAGGAGTAAATATTTAACTCATCGTGAAAGATCATGAGGACGGCCAGCGCGCCGAGACCAGCGGAAGGGAGTCCGGAAAGAATG
>Ga0157369_10001381_pt1 | contig 29880 bp, 22 predicted proteins | sample C25metaG_FD_113461 | JGI IMG/M metagenome (GOLD analysis project Ga0157369, IMG submission 113461) | Corn rhizosphere microbial communities from Kellogg Biological Station, Michigan, USA - C2-5 metaG | ecosystem: Host-associated > Plants > Roots > Rhizosphere > Soil | place: USA: Michigan... | reverse complement strand
GTGGAGGACGATCCGCGGGTCAGCCGCTCGACCGTCGCCGCGCTCGAGGAGCTCGGCCACCGCCCGGTGCCCTGCGCGAGCGGACGCGAGGCGCTCGACCTCCTCGCCCGCGACCCGTCGATCGAGCTCCTGATCACCGACGTGATGATGCCCGAGATGACCGGGCCGGAGCTCGTCCGCGAGGCGGCGGCGCTCTATCCCTGGCTCGGCATCCTGTTCGTCACCGGCTATGTCGGCGAGGCGGGCGACGCGGAGGAGCTTGCCGGCCACGACATGCTGAGGAAACCCTTCACCGTCTCCGCGCTCGCCCAGGCCGTGGCGACGGCGCTCGCCCGCCGCGCTAGCGGATCGCACCCCGCTTCAGCAGCCGCGGCAGCAGAATGAGCCCGGCGACGAGCGGCCAGCGGCGCTGCCAGGGCTTCACCACGATCTTCGTTCCGGCGTGGCGGTTGATCTTCCAGGCGAGGTAGTCGATCCCGTTCGCGAAGGTGAAGCTCGCCTTGACGAGACGCATCAGATTGGCGCGTTTGCCGCGGCGCTGGAACCGCCGCCACGCCTCCTCCGAAATCCGCCGCTGTTCGGGAGTGAAGCCTTGGTCGCGGGGATAGCCGATCGCCTCGGCGAAACGGCGGTATCGATCCGGATCGGCATCGACGATCGCGCCGGGGCGCGATTGACGCTCGGCGCGGATCTCGGCGCCGTAGGTGAAGGCGAACGCCTTGCGCCAAAGGGCGAGCGGGTCCCGCGCTTCCTCGTCCGTGAGGCTTGGACGGGTCAGACCGAGGAGGGCCGGAGCCGCGCGGGCGACCGCGTCTACGGCCCGGGCGCGCGCGACACCGTCGGCCGCCCAGACGAGCCGCGACGGTTGCGCGAAGCGGGCGAACACCGAAGGCGTTCGGGCCGAATTGTCGCATTCGCGGGCGAATTGCGCCTCGCTCAGCACGGCGTATTTCGAGGTCAGCCCCTCATGCTCGAACGGGAAGACATTGGGGGGAATGAGCCGATTGGCGGCGGCGAGCCAGGAGCGGCCATAGGCGGCGCGATAGTCGGAGACGATGAGGTAGAAATCGAGCATCAGCCCTTCGAGCCGCTGCTCGCGCAGGCACGAGCCGTAGAACAGCACGGCCCGGGCCGCGCCCGGGTAGAGCGCGGCGATCGCCGCCGCCATTGCGCAAACGCGCGGGTCGACGGGCTGTGCGAGTTCCGCTTCGACCAGCTCTGTGAGCGTCGGCTCCATGCCTCCCTTCTAGGGCGACGCAGCGCTGGACGCTAACCGGCTTTGGCGCTTTAGTGGGGCCGCCACAGAGGGAGGGATGACCATGGGCTTCGAGACCGACCGCCGCACCCTGATCCGCACCGCCGCCGCCGGAGCGGCGCTGTTCGCGCCGGGCGCCGCGCTCGCCCAGTCCGGCGACATGGCGGCGCTGCGCAAGGCGGCGGAGGCCGGGCGCGGCGCCGGGATCAAGCGCATCCAGGACTGGATCGCCAACCCCACCATCGCGGCCGAGAAGCGCAACGTCGAGGGCGGCGCGCGCTACATGGCCGACCTCGCCCGCGACGCCGGCTTCTCGGCCGTGCGGATCGTGCCGACCGACGGATCGCCCGGCGTGTTCGGGACTCTCGACGCAGGCGCGAAGCGCTGGGTCGGCGTCTATTTCATGTACGACGTCAAGCAGTTCGATCCCGCCGAGTGGAGCTCGCCGCCGCTCGAAGGGCGGATCGTCGACAAGCCGGGCTACGGCCGCGCCATCGTCGGCCGCGGCGCGGTCAACCAGAAGGGGCCGGAAGGCGCGTTCCTCGCCGCCCTCCACGCCTTCCGCGATTCGGGACGCAAGCTGCCGGTCAACCTCGTCCTCGTCGCCGAGGGCGAGGAGGAGATCGGCTCGCCCCACTTCCCGCAGATCGTCCGCGACCCGGAGGTGATGGCGGCGCTGCGCAAGTGCGACGGCATCTTCCTTCCCTCGGCCGGCCAGGACGCCGGCGGCGATTCCGACATCACCCTGGGCTCCAAGGGCATCATCGAGCTCGAGCTGGTCTCGACCGGCGAGCATTGGGGCCGGGGGCCCGCCAAGGACGTCCATTCGAGCCTGAAGGCGATGGTCGACAGCCCGGTCTGGCGGCTGGTCCAGGCGCTCGAGACGCTCGTCACCCCCGACGGCAACACGCCCGTGATCGACGGCTGGTTCGAGAAGGTGCGGCCGCTGACCGCGCGCGAGAAGGCGCTGATCGCCGAGAACGTGAAGCTCGGCGGCGAGGAAGACCGCAAGAAGGCGCTCGGCGTCAGGCACTGGATCGACGACCTGCCCTACCAGCAGGCTCTCGAACGGCTAGCCTCGCAGCCGACCGTCAACATCGAGGGGCTCGTCGCCGGCTATACGGGGCCGGGGGGAAAAACCATCCTTCCCCACCGCGCCGTCGCCAAGCTCGACCTCAGACTGGTCCCGAACCAGACCGCCGCCGACTGCCTCGCCAAGCTGAAGGCGCACCTCGCGAAGCGCGGGTTCGGCGACGTCGAGGTCAACATGACCGGGGGCTACGACCCGACCGAGACTCCGGAGAACAGCCGCATCATCCGCGCCCACCAGGCGATCCTCGAGCGGCACAAGATCCGCTACGCCCTCTACCCGCGCAACGCAGGCTCCTGGCCCGGCTACGTCTTTACCGGCCCGCCGCTCAGCCTTCCCGCCGACCATTTCGGCCTCGGCACCGGCGGCGGCGCCCACGCGCCCGACGAATATCTGGTGGTCGAGCCGTCCAACCCGAAGGTCGCCGGCTTCGACGACATGGTGATGGGCTTCGTCGACTATCTCTACGAGCTCGCCGCGATGCGCTGAGCGGGGCGCGCCCTAGCCGAGGATCGTGCTCAGCACGTCGGGGTGAAAGCGCCAGCCCATGAAGCCGGCGAGGCCCATGAACATGCCGAAGCCGCCGATCGCCCAGGAGCCGACGAGCAGCCAGAAGCTCTCGGCGAGCGCCGACACGGCGGCCATCGAGATGGCGGTGGCGATCAGCGCCTCGCTCGCGTCGAACTGGTCGTCATGGACATTGAGGGCGTCGTAGCTGGCAGCGAAGTCCTTCGCCTGCTTCATGACCTGCGGCGCCTCGGCCTTGTACTTGGCGATGTCCCTGTCGAGGCGCTGGACCGCCGCCTGCGCCTGGGGCGAAGGGCGCGCGCCGGCGACAATGCCGATCTCCTCGCGCGCCGTCTCGGCGATGTGGAGCTTGGTCTTGGTCGCCTGGTACTGGCCCCAGCTGTCGACCGAATCCGCCTTCGCCTGCTGCATCGCCTGGACGATATTGCCGTCCTTGATGTTGCAGACGCCGGTGAAGACGGAGAGGACCACCACCGTCACCGCGACCATGCGGTTCAGCCTCTTGTCCTTCGCCTCTGCGCTGACCTCGACCTCCATCCGTCCCTCCCGCGCGGCCACCCTGCCGTGCCTGCGGCGGCGCGCGAAAGTGAATTTGCTGTAATGGCGCCGGCGGCGGTCAGCCGGCGAGGCTGAGGAAGGAGACGGGCGCGGTGGTGTTGAGCACGATCGGGCGCGCCGGCCCGGCCTCGAATATCTCGCCGTCGAGGATGACGGTGGAGCGCTCCGCGTCAATCCGGATCGAGTCGCCGCGCTCGACATGGACGCCGCGCAGCCGCGCCTTGCCGAGCCGGCCGAACAGGCTTCCGAAGATGACGCGCAGGACCGCGAGCCGCCGGCGCTCGACCGCGATCAGCTGGAGCGCGCCGGCGCGGGGCGCGCGGCCCGGCATCTCGCCGTGGAGGATCAGCCGCTGGAGCGTCGTCACCACCACGACCGCGAAGCGGCCCTGAAGGCGGGTGCCGCCGGCCACGGAGATCTCCGCCGGGTCCGGCCGCCGCGGGAACGGGCCGCCGCCGATGCCGAGCAGGATCGAGATCAGGGCCGCGAAGAAGGTCAGCACATGGCTGAGCCCGTTGGGAAGGCCGAGCGGGTAGATGCGGTGACGGCAATAGAGCATGATGTCGGCGAGGCCGGCGCCGCCGAGGAACATGCCGAGCACCGTCCGCCCCCTCCCGGTCCCGTCGGAGAGCGCGATCAGCTCGCGCTCGACGACGTGGCCCTCGAGGTCGGTGCGGGCGACGGCGAGAATGCGGTCGAGCGTCTCGAGCGGGTCGCCGTCGGCGCCCAGATCCATGGCGATGAGGTTGGTCTTGCCGTTGGGGATGACGGCTACGGGCGGCGGCTCGGCGCCGAAATGGCGGCCGTTGTGGATTTCGGTGAGCGCCGCCTGGACGGTTCCGTCGCCGCCGTTGATCACCAGCACCTTCGGCTTGACCCGGGCGATGCGCGCCATGGCCGTGCCGATCTGGTCCATCCGCTCCACCTCATAGTGGAAGATGTCGCGCTGGGCGGCGCAGAAGGCGCGCACCCGCGGCAGCATCGCACGGTTGCCGCTCGCCGTGGGGTTCGAGAGCAGGGCGACCCTCGTCCCGCTCGACCGCGGCGCAACGGCGGCCGCGCTCGCGGCGCCGGAGACGGCGGTCTCGGGGGACAGGTCCAGCATCGACGGTGAAACTCCCAAACGACGCGGCGGAGCCATGCCGCCTCGCGGCGACGGGCGCAGCTCCGGCGAGGTAGGGAGCCTCTGCGGCTAAATTGAGGCCGCTCGCGGGGCCGGGGCGGGCCTCAATGGTTGTGGCGGGGCGTCTTCGCCGAGGTGCCGCGGTAGCGGAGCGCGAACTCGAGCACGCCGCCTTCGGCGAGCTGGCCCGTCTTCTCGCGGAAGAGCTGCTCCCAGGGCGTGATGCTCTCGGGGACCGGCGGCGGCCCCTCGGCGACGCGGCGGCGGATCTCGTCCTCCTCGACCAGCGCATCGCAGCGGCCCGCGTTGAGGTCGATGCGGATCCTGTCGCCGGTGCGCACCCAGGCGAGGCCGCCGCCCGCCGCGCTCTCGGGCGAGGCGTTGAGGATGGAGGGGCTGTCGGACGTCCCCGACTGGCGCCCGTCGCCCAGTGTCGGCAGGCTCTGGATGCCGCGCTGGAGGAGATGGTCCGGCGGCTGCATGTTCACCACTTCCGCCGAGCCCGGCCAGCCGAGCGGGCCAGCGCCGCGGATGACGAGGATGCAATTTTCGTCGATGCCGAGCGACGGGTCGTTGATGCGGTGGTGATAGTCGTCCGAGCCGTCGAAGACGATCGCGCGCGCCTCGAACACACCCTCATGCCCCTCCTGGCTGAGGTAGCGGCGGCGGAAATCGTCGGAGATGACGCTCGTCTTCATGATCGCGAAGTCGAAGAGGTTGCCCCTGAGGACGAGGAAGCCGGCGCGTTCCTTGAGGGGGTGGGCGAACGGGCGGATGACCTGGCGGTCCGTGGCTTCGCGGCCTTCGAGATTCTCGGCCATGGTCCGGCCGGTGACGGTCATCTCGCCGCCGTCGAGCTTGCCGGCCTGGAGCAGCTCCCAGAGCACGGCGGGGACGCCGCCGGCGCGGTGGAATCGTTCGGAAAGGAAGCGGCCCGCGGGCTGCATGTCGACGAGCAAAGGCAGGTCGTAGCCGTGCTCCATCCAGTCCTCGTGGCGGATCTCGACGCCGGCGTGGCGGGCCATGGCGACGATGTGCGGCTGGGCGTTGGACGAGCCGCCGATCGCGGTGACGAGGCGGATGGCGTTGAGGAACGCATTGCGGGTCAAAATCTTCGACGGGCGCAAATCCTCATAGGCCATGTCGACGATTCGGCGGCCGGTTTCGTAGGCGATCTGTCCGCGCTCGCGGTACGGCGCCGGGATGGCGGCCTGGCCGGGGAGCGACATGCCGAGCGCTTCCGAGACGGCGTTCATCGTGTTGGCCGTCCCCATCGTGTTGCAATGGCCGGCCGACGGCGCCGAGTCGGTGGCGCGGCGGAGGAACTCCTCCTCGTCGATCTCGCCGGCGCCCATCAGCCGCCGCGAGCGCCAGATGACGGTGCCGGAGCCGACCAGCTCGCCTTCGTGCCAGCCGTCGAGCATCGGGCCGCCGTTCAGCGTGATCGCCGGGATGTCGACGGTGGACGCGGCCATGATCGAGGCCGGCGTCGTCTTGTCGCAGCCGGTGGTGAGGACGACGGCGTCGATCGGGTAGCCGTTCAGGATTTCGACGAGGCCGAGATAGGCGAGGTTGCGGTCGAGCGCCGCGGTCGGGCGCCGGCAATTCTCGAAGATGGGATGGAGCGGGAACTCCATCGGGATGCCGCCCGCGTCGCGGATGCCGGCGCGGATGCGGTGGGCGAGCTCGAGGTGGATGCGGTTGCACGGCGCGATGTCGGAGCCCGACTGGGCGATGCCGACGATCGGCTTGCCGGAGCGCAGCTCGTCGGGCGTGACGCCGTAGTTCATGAACCGCTCGAGATAGAGCGCGGCCATGTCGCTCCTGCCCGGCGCGGCGAACCATTCGCGCGAGCGGAACGGGCGGGCGGGCGTGCGGTCGGTCATAGGTGACTCCTGAAGCTTCTCCTCCCCGTTCCGGGGAGGAGAATTGCATCACCCCTGCATTTCCTCCAGCTCCTTGCCCTTCGTCTCGCGGATGAACCTGCCGACGAGGAAGAAGCTGATCACCGCGCACACGCCGTAGAAGGTGTAGCTCGCGGCGAGCCCGAGATTCTTCGCCATGCCGGGAAAAGTGAAGGTGATGAGGAAGTTTGCGAACCACTGGAAGAAGCCCGCCACCGCCAGCGCGGAGCCGCGGATCTGGTTGGGGAACATCTCCCCCAGCATCACCCACATCACCGGCCCCCAGGAGACGTTGAAGAAGACGACGTAGAGGTTCGCCGCGACCACGGCGACGAGGCCCAGGTCGCGCGACAGCACGAGCTTGCCGGCGGGGTCGAGCGAGCCGTGGCTGAAGGCGTAGACCATGACGAACAGGGTCGCCGCCATGCCGGCCGAGCCGATCAGCAGCAGCGGCTTGCGCCCGATCCGGTCGATCACCGCGATGGTGATGAAGCACGCCGCGATCGAGACCGCGCCGGAGACGATGTTGATCAGCAGCGAGTCGCTCTCGCTGAAGCCGGCGAGCTGCCACAAGGTGGCGCCGTAATAGAAGATGACGTTGATGCCGACGAGCTGCTGGAAGACGGCCAGCATGATGCCGACCCAGACGATGGGGCGGATGCCGGCGAGGCTGCGCGCGCCCGCGGGGGCGAGAACGTCGCTGAGGCGCGGCCGGTGGTCCGCGCTGAACGTGGCGCGGATCTCTTCGACCTTGGCGCGGGCGACGTCGGCGCCGAACAGCTTCGTCAGCACAGACAGGGCGGCCTCGTCGCGGCCCTTCGAGACGAGGTAGCGCGGGCTCTCGGGGATGAGGAGGAGGGCGATGAGGAAGATGGCAGCGGGAAGCGCCTGCATGAGGTACATCCAGCGCCATGCTTCGATGCCCGCCCAGTAAGGGGCCGTGGACTGACCGGCGGACGCCGCGAGGAAATAATTGACCAGGAAGGCGGCGGTGAGGCCGGTGATGATCATGATCTGCTGGACCGTCGTCATCCGCCCGCGGATGCTCGCCGGAGCGACTTCCGAGATATAGGCGGGGGAGAGGACGCTGGCCGCGCCGACCGCCATGCCGCCCATGACCCGGGCCGCGAGGAACAGCGCGTGGCTGTGGGCCACGCCCTGCAGGATCGCACCGATCAGGAACAGGAGCGCGGCGAGCATCATCGTGTTGCGGCGGCCCATGAGATCGGCAAGCCGGCCCGCGAAGAAGGCGCCGATGAAGCAGCCGATGAGGAGCGAGGCGACTGTGAAGCCGAGGCCGTTGCTCGGCGAGAAGCTGCCGGGGATGAGGTTGAAGGCGGCGGCGAGGCCGTCCTGGGTGCCGTTCACCGCGCCGCTGTCGTAGCCGAACAGGAAGCCGCCGATCGTCGCCACCGCGACGATGGCGCCGATGAAGCCCATATTGGCCCGGGCCGGGTTGGGTTCGGTCATTGGGGACGCCTCTTCCGTCTTGTGCTTTGTTAGCGGTAACACGCCGCTCAGGGGCGGCGCAACCGCGGCGTCGGCGGGCCGGAGGATTCCCTGACGATGATCGCGTGATCGAGCACGACCTCGGTGCGGTTGTGCGCCGCGCCGCCGCGGCGCCCGCGCAGGTCGTCGAGCAGCAGGTCGAGCGCCGCCTCGGCCATCGCCGAAATGGGCTGCTTCACCGTCGTCAGCTCCGGCCATATGGTGGTCGCGAGCGAGGTGTCGTCGAAGCCGACGATCGAGAGGTCGCCGGGGACGGTGAGGCCGCGCCGGTGGGCGACGCTGACCGCGGCGGCGGCCATGTCGTCGTTCGACGCGAAGATGGCGGTCGGCGGGCTGGCGCGGGAGAGCAGCCGCTCGGTCGCGGCAAGGCCGGAGCGGTAGGTGAAATAGCCCTGCTCGATCGGCGCGTCGTCCCCGCCGATGCCGGCGCCGGCGAGCGCGTCGAGGAAGCCGCGCTCGCGGTCGTGGCTGGCGATGTGGTTGGGGTGGCCCTTGATGAAGCCGATCGAGCGGTGCCCGAGGCCGATCAGATGCTCGGTCATCTCCGCGGCTGCGGCATAATCGTCGATCTTGACGTTGAGGTCGTCCTCGCCGGGCACGCCCATGGCGACGGTGACGACCGGGATGCCGATCGCCTTCAACTCGCTCATGATCGGCTGTGATTCGGACAGGGGCGGCGGCAGGACGACGCCCTCGACGTCGCTGGTCGCGAAGCGGCGGGTCACCTCCGCCTGCTCGTCCGCATCCTCCGATTCGCACGATTCGATGACGAGGTGCGATCCCGCCCGCCGCGCCGCCTCGAGCGCGCCGATCAGGAACTGGCTGAGATAGGCGGCCGACGGGTTGGCGTAGAGGAGGCCGATGTGCGTCGCCTCCCCCGCGGCGAGCGAGCGGGCCGCCGTGTTGGGCGAATAGTTGAGCTTCCCGATCGCGGCGAGGACGGCGTCCCGGGTCGATTCGCGCACGTTGCGGCCGCCGTTGACGACGCGCGACACGGTCATCGCCGAAACGCCCGCGGCGCGCGCGACGTCTTCGATCGTGATCGTGCCGCGGCGTCTGCGGCTCGGCGGCTTCGCGATGTTCCCCCTTGGCATCGCCCGACCCTATGGGCTGGCAGGCGTGGATGCAACGCGTTGACCCCGGCTTTCCGCAGCGCCTATGGTAACGCTACCAATAGCGGAATTGCGAGGCGAGCATGACGGCGAGGACGACGCGGCGCTGGGGCCGCGCGGGGCTGGTGGCTGCGGCGGCTTTGGGCGTCCTGATCGGGGCGACGCCGGCGCGGCCGCTCTACAAGGACCCCGCCCAGCCGGTCGAGCGCCGGGTCGAGGACCTGCTGAAGCGGATGACGCTCGAGGAGAAGGTCGCGCAGATGCTCTCGCTCTGGGAGCACAAGGACCGCATCCAGACGCCGGACGGCACCTTCTCGCCCGAAAAGGCGAGCGCCGCCTTCCCGAACGGCCTCGGCCAGATCGCGCGTCCGTCGGACCGGCGCGGGGTGACGGCGGCGACCAACGGCGCCGCCGGCGCGGCGGCGGGCTCGGTCGGCCGCGACGCGCGCGAGACGGCCGACTATGTGAACGCCGCCCAGCATTGGGCGGTCGAGCGCACCCGGCTCGGAATCCCGCTCATCATGCACGAGGAGGCGCTGCACGGTTACGTCGCCCGCGGCGCGACCAGCTTCCCCCAGTCGATCGGCCTCGCCTCAACCTGGGATCCGCAGCTCCTGACGCGAATCTTCTCGGTCGCCGCGCGCGAGATGCGGGCGCGCGGCGCCAACCTCGCGCTCGCACCGGTGGTCGACGTCGCCCGCGATCCCCGCTGGGGGCGGATCGAGGAGACCTATGGCGAGGACCCGTACCTCGTCAGTGAGATGGGCCTCGCCGCGATCCGCGGCTTCCAGGGCACCACCCTGCCCCTCCGCCCCGACAAGGTGTTCGTGACGCTGAAGCACCTCACCGGCCACGGCCAGCCCGAGAACGGCACCAATGTCGGCCCCGCCAGCCTCGGCGAGCGCACGTTGCGCACCGACTTCTTCCGGCCGTTCGAGAAGGCGGTGAAGCAGCTTCCCATCCGCTCGGTCATGGCCTCCTACAACGAGATCGACGGCATCCCCAGCCACGCGAACAAGTGGCTGCTGACCGACGTGCTGCGCGGCGAGTGGGGCTTCAAGGGCGCGGTGGTGAGCGACTATTTCGCGATAAAGGAATTGGCCGGGCGGCACCACATGTACTCCGACCTGCACGACGCGGCGGTCCGCGCCCTCGATTCGGGCGTCGACGCGGAGACCCCCGACGGCGAGGCCTATGCCCTGCTTCCCGAGCTGGTGCGCTCCGGACGGGTCCCGCAGTCGGAGATCGACGCCGCGGTCCGGCGCATCCTGCGCATGAAGTTCGAGGGCGGGCTCTTCGAACATCCCTATGTCGACGCCGGCGCCGCCCTCGCGAAGGAAGCGACTCCGGATGCGGTCGCGCTCGCCCGCGAGGCGGCGCGCGAGGCGATGGTGCTCCTCAAGAACGACAAGGGGCTGCTCCCCCTCGACTCGAGCCGGATCAGGCGGCTGGCGGTGCTCGGCACGCACGCCAGGGACACGCCGATCGGCGGCTATTCGGACGAGCCCCGCCACGTCGTCAGCGTCCTCGAAGGGCTCCAGAACGAGGGCCGCGGCCGCTTCGAGGTGGACTATGCGGAAGGGGTTCGGATCACCACCGACCGGATCTGGTCGAAGGACGAGGTGAAGCTGGTCGATCCGGAGGTCAACCGGCGGCTCATCGCGGAGGCGGTGGAGACCGCAAGGAAGGCGGACGTCGTCGTCATGGTGCTCGGCGACAATGAGGAGACGAGCCGCGAGGCCTGGGCCGACCAGCATCTCGGCGATCGCTCCTCGCTCGACCTCATCGGCCAGCAGAACGATCTCGCCCGCGCCGTCTTCGCGCTCGGCAAGCCGACGGTGGTGATCCTGCTCAACGGCCGGCCGCTGTCGGTCAACTATCTCGCCGAGAACGCCCCCGCGCTGATCGAGGGCTGGTATCTGGGCCAGGAGACGGGGAATGCCGTCGCCGACGTGCTGTTCGGCCGCTTCAGCCCCGGCGGCAAGCTGCCGGTGTCGATCGCCCGCCACGTCGGCCAGCTGCCCATCTACTACAACCGCAAGCCGACGGCGCGGCGCGGCTATCTGTTCGACACGACGGCGCCGCTCTATCCGTTCGGCTACGGACTCAGCTACACACGCTTCGAGGTCTCGGCGCCGCGCCTTGCCCGCGCGACAGTCCGCGCCGGGGAGCCTGTGCGGGTGAGCGTGGATGTCGCCAACACCGGCGCCCGGGCCGGCGACGAGGTCGTCCAGCTCTACGTCCGCGACGACGAGGCCTCGGTCACCCGCCCGGTGATCGAGCTGAAGCGCTTCGAGCGCGTCCGCCTCACGCCCGGCGAGCGGCGGACGGTGACCTTCGACCTCACCGCGGACGACCTCGCCCTCTGGAACGCGCAGATGAAGCGGGTGGTCGAGCCCGGCACCTTCACGGTCTCCGCAGGCCCGAACTCGGTGGACCTCAAGAGCACGAAGCTGACCGTCGCAAGTTGAGCAACACCGCAAGATCGGTCGAGCGCCGCCCCCTCGCCCTCCGCCTAGCTGGCCGTGCCACGGAGGTGCGGATGACGAAGGCGGCGCTCGAACGGTACGAAGCCAGGATGCGAAGGGTGCTCGCTTATGTCGAGCGGCACCTCGACGACGACCTCGGCCTCGACGTGCTGGCCGGGGTGGCCGCCTTTTCGAAGCACCATTTCCACCGGCAGTTCGCGGCGACGTTCGGCGTCTCCGTCCACTCCTACGTCCAGCTCGCGCGGATGAAGCGTGCGTCCTACCGGCTGGCCTATCGGAGCGGCGACAGCGTCACCGACATCGCGTTCGATTCCGGCTACGAAGCGCCCGAAGCGTTCACCCGGGCGTTCCGGCGCCGGTTCGGCCAGTCGCCGTCGGACTTCCGGAAGTCTCCCGACTGGGAGCCGTGGCTTGCGGCCTTCGGGCCACTCGAGACTGCGAGGAGCAAGCTGATGCAGAAGAGCTTTTCAAGCGATGATGTGGCGATCCGCGAGGTGGCGGCGACGCCGGTCCTCGCCATGACCCATCGCGGCGATCCGGCCAGGATCGGCGCGACGATCCGGCGGTTCATCGCCTGGCGCAAGGCGAACGGCCTCGGACCGAAGGCGGCGGCGACCTACAACATCTTCCACTGCGACCCGCGCACGACCCCGCCTGAGGACTACCGGCTCGACCTCTGCGTCGCCGCCGGGGAGCCCGCCGCCGGCCTTGCCGAGGATATGGCGCACGCCCTGATCCCCGGCGGCCGCTGTGCGGTGCTGCGGGTGGTCGGCGGTAGCGACGACCTGGAAGGGGCGGCGCTCTTCCTCTACCGCGACTGGCTCCCGAACAGCGGCGAGGAACTCCGCGATTTCCCGCTCTACTGCCGACGCGTCAGCTTCTTTCCCGAGGTGCCGGAGCATGAGGCGGTGACGGAGCTGTTCCTGCCGCTTCGCTGAGGCGTCCGGGCCGGCGGCGCGGAACATCGCCGCCGCCGGCCCATTCCTTCCTTCGAAGCCTTGAGGAGGCGACGATGGCGGAAGGGAAAGCAGGACCGAAGAGCCCCGGCGTGCCGGACGGCTGGGAGAGCGACAGCGCCCCCGGCGACTACCGCAACTTCTCGAGCTCCGGCCGCGGCGCGACGACGCAGGATCCTCCGCACGGCGAGGCCGGCGAAGGGACGTACGGCGGCGGGCGCGGCACCGACTATGTCGAGCCGGCGGCGCCGAGACCCGGCGAGGCCGTGCCGGAATACCCGCCCGAGGGGTGGGGCGAAGCCGGTGGGAATTATCCGCCCACGCAGGGCCCGCTCGGCGCGGTCTACGACCCCGACGCGTCGAAGGTCGGCGAACCCTAAGCCGGGGCGGTGGCGCTGCCGGTGCGCTCGAGCTTGCCCCAGCCGACCCAGCGCCCGTGCAGCGCCGCGGCGACGGCGCGGATCACGACCCAGTACATGATCTGCCGGTAGACGAAGCGCTGGGCGACCAGCAGCAGGGCCGGGAAGCGCTCCTCGCGGGGATCAAGCCGGTAGGCGATGAAGCCGGCGAGCAGGTCGACGCTGACGAACAGCAGCCAGAAGGTGAGCATTCGGAAGACGTCGGTGTGGGTCTGCGCCCAGCCATGCTCGCGCACCCGGCCGACGGTGGCGGCGATCGACAGGATGAGCGCGAGGTCGATCAGCGGCGAAATGAGCGAGAAGACGATCTGGAAGATCCAGGCCTGGGGCATGCCGATGCGGGCGAGACCGCGCGGCCGGCCCTCCCTGAGGATCGCGCGGTGCTTCCACAGGCATTGCAGCGTGCCGAACGCCCAGCGGAAGCGCTGCCGGGCGAGGCCGCGGAAGGTCTGGGGACTCTCCGTCCACGCCACCGCCTCGGTGTCGTTCGCGATCCGCCAGCCGGCGCGCTGGATGGCGATGGTGAGGTCCTGGTCCTCGGCGAGGGTGTCGACCGGATAGCCGCCGACCTCCTCGAGCGCGGCGCGGCGCCAGGCGCCGATCGCGCCGGGCACGACCATGATCGCGTTCACCCCGGCGAGCGCGCGGCGCTCGAGATTCTGCGCGGTAACATATTCGACCGCCTGCCAGCGGGTGACGAGGTTGACCCGGTTGCCGACCTTGGCGTTGCCGGCGACGGCGCCGATCGCCGGGTCCGCGAACCAGCGGGCGAGCCTGGCGATCGTCTCGGGCTCGAACTGCGTGTCGGCGTCGAGCGCGACCAAGATCCGGCCGCTTGCGAGCTCGAGGCCGCGGTTGAGCGCCCGCGCCTTGCCGCCGTTGGGAAGCGTCAGCAGCCGCACGCGCGGCTCGCCGGCGAAGGCGCGTTCGACGATCGCGCTGGTCTCGTCCTTCGAGCCGTCGTCGATGACGATCACCTCGAGACGGACGCCGCGGCTGGCGAGCACCCGGTTGACCGACGCCTCGATCACCCGCGCCTCGTTGTAGGCGGGGATGAGGACGGAGATGAGCTCGTCCACCGGCGGCGGCGGCTCTGCGGGTTGCGCGCGCAGGGCGAGCCAGGTGAGGGTCACCGACCGGACGAGGCCGACCGCGATCGCCACCACGAACAGCGCCGAGAGCAGCACCGACAGCGCGGCGAGGCCGAGGAAGATGCCGACGTCGGCGCGGACGGCGAGGAGGTCGCTCCCCTCGATCTTCGGCATCACCTGCGCGCGGGTGAGGCCGCCGAGCGCCGAGGCGGGGACGAAGCGGTAGCCGCGGGCGCGCAGGATATCGATGATGTGCGGGAGCGCGGCCACGGTCTCGCTCCGGTCGCCGCCGCCGTCGTGGAGGAGGACGATGTTGCCGGAGCGCTCCTCGTCTCCGCTCTCCACCTGCTCGACGGTGCGGCGGACGATCTCGACGATCCCCGGGCGTCGCCAGTCCGCCGGATCGACGTGGAGGCCGACGTTCAGATAGCCGCTCTGCTGGGCGGCGAGGGCGGGGCCGAGCTCGTCGGCGGTCGTCGGCTCGGCGTCGCCGAAATAGGGGGCGCGGAAGAGCCGCATGCCGCGGCCGGTATAGGCTTCGACGAGGCGCTCGGCGGCGTTGAGCTCCAGCCGGACCCCGCGCAGCGACAGCAAGGCCATGTTGGGGTGGGTGTAGCTGTGGTTGCCGAGCTCGTGCCCCTCCTCGATGATGCGGTTGAGGAGGCGCGGGTGCGGCAGCGCGTTCTCGCCGACGACGAAGAAGGTGGCGGGGACGCCCTTCGCCTTGAGGATGTCGAGGATCGGCGGGGTCCAGTCGGCGTCCGGACCGTCGTCGAAGGTGAGCGCGACGAGGCCGGGGCGGTAGCCGGTGCGCTGCACGACGAAAGGCGTCGGCAGCATCGTGTAGCGCTCGTTCCGGATGAGGCCCGCCTTGTCGACGGCGACCTGGCGCTGCCCGGTGGCGGGAGCGGCTTCGATCCGGAGCAGCTCGCCCGTCCCCTCGACGTCGGCGTCGCTCGAGCCGGGGATGACCGAAAGGTCGGGCGGGCGGTCCGAGGTGATCGCCGCGAACGCCTTCCAGATCCCGGGATCCTCGCTCCCGAGCCGCCAGAGGGCGACGCCGCGGACGCCCTCGACATGGATGGCGCGAAGCTGGTTCCAGGCGCTGGCGGCGTCGAGCAGCCAGACGTGGTGGACCTTGCCGCCTTCCTCATAGTCGAAGGTCGAGTTGCCGCTCACCGGATCGAAACGGATCGGCGCCTGGCTGTCGTGGCTGGCGAGCCAGGCGTCGCCGGCGGTGAGGGCGGCGGCGCCCTTCTTCCCCTCCTCCCAGTCATAGCCGTAATTGCCGATCGCCGCGATCGCCTTGTCCGGCCCCACCTGCCGCACCGCCTCCTCGAGCTTGGCGACGAACCAGGCCTGGGAGGCGATCGGCCCCGGATCGCCGGCCGCCCAATGCTCGTCGTAGAGCATCAGGAACACGCGGTCGGCGAGGCGGGCATAGTCGGCGAGCCGCCACGCCTCGTCGCCCACGGGGGCGGTGACGCCGAGGGTCCAGCCCTTCGCCGCGAAGCGGGCGCGGGCTTCGGCGAGGAAGCTCTTGTAGAGCGGCTGCACGGCCGGCGGCAGCTCCTCGAAGTCGAACACCACGCCGGTGGCGCGGCGGGCGGCGAGCATGGCGGAAATCTGGTCGAGGAGGCGGGCGCGGGCGGCGCGGTCCTGCAGCAGGGCGGCGAAGCCGACGCTGTCCCATTCCCCGCCGGTCGCGTTCTGGACGAGGGGGACGATGTTCGGCCGCCGCGCCGCGCCGGCGATGATCGCATCGAAGGCGCGGTCGTTCTGGACCCGCAGCTGGTGCGAGGGGCCGGTGACGAAGCCGAAGACGGGGATGACCGCGTCGAGCTCGTTGACGTGGGCCTGGAGCGAGGCGCGGCTCGATTCCTCCCACGGCACGTAGAAGGCGGCGATCCGCTGGCGGCCCGCGCGCGCGGCCTTCGGCGGCTGGAGCGGCAGCCAGGAGCCGTCCTGGGCGGCCTTCCTGTGCCTGGCGAGGCCGATCCGCTCGGCGAGGGCATGAACTCCGGACTGGTCGAAGCGCAGCGGCAGCGGCCCCGGGATCGGCACGTTGATGATGGTCGCGGCGAACAGGCCGCCGGTCACGAGGACGAGCAGCACCATCGCCGCGAGCGACGACGCGGTCCAGCGGCCGCGGCGGCCGGACGGATCGTGGAAGATCGGTTTTGCCATCCGCCGCGACCCTAGGCGCGCGCGGCCGCCGACGCACGCCGCGCCGGGTGAACGTCCGGAAGGCTCATCTGGTGGGGACGGCGGCGCCGGCGAACGGGTCCGCCGACGGCGGAGGCTTGGCGGGCGCCGGGACGGGCTGCGGCGCGACGACTGCGGCCGGGACCGGCGCGGGCGGCGGCGGCGCCCAGGCGATGTCGCCGCCGATGCCGGTGACGCCGTCGCGGACCCCCGCCGCCATCCTCGCGGCACCGAACAGGATGAAGCAGCCGAAGATCGCGGTGAGGCCGCGCCGCACCGGCAACCGGCCCGTCAGCATCATCAGCCCGAGCGCCGCGACCGCGATCGTCGCGACCGCCGTCGCGACCGTGCCGAGCAGCGTCCCCTGCACCCAGAGGACCGCGGCGACGAGCGCACTGCTTCCGGTCGGGTCGGACAACGAGGGTTGCAAGCGCGGGACACTCCTGAAGGCTTTGGCAATGTACGGCCTGCACGCCGACCCCGCAACGCGGTTGGTCCCCGGCCGCGTCGGCGCTATCATCCTGCGATGACGCCTGTTCTCCTGTTCGCCGCGGCTTTGGCCGCCGCCCCTCCCGCCGCCGGCGCTCACCTGGACGGAAACCGCAACGTTGCGACGCTCGTCAATGTCGAGGATTATCCGGCTGAGGCGCTGAGAAAGAGGGAGCAGGGCACCGTCGCCATCAGGCTCGACATCGACGCGGCGGGCCGCCTCACCGCCTGCACGGTGACGCAATCCAGCAAGTCGGCGAGCCTCGATGCGGCGACGTGCAGGATCATGACGGAGCGCGCGCGCTTCGTGCCGGCCCGCGACGATCGCGGGCGGGCGGTGCCGGACACGATGACGACCCGGGTGATGTGGCGGATCGCGCCGGACCTGGATTCGGCGACCGAGGCGGCGGTGATCGCCTGGGCGAATTGCATGGCCGACGCCGCGCGCCCGCTCCTTCCCGGAACGCCGTCCAACGAAGCGGTCGCCGACAAGGTGATCGGAAGCTGCCCTTCGGAGGAGGAGGCCGTCCTCGCGGCGGTCGCGAAGCAGCCGCCGGGCAGCGGCCCTGCCAACCCGGCCGAGGCCCGCGCCGGAATCCGTTCGCTCCTCGTCGAGGCCATTGCCGCGGCGCGGAGCCGCGCGCGCCCCTAACGCCCGATCGGAACCTCGAAAGGTCCGACCGGAAGCGGCGCCTCGTCGTAGAGATTGACGACCGGCGCGTCGGCCCAGGCGTAGCGGACGCGGGTCGCCGGGCGGCCGTCGTCGGCGAGGACGATTGTCGAGCCTTCGACAATGGCCTCGGCGTAGCGGCAGCTCGCCTGGGTATCGGCGCAGAGCTCGAAGCCCAGCGGGCGGGCGCCGCTCCAGGCGCGGAGGCGGCCCTGGACGCCGCGGAAGCTGAGGACGATCCTGGCCGGCCCGCGGCGGGCGGCGGCGATCTCGGGGCCGGACGGCGGCAGGTTCGCCCCATAGGCCAGCGCGCGTGCGGCCAAAGCGAGCCGGCGGCCGACCTCCTGCTTGTTCGCCGGGTGGATGTCGAGCCGGTCGCCTAGGTCCATCGCCACGACCACGGCGGCGCGGCCGGAGGCGAGCGTCGCCTCGCGCTGCGCCTCGCGGATCTCGGCCCATCCGCTCGGCTGCGGGCCGGTGGGGGGCGATCCGTAATTGGCGAGGCTGACGGCGAGGAAGGGGAGTTGCGGGTCGCCGAACTGACGGCGCCAGCCGCCGATCAGCGCCTCCAGCTTGCGGCGGTAGGCCGCGGTGTCGCCGGCGTCCGATTCCCCCTGATACCAGGCGACCCCCTTGAGGCCGAAGCCGCCGAGCGGCGCGATCATGCCGTTGTGGATGAGCGACAGGCCGGCATTGTTGTCCCAAGGCGCGCGCGGCGGCTCGCCGACCGCCGGCGCCACCGCATAATCCCAGCCGACGGCGAGCGGCTTCACCGCGCCGCCGCCGAGCGTCAGCTTGACGAGCTCGGCCGGCCCTTGGAAGCCGCCATTGCCGTAGGAATCGAAGACGTTGACGAGGATGACGTTGTCCCCGGCGTGGAGCAGCGCCGGCGGGATGCGATAGTCCCGGTTCACGTCCCAGCCGAAGCTGTTGCCGACGGGGACGCCGTTCACGAAGGTTTCGTCGAGCTCGTCGATGACGCCGAGCGAGAGGGTGGCGCCCTGCGCGGCCTCCTCGGCGGTGAGGCGGACGATGCGGCGCATCCAGACGGTCCCGTCGAAGGCCGCCATCTCAGGGACTCCCCACGTCTCCCAGAAGGCGATCTTCGGCACCGGCTTCCAGGGGAGACGCGACGAATCCTGCCAGGGCGAGTCGCCCGCGCGGCTTCGCCACCAGGCCTGCCAGACATCGCCGAACGTGCGATTGGCGGCGAGCGGGTCGCTCCGGAACAGGGCGAGGAGGTCGAGGTCGGCGCCCGCCATCGGACGAAGCGAGGCCTCGTCGATCCAGGGCCGGATCTTGGTGCCGCCCCAGCTGGCGTTGATCGCCCCCATCGGCACCTTCTCGCTGCGCCGGAGGTCGCGGACCATGAAATAGCAGGCGGCGGAGAAGCCGCGCACCGATTGCGGCGAGGCAGGCGACCAGGAAACGGGGCCGGCGAAGCCCGCCTGCGCGCCGGCCGAAGTCTTCTTCGGCACGGTGAGAAGCCGGATCCGGCCGTCGGTGGCGCTGCCGATCTCGGTGTCGGCGTTGAGCGCGCGGCTGACCGGCAGCTCCATGTTCGACTGGCCCGAGCAGAGCCAGACGTCGCCGACGAGCACGTCTTCGGCAACGGCGGACGCGCCGCCCGCGCCGGTCACTTCGAGGCGGTAGGGCCCGCCCGCGGGCAGGGCGGGGAGCTCGGCGCGCCAGGCGCCGTCCTTCCCCGCCACCGCGGCTGCCCGGCTCGGCCCGAAGGTGAGAGTCAGCCGCTCGCCCGGATCGGCGCGGCCCCAGATTGCGATCGGTCGCTCGCGCTGGAGCACGGCATGGTCCGAGAAGAGCGGGTGGAGGACCGGCGCCGCCTCCGCCGCTCCGGCGGGCAGCAGCGCCGCCAGCGCCGCGGCCGTCAGCGCGCGACGGGCGGGCACGGGATTCCCGGGACGTCGACCCGGAACTCGAACAGGTCGCCGATCTCGGGCTGGCGCGCGATCTGCTCGGGCGTGAGCAGCTGGCGGGCGGTGGTCGCATAGACGGTGCGCAGATCCTCGCCGCCGAACGCGATCTTGGTGATGTTGGAGACGGGGAAGCGCACCCGGTCCACCAGCTCGCCGGCGGGCGAATAACGGCGCGCCTCCCACCCGGCATAGAGGCTGATCCAGACGCAGCCTTCGGAATCGATCGTCGGCCCGTCTGGATGCCCTTCCCTGGGGTCGACCTTCACGAACGGCCGCCGCCGGGACAGCGCGCCGTCCTCGCCGATGTCCGCCGCCTCGATCGTGCCGGCGAGCGTGTCGACGAAATAGAGGATGCGCCCGTCCGGCGACACGGCGGGGCCGTTGGTGATCGCGACGCCGTCGATGGGGGTGCGGGTCACGCGGCCGCGGTCGTAGCAATAGAAGGCGCCGCTCTTCTCGCGCTCGCCATTGTCCATCGTCCCGAACCAGAGGCGACCGGCGGGATCGGAGACGGCGTCGTTCAGCCGGTTGTCCGGCCGCTCCGGCTCGATCCGGGCGATCGGCTCGAAGGCGCCGCTGTCGGGCGTGAAGCGATAAAGGCCGCTCTGCAGCCCGGCGATGAAGGCGCCGCCCTCCTCGGGAACGATGAAGCCGATCTGCTCGGGGGCGTCCCAGCTCCGCTTCGTCCCCGTCGCGGGCTCGTAGCGGTGCACCTTGTGCGTCTTGATATCGGTGAACCACAGCGCGCCGCCGACCCAGACGGGCCCCTCGCCGAGCTCGCAGTGGAGGTCCCAGACGTTTCCCGGTGCGCTCGTCATCTCACCGCCATCCCGCATCGACCCAATATTCGTGGCCCGTGATCAGCCGCGCGTCGTCGGAGGCGAGGAAGAGGACGAGCGCGGCGACGTCCTCCGGCGCCAGCCGGCCGCTCAGGCATTGCGACGCGACGAGTTCGGCCTCCGCCTCCGGCGTATACCATTTGAGCTGGCGGGGAGTCCTGACGTTTCCGGGAACCACGCAGGTAACCCGGATGCCGTCCGGGCCGAGCTCGCGGGCGAGGGCGCGGGTCATGCCTTCGATCGCGGCCTTGGCCGTCTGGTAGACGGCGAGCTGGGGCAGGCCGAGATGCCAGGAAATGGAGCCGAAATTGATGACGGCGCCGCCGCCCTTGGCCTTCATCGCCGGCACGACCGCTTGGGTGCAGAAGAATTGGTGCTTGAGGTTCACGTCGACGCGGCGGTCCCAATAATCCTCGGTCACCTCCTCCCAGGCGTGGCGGTCGTCGTTGCCGGCATTGTTGACGAGGACGTCGAAGGCGCCGCCCTCGTCGATCAGCCGCCGGATCGCGGTCTGCGTGCCTCCGACGTCCGTGAGGTCGACCCGCTCGAAACGCAGGTTCGGCGCGGCGAGGCCGGTGACCAGCGCGTTCGATTCCTCCTCGGCGATGTCGAAGAAGACGACGTCGCTCCCCTGGCGCACGAAGCCCTCGACGAGGCCGGCGCCGATGCCGGAGCCGCCGCCGGTGATCAGCACGCGCTTTCGCGCGAGGCTCGGATAGACGGCGCGCTTGTCCCTGCTTTCGGTCACGTTCAGTCCTGGTCCTGGAGGAGGCCGCGCGCGGCGAGGTTGCGCATCAGCGCGCGGACGCCGAAGCGCCAGGGCGGCGCGTCGCGGGAGGTGGTGACGACGTTCTGGAGGACTCCGATCCGCGGCGCGGAGATGCGCACCACGTCGCCTTCCTTGTGGGTGAAGCCGCGGCCCGGCTCGTCGCGGTCCTGGACCGGCGCGAACAGGGTGCCGAGGAAGAGGGTGAAGCCGTCGGGGAAATGATGCTCGCTCATCGCCTGGGCCAGCAGCTCCTCCGGGTCGCGGCTGATCTGACGCATCGCGCTCCTGCCCTCGAGCCGGAAATTGTCGCGGCCTTCGACGACGAGCTCGACCTCCGCGGAGCGGACGTCGTCCATCGTGAAGCCGCCGTCGAACAGGCGGATGAAGGGGCCGATGGCGCAGGAGGCGTTGTTGTCCTTCGCCTTGGAGAGGAGGAGCGCGCTGCGGCCTTCGAAATCGCGCAGGTTGACGTCGTTGCCGAGCGTGGCGCCCTTCGCCCGGCCCCCACTGTCGGCGACGAGCACGACCTCGGGCTCCGGGTTGTTCCAGGTCGAATCGGAACGGACGCCGATCGCGCCGCCCCAGCCGACGGTCGAGAGCAATGGCGACTTGGTGAAGATCTCCGCGTCGGGGCCGATCGCGACCTCCAGATACTGAGACCACATGTTCTCGTCGATCAGCGCCTTCTTGAGGCGCATCGCCTCGTCGGAGCCGGGGACGACAGCGCGGATGCCGCCGCCGATCCGCTCCTCGAGCATGGTGCGGATGCCGGCGGCCTTGTCGGCATCGCCGCGCGCCCGCTCCTCGATGACCCGCTCGACCGCGGAGACGGCGAAGGTGACGCCGGCGGCCTTCACCACCTGGAGGTCCACGGGCGAGAGGAGGAATTGGCCGGGCGCGGACTGCGCCGCGCGCGCGATCAGCTCGTCCAGCGAGAACAGGCGCCGGCCTTCCGCCGCGGCGGGATCCTCGCGGTCGAGGAGATCGGAAATGGTGGGGGCGGCGCGGGAGACGTCGAACACCTCGCCGGCGCGAATCACGACCGGCGTCGGCCCGGCCTCCAGCGAGAGCCGGCCGGCCAGAATTGCTCCGTCGACGTCGACGGGCAGCATCGCTGCCGAGAATGCCTGCTCCACCGCGCTTCGCCTTACCCTTGGCCCCAGATTGGTAGCGCTACCATTCGGCCCGGGCCGGACCCGTGTCAAGCGCGCGCCTCACTCCGCCGGCACCGCCTTTCCGTCAACCAGCCTGTCGATACGGCGCGGGTTGGAATCGCGCAGCTCCGGGGGCAGCAGCGCGTCGGGCAGGTCCTGATAGGCTACGGGGCGGAGGAAGCGGTCGATCGCCATCGTCCCCACCGAGGTCGAGCGGCCGTCGGAGGTGGAGGGGAACGGGCCGCCGTGGACCATGGCGTGGGTCACCTCGACTCCGGTGCCGAAGCCGTTGACGAGGATCCGTCCGACCTTGCGCTCGAGCACCGGGAGCAGGCGGCGCGCATCCTCGTGGTCCGCCTCCGTCATGTGGAGCGAGGCGGTGAGCTGGCCCTCGAGGCTCTCCACCACCTCGGCAAGCGCCGGCTCGCCGGGACAGCGGACGATCAGCGAGGAGGAGCCGAACACCTCGTCGCGGAGGTCCGCGTCGGCGAGGAAGGCGTCGGCGCGGGTCGAGAAAAGGCCCGCCTGGCCCTGATAATTGTGCCCCGCCTTGCCGCGCGCGACGGTCTCGACCTTCGGGTGCCGCGAAAGCGCCTCGACGCCGGCGCAATAGGCCTGGTGGATGCCGGGCGTGAGCATCGTGCCGGGGGCGGCCTCCCTGAGCGCCGCGGCCGCCGCCTCGGTGAAGCGGTCGAGCCCCTCACCCTCGATCCCGAGCAGCAGGCCGGGGCTGGTGCAGAACTGGCCGGCGCCCATCATCAGCGAGGCGACGAAGGCCTGCGCGATCTGCTCGCCGCGCTCCTGGAGGGCGCCCTTGAACAGGAGCACCGGATTGATCGAGCTCATCTCGGCATAGACGGGGATCGGCTCGGGGCGGTTGTGCGCGATCTTCATCAGCGCGAGGCCGCCGCGGCGCGAGCCGGTGAAGCCGACCGCCTTGATGCGCGGATCGGCGACCAGCGCCTGGCCGATCTCGTAGCCGGAATCGAAGACGAGCGAAAACACGCCCTCGGGGAGCCCGCACGCCTCGACCGCGTCGCGGATCGCGCGGCCGACCAGTTCGGACGTGCCGGGATGCGCCGGATGCGCCTTGGCGACCACGGGACAGCCGGCGGCGAGCGCCGAGGCGGTGTCGCCGCCGGCGACCGAGAAAGCCAGCGGGAAGTTGGACGCGCCGAACACCGCCACCGGGCCGAGCGGGACCTTGCGGGAACGCACGTCCGGCTTCGGCAGCGGCTTGCGCTCGGGTTGCGCCGGATCGATCCGCGCCTCGACATAGCGGCCCTCGCGCACGACCTGCGCGAACAGGCGAAGCTGGCCGGCGGTGCGCCCGCGCTCGCCCTCGACCCGCGGCCGCGGCAGGCCGCTCTCGGCGATCACCCGTTCGACCAGCTCCTCGCCCAAGCCAATGATGTTGTCGGCGATCGTCTCGAGCAGCGCGGCGCGCCGCTCGGGACCGGCGGCGCGATAGGCGTCGAACGCTTCCCAGGCGAGGCGGCACGCCTCGTCGAGCTGCTCGCGAGTCGCGCCGGCGTAGGCGGGCTCCAGCGTCCCGCCGCTGTCGGGATTGACCGCGCGCACCTCGCCGACCGAGCCTTTGACGGCGCGGCGGCCGATGAACATCTCTGCGTTGAGCACGTGACTTCCTCCGGGGATGGTAGCGCTACCAATGTGGGGCGGGGCCGTGTAGGCTCAACCGCGGACAAAAGAAAAGGCTTCGGGAGAGATGATGAAAACCCTTGCCGCCGGATTCGCCGCCGCCTCGCTGCTCGCGCTCGCCTCGGCCGCCCCTTCCGCGCCGACCCGCACCGCCGCTGCCCCCGCAGGCAGGCCGTGGATGAACCCGTCGCTGTCGGCGGATCGGCGAGTCGCGCTGCTGCTCCCGCGCATGACCGAGGAGGAGAAGCTGAAGCTGGTCTTCGGCTGGTTCGCGACCGATTTCCCGCCGAAGAACTACACGATGCCGCCGGAGGGCCGCGAGGGCTCGGCGGGCTACGTTCCCGGCATCCCCCGCCTCGGAATCCCGCCGCAGTGGCAGACCGACGCCGGAATCGGGGTCGCCAGCCAGGGCGGCGCCAAGCAGAAGCGCGAGCGGACCGCCCTCCCCTCCGGCATCGCCACGGCCGCGACCTGGAACCCGGCCACCGCCTTCCTCGGCGGCAAAATGATCGGCGCCGAGGCGCGCGCGTCCGGCTTCAACGTCATGCTGGCGGGCGGGGTCGACCTGCTCCGCGATCCGAGGAACGGCCGCAACTTCGAATATGGCGGCGAGGACCCCCTGCTTGCCGGCACCATGGTCGGCGCGCAGATCGCCGGCATCCAGTCGAACGCGATCATCTCGACCGTGAAGCATTATGCGCTGAACGACCTCGAGACCGGCCGCGACTATCACAACGCCGTCATCGCCCCCGATGCGGCGCGCATGTCGGACCTCCTCGCCTTCCAGATCGCGATCGAGCGGTCGGATCCCGGCTCCGTGATGTGCGCCTACAACCAGGTGAACGGCGCCCATGCCTGCGAGAGCCGCTGGCTGCTCACCGACGTGCTCCGCCGCGACTGGGGCTGGAAGGGCTTCGTCATGTCGGACTGGGGGGCGACCCACAGCACCGAGGCGGCGGCGAACGCCGGCCTCGACCAGGACAGCGGCTTTCCGTTCGACAAGCAGCCTTATTTCGGCGCGCCGCTGAAGGCCGCCATTGGCGCCGGGCGGGTGCCGAGGGCGCGGCTGGACGAGATGACGGGGCGGATTCTCCGGTCGATGTTCGCGCACGGCCTGTTCGACCGGCCGGTGACGCCGGGGCCGATCGATCTCGCCGCCCACGCCGCGATCAGCCGCGCCGACGCCGAGGAAGGCGCGGTGCTTCTGAAGAACGCGCGCGGCGTCCTGCCGCTGTCGGCGTCGGCAAAGCGGATCGTCATCATCGGCGGCCATGCCGACGTCGGCGTGCTCGCCGGCGGCGGCTCGTCGCTCGTCTACGCGGTCGGCGGCAATGCGGTGCCGGGGCTGGAGCCGAAGGGCTGGCCGGGGCCGGTGGTCTACTATCCCAATTCGCCGCTTCGCGCCCTCAAGGCGCTGCTCCCTTCGGCCGAGATCAGCTACGTCGACGGCAACGACCCCGCCGCGGCGGCGGCCGCCGCGCGCGGCGCCGACGTCGCGCTCGTCTTCCTGACGCAGTGGGCGGGCGAGGCGTTCGACGTGCCGTTCAACCTCGCCGGCAACCAGGACGCGCTGGTCGAGGCGGTCGCCGCCGCGAACCCGAAGACGGTGGCGGTGCTGGAGACGGGCGGCCCGGTGGCGATGCCCTGGGCCGGGCGCGTCGCCGGCATCCTCGAAGCCTGGTATCCCGGGACCGCCGGCGGCGAGGCGATCGCCAACCTGCTGACCGGCCGCGCCGACCCGTCGGGGCGCCTCCCCGCCACCTTCGCGAAGGACGAGCGCCAGCTCCCCCGCCCCACGCTTCCGGGAAGCGGCCTCAAGGACGGGGAGATGTTCACCGTAGACTATTCGGAAGGCGCGACCGTCGGGTACAAATGGTTCGACGCGAAGAGGCTGGAGCCGCTCTTCCCGTTCGGCCACGGCCTTTCCTACACGCGCTTCCAGCACGGCGGGCTGACGGCGGCGATGCGGGGTGGGCAGCTCACCGTCAGCTTCCGCGTGAAGAATGTCGGCAATCGCCGCGGCAAGGACGTGCCGCAGGTCTACGTCGCTCCGCCCGCCGGCGCCGGCTGGGAAGCGCCCAAGCGCCTCGCCGCCTTCCGCAAGGTCGAGCTCGCGCCGGGCGCCTCGGCGGCGGTGACGGCGACGATCGACCCGCGCCTCCTCGCGACCTTCGCCGACGGCCGGTGGCGGATCGCCGGCGGCGCCTACAGGCTGGTCCTCGCCCATTCGTCCCGGGACCCGGGCGAGAGCGTGACGGTGCAGGTGCCGGCGCGCACGCTTGCAGCGGGCTGGCGGCCCTAGGCCGGAAGCACGAGTCCTTCGGCGGCGCTGCGGCGGGCGAGGTCGAGGAGGCGCAGCCCCTCGCGCGCGTCGGCCGGGTCGACCGGCGGCGGCCCCTCGCCACGGACGGCGGCGGCGACCGCTTCGTAGAAGGCGAGATAGCGGCCGCGCTCGGTCGGCACGGTCTCGCGGCTGCCGTCCGCGAGCGTCAGGCCGCCGTCTCGCCGGTCCTGCCCCGCGTCGCGAGGATCGAGGCCGGCCTTGAGCTCGGCCTCCTGCGGATCGAGGCCGTGCTTGACGAAGCTGCCGCCGCTGCCGTGGACGGCGAAGCGCGGCCGCGGATCGGCGACGAGCGTCGAGGCGCCGAGCACCGCGCGCATCGCGCCGTAGCGGAGAACCAGCTCGAAATAATCGTCGACCTCCGCCTCCGGTCGCTGGGCGAGGATGTCGGCCGAGATCGCCTCCGGACGGCCGAACAGGCGCAGCGCCTGGTCGAGGAGGTGCGGCCCGAGGTCGTTGAGGAGGCCGGCGCCTTCGGCCGGGACTTCGCGCCAGCCGGACTTGATCGCCGGGCGGAAACGGTCCCACCGCGCCTCGAACAGGCGTATGTCGCCGAGGCGCGGGAGCACCCGCTGGACCGTGAGGAAGTCGCCGTCCCAGCGGCGGTTGTGGAAGACGGTGAGCATCCGCCCCCGCTCCGCAGCGAGGGCGATCAGCGAGTCCGCCTCGGCGAGGTTCACCGTGAACGGCTTGTCGACGACGACGTGCCTGCCCGCCTCGAGCGCGGCACGGGCGAGCGGGAAGTGGAAACGGTTGGGCGTCGAGATGACGACGAGGTCCACGTCCGCGGAAGTCGCCGCCGCTTCCGCCTCCGCGGCGCCGGCGACCCCGACCAGCTCGAGCCCCGGGCAGGCGCGGATCAGCGGCGCGTGGAAGACGCTGCCGCCGAGGCCGCGGCCGATGAGCGCCGTCCGGATCACGTCCTCAGCCGCGCTTCCTCGCCGTCACGAAATAATCGAGCGACTTGTCGTCGGAGAGGTGGAAGCCGCGCGCGGGGCCCCAGGCGAGGCCGTGGCAATCCTCGACCTGGAGCCCGGCATCCTCGAGCAGCGCGGTGAGCTCCGGCGGCGACAGGAACTTGTCCCAGTCGTGGGTGCCGCGCGGCACCCGCCCGGTGCCCTCGCCGACGAGGATGAGGAGCAGCCGCGACATCGCCGTCCGGTTCGGCGTCGACAGGATGAGGAGGCCGTCGGGCTTCAGAGCCCGCGCCAGGCCGTGGACGAAACCGTGCGGGTCGACGACATGCTCGACCACCTCGAGGCTGCAGACGAGGTCGTAGCCGCCCGGCTCGAGCGCCTCGACGCTCCCAACCTTGTAGTCGATCGCGAGCCCCTGCCCGAGCGCATGCTCGCGCGCGGCGGCGACGTTCTCGGGCGCTGCATCGAGCCCGGTGACCTCGGCGCCGAGCCGGGCCAGCGGCTCCGTCAGCAGACCCGCCCCGCACCCCACGTCCGCCGCGCGGCGGCCTTCGAGCGGCTTCAGATTGCATTCGTCGAGCCGCCAATGCTGGTCGATGCGATCGCGAATGTAGGCGAGGCGCACCGGGTTCAGCTTGTGGAGCATCGCCGAGGAGCCCTTCGGGTCCCACCACTCGGCGGCCATGCGGCCGAAATGCGCGGCCTCCTTCGGGTCGATCGTGCCGGTTGCCGTGGTCATCGCCTCCACCTATCAGGGCCGCCTTCCCCGCCCAACGCAAAAGCGCGCGCCATGGACCATTTCGCCCTGAAGGACGGCGTCCTCAACGCCGAGGACGTGCCGCTTCCCGCCATCGCCGAGGCGGTGGGGACTCCGGTCTACGTCTATTCGAGCGCGACCCTCGTCCGCCACGCGCGCGTGCTGCGCGAGGCGCTCGCCGGGCTCGACGAGCCGCTGATCGCCTATGCGGTGAAGGCGAACCCGAACGCCGCCGTCCTCGCCACGCTCGCTCGCGAGGGGCTCGGCGCGGACGTGGTGTCGGGCGGTGAGTATCGGCGTGCGGTCGCCGCGGGCGTGGATCCGGCGAAGATCGTCTTCTCCGGCGTGGGCAAGACCGCCGAGGAGATGCGGCTCGCCCTCGAAGGCGGCCTCTTCCAGTTCAACCTCGAATCCGAATCCGAGGCCGAGCTCCTGTCCCAGGTCGCGACCGAGATGGGCCGGGAGGCGCCGGTCGCGTTTCGCGTCAACCCGGACGTCGCGGCCGGGACCCACGCCAAGATCACCACCGGCACCGCCGACAACAAGTTCGGAATCCCGATTGCCGACGCGCCGGCTGCCTATGCGCGCATCGCAGCCCTCCCCGGCCTCAGGGTCCAGGGAGTCGCCGTCCACATCGGCAGTCAGCTGACCAGCCTCGACCCGCTCGAGGCGGCCTTCGGCAAGGTCGGCGCCCTGATCGAGGAGCTGCGCGCCGCCGGCCTCGCCATCGCCACCGCCGACCTCGGCGGCGGCCTCGGTGTGCCCTACGACCCGGGCCAGGCCGCTCCCCCCTCCCCCGCCGCCTATGGCGAGATGGTGCGGCGCGTCGCCGGCGGCTGGGGCGTTCGACTGCTCTTCGAGCCGGGGCGCCTCATCGCCGGCAATGCGGGCGTCCTCCTCACCCGCGTCATTCGGGTGAAGCCGGGCGTCAACCACCCCTTCCTCGTCGTCGATGCGGCGATGAACGACCTGATGCGGCCCGCCCTCTACGACGCCTGGCACCGGATCGAGGCGGTGGCGCCGCGCGGTGAGCGGATGACCGCCAACGTCGTCGGCCCGGTGTGCGAGACCGGCGACACCTTCGCCACCGCCCGCGAGATGGACCGGGTCGAGCCCGGCGACCTCGTCGTCTTCCGCACCGCCGGCGCCTATGCCGCCGCGATGGCGAGCACCTACAACAGCCGCCCGCTGACGCCGGAGGTGATGGTGAACGGCGCCGACTGGGCGGTGGTGCGCGAGCGGCTCGACATCGAGGCGATCATCCGCCGGGAGAAAAGGCCCCCCTGGCTCTGAAGGTTGCGCCACCCCGCCCAACCGCCGAGGCCCCGCGCACGTCCGATCACGCGCGTTGCGGGAAATGAGTACGGACCCTAAGAGCCGCGGCAATGGCGCGGATCGTGATGAAGTTCGGCGGGACGTCGATGGCGGGGATCGAACGAATCCGCCACGTCGCCGGGCTGGTGAAGCGCGAGGTCGAAGCCGGCAACGCGCTTGCCGTCGTCGTCTCGGCCATGGCCGGCGAGACCGACCGCCTGATCCAATTCTGCCGCGAGGCCTCCTCCGTCTACGATCCGCGCGAATATGACGTGGTCGTCGCGTCGGGCGAGCAGGTGACCAGCGGCCTCCTCGCCATCACGCTCCAGGGCATGGGCGTCAACGCCCGCTCCTACATGGGCTGGCAGCTGCCGATCATGACCAGCGGCCATGCTTCGGCGCTGATCGAGGGGATCGACGCCGCCGTGCTCGACCGGGTGTTCGGCGAAGGCGGCATCGCGGTCATCCCCGGCTTCCAGGGGGTCACCCCGGAAGGCGATGTGACGACGCTCGGGCGCGGCGGCTCCGACACCTCCGCCGTCGCCCTCGCCGCCGCGGTCAAGGCCGATCGCTGCGACATCTACACCGACGTCGACGGCGTCTACACGACCGACCCGCGCATCGTGCCGCGGGCGCGCAAGCTTCCCGCCGTCACCTATGAGGAGATGCTGGAACTCGCCAGCGTCGGCGCCAAGGTGCTTCAGACCCGCTCGGTCGGGCTGGCGATGCGCGAGAAGGTGCCGATCCGGGTGCTCTCCTCGTTCGAGGACCGGCCTGGGACGTGGGTGGTCGGCG